>Ga0326727_10004467_pt1 | contig 42010 bp, 37 predicted proteins | sample MB2enrmetagenome_FD_207643 | JGI IMG/M metagenome (GOLD analysis project Ga0326727, IMG submission 207643) | Lab enriched peat soil microbial communities from McLean, Ithaca, NY, United States - MB29MY | ecosystem: Environmental > Terrestrial > Soil > Wetlands > Peat | place: USA: New York...
AGGCCGTTCTTCTCCCATCGCCCGCTTGATGCCTTCTCCCGGACGAGGTTTATTACTTTCAGTTGTTGGAAAGCTTGCAAGCCCGAGATGTGGCCGTGGCCAATCGGCCTAGCGATGGTGCCCGAGTGCGCACTCGGAAGTTATTCCGGTCCAGAAGTCCGCTTCGGGGAAGTTAGCTTGCCTGCCTGCGATCACCTGGCTGTGTAGTCGACAAACCGCAGATGTGGCCTGGCGGGTCGGTTTTGACGGTTATGCCTGAATGATGGCGTACTCGGAATGCACGCGGAGCGCCGCCGCAGGAGAGAGCCCGCGCTGGGCATGTATGGCCCGCAATACGTGCATGAGTTTCTGGAAGCTTCTACCAAGGTAGGAAAAGACACACCACAGAGCGCACAGAGACCACAGCGCGGCAGAGCCGCAATTCAAATTCGAGATTCAAAATTCAAGACAAAGCAAAAAGAATGGTTTCTGACGGGGATTTTTGCGGGCTGCGAAGAAACTCACCGCACAGAGACCACACTGCGGCAGAGCCGCAGTTCAAATTCAAGATTCAAAATTCAAGACAAAGCAAAAAGGATGGTTTCTGACGGAAATTTTTGCGCGCTGCGAAGAAACTCAGCGCACAGAGACCACAGCGCGGCAGAGCCGCAATTCAAATTCAAGATTCAAAATTCAAGACAAAGCAAAAAGAATGGTTTCTGACGGAAATTTTTGCGCGCTGCGAAGAAACTCAGCGCACAGAGACCACAGCGCGGCAGAGCCGCAATTCAAATTCAAGATTCAAAATTCAAGACAAAGCAAAAAGAATGGTTTCTGACGGAGATTTTTGCGCGCTGCGAAGAAACTCACCGAGAGTAGCACAGAGAAGAAGACTCCCACTTTTCTCCGTGAAGTCTGCGACCTCTGCGGTGAGTTTCCTGTTGGGCTGCAGCCGGGCCGCCCTGGGCTACTTTGTGGTTGCGGGGTCGGAGGGCTTAAGGTTGGCTGATAACTTGTGGGGCGAGGGCTGAATCTCGTCGCCCCGGAAGAAGCGGCCGGGCGCGGCGCGCATTTCCGCCATCGCGGGGAATAGCTTTGAGTAGTCGTTTCGGGCGTTCCAAAAAAGGAATCCCACCCCGCCTTGCCCTCGGGCCACGCTGACCTGAGTTCGGATATAGGCATCCGAATACGTTTTGGTGTGCCAGGCAAAGGCCTGAAGCCAGGGCCGCAGCACAACTTCTGAGTCCGCCGTAATCTCCGCGAAGCGCTGCATGGACTCGGTGATGAAGTGCTCGGGCGCGTCGCCCGGCCTCGCGTACCCTTCCATGCCAAAGAAGTGTGAGGGATAAATCATGGGGGAGAGCACGTCGCAGTACCGCGCCATGGCGGGGATGTCCTGGCCGGTGTGCTCCAAATCCACCGGGCGTTGCCAGGCCATGACTCCGAAAACATCCAGCGAAAACAGGACTCCCAGCGGATGGAGTTCGTTGTAGGCGCGGGCAACAAACTTGGTGATCACGTCAGACCGTTCCCAGTCGGGGTGCAAAGTTTGATAGGCGAAGCGGGCGTCCTTTTGATCGCCTTCCGCAGGGAAGCGAACGTAGTCGAACTGGATCTCGTCAGCGCCGGAGGTCGCGGCCATCCGGGCTAGGGCTAAATTATAATCTTGAACTTCCAGTCGTGAAGGGTCAGTCCAAACCAGCTTGCCATTTTCTCGCCACGCTCGGCCGGTGCTGCGAGACTGGACCGCTAGATCGTTGTGGCTTTGCACAAGACATTCATCACGGAAGACCGCAATGCGCACGATCGCATGTAGTCCCAGGGAATGGAGGAAGCGGATGAGCTTTTCAAGATTCCGAATGAGAACGTACTTCCGCTGTGCCGCGAGTGGGTGGTGGAACGGAACGTCAACCCAGCCGTCGAAATCCTTTATGTCGAAAACCACGGCATTGCCTCCGGCGGCTCGCCAGCGCCGAATCAACTCGATGCCCTTCTCGCTGCCCGCCGTGTAGCCGGTTAGGTAGATCCCCCGCATCTCGAAATCCTTGGGGACGGGAACCGGCTGCTCGAGCAGCGGCGCGGCGAGAATACCAGGGATGATAATCTGGTCGCCGGGCCGGAGGTACTTCCCTATCTTGCCGGGGTTGGCCTGTTGGATGGCGGCCTCGAGTTCTCCCCTGGTCAAGTAAGAGGATTGAGGGAGGTAATGGAGGGCCAGGGAAGGGAGGCTCTCCCCTCGCGCCACGGTGTGCAGTTCAGTCTTGGTCTCAGCGTCGAGGGGGCCGGGCGGTTGGATATTCTCCCCAGGCTTTTTTTCAGGCTTCTGGGGTAGATTATTGGTCGCAGCCACCGCGGGTGCGGGAGGCGGACTCGGCTTCTGGGTTGCGGGTTGCGCCTTTTCTTGTGGGGGAGTCGCCTCAGGAGGAAGAGTCGGCGAGCCGTTAAAAACCAGCATGGCGACGAGCACTAGCGAGAATAGACTGCCCAGGAAATCTGACCTAGGACTGCCCAGCACCGTTTTTTTCGTCTTCCCCTGCAAGCTCCATCATAGCAGGCTGAGAGGAAATATCAAGACACATGAGGTTAAGGTTGTGTCATAGTTTGAAAAAAGTTGGCTTGACTTGGGCCGAGATGAGGCGGAAACTGTTACCTAGGGGGTAGTTATGCCTCATCCCGGCATAAACATGCACAAGATTCCGGTGGGTGCGGATGAGATAGGGGTTATGTTCGTAATCGGCGTTCTCGTCCCGATTCTAATTGCACTTCCAGAGGCACGGAATTTCATCCTTGTGAGTTTACCTATCGGCGTAATTGTTGCAATCATCTTGCGCTTGATTCACCGGGATTGAATACAATGCTGACGCGCAAGGCCAAGCCGAAGGCGAAAAAAAATCCTACCAACCGTGAACCCCGTGAGGATACCAACCAGATCGCCTATCGTGTCGTGCAACAAGAGGTTATTAAGCGATCCGAATCCCTGGAACTGACTCCAGATTTAAGGTAATTTCTTCGCTAGCGTTCGCATGAAGGCATTGACAACGGCTTGCCCTGCGCCGTCCATATTTCCTGCCCCCGCCGGCAGCCGGAGCTGGTCTCCCGCCTCGACTTGCGGAAAGCCTCCAGCTTTCCGGCCACCTCCAAGCTCATTGTTTCCCTCCGCGCAGGCTGGAAGGCTAAGCCCTCCAGCCTGCGCGGATGAGGTTATCCGGTGGGCACGTCCTCAGGAAAGGCGGAGAGACAGCGAAAAAATCAGTGGCCATGTCATCCTGAGCGTAGCGAAGGATCTCCGCAGTTGCTTTTGCTACAACGAACTACGAAGAACTGCAGAGATGCTTCGCTGCGCTCAGCATGACAGGTTTCGATTTTTTTCACACCTTCGGAGCCTTTCCGCACGTCAGGCGGCGAAGCCGCAAGGGCTCAGCGACGATATCGACCGTAATGGACAAGCGTGCGACTTGCCATCCCCTGATCGGCGTAAACGCGAGCCTTTCGGGTCTCTCAACTTTTCTTCATTGCGGTGGGCGATAGGTCATCGTATGATAAGGACACCGAAAAGCCCTTTGCCGAGCGTGATTCCTCCCGCCGAAAGGAGTAAGGATGGAACGTAAGTACAGACAGCGGGGATATATGGACTCGGGCCGTGATCGGGAGCGGCCTGAGAAGAAACCCGTCCCCAAGAAGGAGCAGATCGGGCCGAAGACTCCGGTCATGCCGGGAAAGCGCGAGGTGTCGCGGTGTGCTGCCTGCGCCATGATTCTGCCGGTCGGGATAGACCTGCAAGGACGCTGCCCAAAGTGTGGCTTTGAGCTGCACAGTTGCAAGCAGTGCGCCTTTTTCGACACTGCCGCCCGCTTTGAATGCACCCAGCCGATTACTGCCCGTGTCCCCAGGAAAGACATCAGGAACAATTGCACCTTTTATTCGTTGCGGACCACCGTCGAGCGTGAGACCTCCACTTCCAAGCCTCTGGATGCGCGCCAAGCCTTCGAGAACCTTTTTCGAAAGTAGGGACAAGCCTCGAGAGGCGGCCCGCCGGCGAGTTTGACGGCCAACAGGAGAGTCACCACAGAGAACCTGTGCATTAATCCCTGGGCGGGCAAACCTGTTTGACGCGAAGGGGCAAAGTGCGCAGAGATAGCAGTGCGAAGGTTGTTTCTCTTCTTTGTAACGTCTCTGTGACCTCCGCGTCATGGCGGGTTTACGTGGGGCTTTTTTGCAGGCGCGGCACCGGGACAAAATGTCGCTACCTCCTTTGTTATCTTTCGGTTACACCTCTCCATTCAACCCTTCTTCTTTTCCATTCGCGCCCGTTTTTTCGCCATCCGCAGCATATGAATTGCTCCCTGAACAATTAGGATGCTTTAATCTGGTCTCCGGCCGGGAAAGTCTTCTTCGGTGAGCGCAGTTCGTGCCTCGCCAAATTGGTTTGCGGTGGAGGGTCAGTTTCATATCAAGTAAGCCAGGGCCGAGCTCGCCGTCACGACCGGTTGCATGCTCTTTTCTCGTTTTTCGAGCTACTTTTGCACTTCGTTTGAGACTTTGGTCGATTTTAAGGTAGTTATTGAATTCGTTCCGTTGAATTCAAGATCTTTTTTGAACATCGACGAACAGCAAGAGAGTGAGTCGGATCTTAGGCCGCGAGAACGTCGCGAATTCGCGAAAATCGCGAAGATCCCCGCGGTTAAACATGCGCCTTTTCAGCGGCTTATGATTGGCGCTTGCTTTGCCATGCCAAGGGACGGGAGGCCGGGTTGGCTCTCGCGGGCTACGCGGTGATTACCTTCCAAGGAGGCCATAATGGCCACTGTTACTATCGCTCCTGATTTGCAAACGTCGCGGCGGAGGGATTTCCAGCGCGTTCAGCCGCAAGCGACTTTTACCGGTGCGCCGATCGAGCCCCTACAGAAGGGCTTGCCCAAGATCACACAGTCCGTTTGCCCGGAATGCCTGAAGAGAATCGAGGCGCGGCTGTTCGAGGAGAATGGCGCAGTGTATATGGAAAAAAGCTGTGCCGAGCACGGCGAATTTCGAGACTTGATCTACTCCGATGCGAGGCTTTATCTCAAGATGGAGGAGTTCGAGTTCGGTGACAATCGTGGAATCGAAAACCCGCAACTCCCCGGCGCGGTGCGTTGCCCGGAAGATTGCGGCCTGTGCTCACTCCACACCTCCCACACGGTGCTTTCCAATGTGGATCTTACAAACCGCTGCAACCTCACCTGTCCGGTGTGCTTTGCCAGCGCCAACACCGCGGGATACCTGTACGAGCCTTCCTTCGAGCAGGTGCGCGGGATGCTCAAGACGTTGCGTGAGCAGCGTCCCGTGCCCAATCGCGTGGTGCAATTTTCCGGCGGCGAGCCCACTCTTTATCCGCGTTTTCACGACGTTCTGCGCATGGCCACGGAGATGGGCTTCACCCACATCCAGTGCGCCACCAACGGCATCGAATTCTCCGACGCGGAGTTCGCCCGCAAATGCCGGGAAGCCGGCCTCCACACGCTTTACCTCCAGTTCGACGGCGTCAGCGATGCAGTCTACCTTCGCATGCGCGGCCAGCGGCTGCTCGATAAAAAGTTGGCGTGCATTGAAAACTGCCGGCGGGCGGGCCTTAAGATCATCTTTGTTCCCACCATCGTCAAAGGTATAAACGACCACCAGATCGGAGATATGATCCGCCTGGCCATCGACAATGTCGACTGCGTCAGTGGGTTCAGTTTCCAGCCGGTTTGTTTCACCGGCCGCATCAACCGCAGGGAACTCGAGAGCAAGCGCTTCACGCAATCGGACCTGGCGCACGCCGTGGCCGACCAGACCGGCTTGACCGATAAGTATGAGGATTGGTTCCCACTTTCCTGCATCTCGCCCTTCTCCAAGCTGCTCTCGAACTTGCAGAATTACAACCGCCCCAACCTCACCTCGCACCCTCACTGCGCCATGGGGACTTACCTCTACGTTCACCCTCAAACAAAGATGGCTGTCCCCATCACCCGCTTCTTCGATATGCCCGCCATGCTGCGCGAGATCGACTTGCTCGCCCGGAAAGCCGAGGGCGCACGATTCAAGATGTTCACCAAGATCGACGCCTGGCACAAGCTTCGCCGGCATTTCAAGCCGCAGTTTGCCCCGCCGGGTTTGACCTTCGAGCGCTTCCTGCAAACGCTTCAGGGCATGACCGACCACGAATATGGGCGGGGTAAGAGCGACGGCACATTCACGTACAAGACGCTGCTGGTGGCAGGCATGCACTTCATGGATTCCTACAATTACGATTTCGCCCGCGTCAAGCGCTGCGTCATCCACTACGCTGCGCCCAATGGCTTGGTCTATCCCTTCTGCATTTACAACTCCGGCCCCTGTGTGCGGGAGAAAATCGAGCGGGAATTCTCCGTCCCCTTTGACCCGAAGGCCGGGAAGCAGAACGGCAACGGCTTGGTACAGGTCGAGAACTAATCCATCGCCGCATCCCAATGGTCTTCGTAGCTCGGACCTCCGGTTTTGAGGTCCGCGGTTTTTTCTATCATAACCCGGTACGTTTTTCATGAGCTTTCACGGCCGGAAGTCCTAGAGGGCAGGCCCTGAAAAACGCGGCTGCGCCACCCGACCTGTCTTATACTGTGCTTTACATCGACGGTGCCGAAGGGCAGGCGTGTACCGGAATGGATTTCCTGCATAATTTCGCGGTGAGAGCAAGGGTGTCAGGCTCCCCTTGGAGGGGGCGCGCGGCCAGTGCACGATGGTATCTGGTTCCCTTCGCCCTTGCATTCCTGGTCTTCCTCCCCTGGGCAAACAGCTATTTCGTGGCTGATGATTGGCCGGTCCTGAAACGGCTTTCTTCCACCCCATTGTCTGTTGAGGTTAAGGCATTCGTGACAGTCCAGTCCGGTTCGTGGTATCGCCCTCTGTACGAGTTATTGCTCATGTTGTGCTGGAAAGCGTTCGGACTCAATCCCACAGGTTACCACCTCATGAGCCTCTTGCTTTTTGCAGTCGTATCAGTGCTGCTTGGGTCGCTGGCGGAATCCGTTACCGGCGACCGACGGGCTAGAGTTCTATCGGCTGTTCTCTTTGTAGTGCTGAGCTGCCACGCCGAGTCGGTTCTGTGGATATCCTCTTTCAATGAGCTGCTCGCGGGAGTGTTCTTCGTGAGCGGTGTTGTGGCATACGTCTTCTTTCGGCAACGGCGCTCCCGTGCCTTCCTCGCTGCCGCAGTAGCCGCGTATCTCCTGGCTCTCACCTCGAAGGAGACTGCAACGTTTCTGCCGCTCGCGCTGCTGGCCTACGACCTGCTGTTCTCCAGGGGGGAGGATAAAAGGCTTGGCTGGCGCTGGGTGGGACCCTTGGTTCCCTTCTTTCTTGTAGGGGCGCTCTTCTTGCGCATCCGATTTTTAGCTGGAAGCCCCTACGATGAAGAGTTCCACTCCATAACCGTATACCGGCTCATCAGGTATCCGGCCCAATATGCATTTATGGAGGTGATAGCCGCTCCCGTCAGTTTCCATTTCACCCCCAGGCGCCCGCTCTTTCTCGCCAGCACCATGGCTCTGACGATGTGCGCGCTCGCCGTATGCGCTTGGTTCGCTCTTCTATCAATGGCTCGGAAGCGGAACCTAAAACCTCTCCGCCCCCTGGGATTCGGCCTTGTCGCGGCAGCATCGGGCTTGATACCCGTTGCTCTTCTGGTCACGGAGCGGACCGCATTCATATCTTCGCTTGGCACGGCTCTCGTCATCTCGACCCTCTTTCTGGCTGCGGTCGAGGGCGCCTCACTCACTACCAGGTTCGGCCGGCGCGCGGTCGTAACCGGAATCGCGGTGTACATGGCGACGAATCTCGTGGTTCTTCAAGATCGCGCTAGGATGTGGGGTGTTGCAGGAAGCATAACCAAAGGCGTCCTTTCCCAGCTCTCGGCCAGAACGCGCGATCTCCCCGAGGGCGCCGGGGTGCTGATCCTCGGACTGCCGGATAGTTATCAGGGGACACTCGTTTTCAGGAATGCCATCCCTTCTGCGACCCAGCTTCTGGGATTTCCGCGGCCCGTTCATGCCGTCCTCGACCTCGGGTCGCAAGACCTTTCCAAACAAGATCAAGAGATAGATGGGTACCTTAACCATCCTGGGAACGGGCCGGCGGTCAGGATCTATCACTATGCAAACGGAGTGCTCCTCCCTCTGTTGGCGCCCCCGATGCACTAACGACCCTCGCGCCCCGGACTAGGTAGCGGAGACCCACCGCCGTACCACGTCCGCACACGCGCTGCGTCGGTCCTATCATCTCCAGCCACTCGGGCGCTACTTCATTGGCTTCAATCGCCCAGCGCTCCATACGGACCTTCATGCCCCGCCTTCTGCACGCCTCTACGCTTCCGAGGTTGTTGACCAAAGAGGCCTCTGCCGCTGGAACATCTGGGCCGCAAATCAAAGGGCACGTGAAATCTGTAGGTCAGGAAGCGGGTCGTCGATGCTTGGGACAGCATCCCGGGGGCTGGCAGAGCAGGCCCAACTGGCATCATGGCACTCTCCGGCAGCTGCGCCTCAAGGCGGCAGTTGAAACGCCCACTCACTCTTGATACTGTAGACGGGCGGGGCAGAGTCGCCCGCGAGAATCACACATTTTCGAGTTGGGAGGAGAAATCAAGATGAAGCAAGCTGCCATTCTTCTTACGTTCTTGGCCTTCCTATCAGCCAACATATGGGCTGCACAGGAACAGACGACCAAACCGGCGCCCGCCGCAAAGGCAGGAACGACGCATCCAAAGACTGCGGCGCAAATGACCACCACGCCCTCGGGATTGCAGTATCGAGACTTGGTGGTTGGCAAGGGGCCGCAGCCCAAAGACGGCAACACCGTGGTGGTGAATTACACGGGAACGTTCTCAAACGGAAAAGTTTTCGACACCTCCGTGGGGAAGAAACCGTTCGAGTTCCCACTGGGCCGGGGCCAGGTGATCAAGGGTTGGGATGAGGGTGTGGCCACGATGCACGTGGGTGGGAAGCGCAAGCTGGTTATCCCTCCCGATTTGGCTTATGGCGCCGGTGGCTACCCGGGAGTGATCCCCCCCAACTCCACGCTCACTTTTGTCGTTGAGTTGCTGAGCATCAAGTAACGGCTTGGGGCCAAAATCGTCCAATACCGGGAAGCGCGCACCCCGGTTCTGGGGGTCTCGGGTTTTTCGGCGGGGCAAGCCGCTGACCCCAAAATCGGAGCGCCGCGCTCTACGAACTGTGGTAGTCTAAGGCTTGCGTCCCGCGACTAGAGCCTTCCCCGTGGGACCTTTCTTATGGCCCTGATTGCTCCCTCGCTGCTGGCGGCTGATTTCGCTCGACTGGGAGAGGTGCTCCGCACCCTCGAAGCTGCGGGTGCGCCGATGGTCCATGTGGAGGTGATGGACGGGCATTTTGTGGAGGATATTAGTGTCGGGCAGCCGGTAGTTCGTGGCCTGCGTCAAGCCACGAACCTGGTTTTGGACTTACACCTGCTCATCGAACGTCCGGAGCGTTACTTGGCTGAATTCCTCGAGCTGGGTGCGGATCGCCTCTCGGTTCACCTCGAGGCCACTACGCGCTTGCATCGACTTTTGGAGCAGATCCGCAAGCAGGGGGTCAAGGCGGGAATTGCCTTGAATCCGGGGACACCGGTCGAGACAATAGTAGACTTGGTGGGGGAATTCGATTATCTTTCAATCTTGTCCTCCGATCCGGGATGGCGCGAGCAACCTTTCATTCCAGGGACGGTCGAGAAGGTGCAGGTGGCGTCGTCGCTGCGTAATGCGCGGGGCGCGCATTTTGACATTCAGGTTGAAGGCGGAATCCGCTTCGAGCATATGGAGCTGCTCACGCGCGCCGGCGCAGACATCCTGGTGACAGGTTCGGCCATCTTTAATAACGAGGACCCCAAGGCACGCCTGGGTGAAATGATGCGCCTTGCCTCCGCAGCGGAGCGGCGGCACAAAGTATGACGGGTGGGTAGCGCAGACCTGCTTTTAGCTCTGCGGCGCTTGTCGGCTCCTTGCGGCGCAGACCACCCTACTGTAAGGGCGGCCCTTGTGGGCGTGCTGCTGAAGCGGGAGCAACCACAAGGGTTGTCCCTAAACGAGAATCAGGAGTTAAAACACTGTCAAAGCCGGTCATCAAAACGGGCGGGAAGCGTTTGGCCGGGTTTTTGTGCGTGGCTGTGCTGGGTGGTCTTTTCCTGCCCGGATGTCTTTTTCACCGCAAACGGCACGTGGACTTAGCCGCCGCAGTCAATCCTGGCGACCAGCCGGACAAGATTCTTTACGAAAAAGCGAGCAATGAAATTAAGCACGGCCGTTACGACGTGGGCCGTCTTACTCTCCAAACCCTTCTCAATACGTATCCGGATAGCGAGTATTTGGCCAGGGCTAAGCTCGCCATTGCGGACTCGTACTACGAGCAGGGAGGAGTCTCGGGCCTCACGGAGTCAGAGGCTGAATACAAGGACTTCATTACATTCTTCCCTACGGCGCCCGAGGCGCCCATGGCCCAATACCGCGTTGGCATGGCGCATTTCCGCTTGATGTCCAAAGCCGACCGGGACCAGACCGAGGCTCGCCTTGCGGAAGTCGAGCTCAAGGAGTTCCTGTTGAAATACCCCGAAGACCCCTTGGTTCTCCGCGCCAAGGCGCGCCTGCGGGAAGCACAGGAAGTCCTGGCTGAAGGGGAGTTCGAGACCGCAAGTTTTTACCAGATGAGGGGGGCGTATCGGGCGGCACGGGGGCGCTATCGGGAAATCATCGAGAAGTACCCCAACTTCAGCGGAGGGGACCAGGCGCTGTTTGGAATGGGCCAAACCTTGGAAAACCTGAAAACCCCCAAGGAAGCGGCTCCTTACTACTCGCGCCTGGTGCGTAATTTCCCCCTCAGTCCGCGAGTGGACGAGGCTAAAGCCCGGCTCGTGGCGCTGGGCCAGCCGATTCCCAAGCCCACGAAGGCAACGTTAGCGCGCGCGGAGGCGGATGCAACCAGGTTGCGCACCAAGAGTCTGCTTCAAAAGCTGGCGATTGCCATGGCTGGTACGCCGGATACCAGCACCGCCTTGCGCGGGCCTGTGGAATTAGGAGGGGCGCAAGCTAGTGGCATCGAGATGGCGAAACGGGTGCCCACGACCACTATTCCCAGCGCTTCGATTATTGCTCAGCCCGTAGGCGACTCCAATTTGACCTCCGAGAAGGCAGAAGAAGCCAAGCCAGCCGCCGACAGCTCCTCCAAAGGTACGAGCGCCGAGGCGACGGACAACAGACCCGCGATCTCAGCCAATGAGAGCAGTCCGAAGGCGGCTGGGAACAATGCGAACCCTTCCGGCAATCCCAGCGGTCCGAAGGCGCAGGAGAACAAAGCGAACTCTTCCGGCGGCAATCAGACCAGCGCGAAGGCAGAAGATAGTAATGCCAAATCTGCCTCTGAGGACCAATCTGGAAATAGTACGGCTTCGAAGAAGAAAGGCCGATTCCACATCTTTAAGAAGATCATCAAGCCTCTCTAAAAGCAGAAGCCAGGAGTCCGAAGTCTGCATTGCGCTTACTGAATCCTGGTTCCTGAATCCTGCTTTCCCGCCTTGACTTCCTCTCTTCGAGGTGATATTTGTTTCACCGCTCATTTCTCGACACAGCAAATAAAGGGAGGCGGCGTGGCGCGGTCAATCCTCATCGCAGACGATAGCCTTACCGTTCAAAGGATAGCCCAAAAGATCCTTCGGGAAGAGGGCTTTGAGGTCGAAACTGTTTCTAATGGTGTCGCGGCGGTCAAGAAACTGCCCGCATTGCAGCCCGTTCTCGTGCTTGCCGACGTGTCCATGCCAGGCAAAGATGGGTACGAGGTCTGTGAATTTGTAAAGACCTCAGCGGATTTGCTCCACGTGCCCGTGCTGCTAGTGGGTAGCGACCTGGAGCCGTACGATGAGCAGCGGGGTCAGCAAGTCAGGGCAGACGGTATTATCAAGAAGCCCTTTACTGCCCAGGACTTGATCGACATGGTGGCGAAATTCACTGGCCCTGGCGAAGCTCCGGCATCCCGTTCCACCCTTCCGGACACGCTTATTGATGAAGTACCAGCGACGCCGCCTGAGTGTCTGCCTGAGATTCCCCTTGAGCCTATGCCTGAGCCCGCGACGCCAGATTTGCCGCAATCTTTACCTGAGCCGCAGCTAGTTGTTCCACCAGAAGACGTGGTTGGAGCTCCGCCGGAACTGCTTTCTGCTCCCGCGGAGTCGTTGCCAGAGTTTGCGGTTGGACTGCCGCCCGAGCCAGCACCCGAGCCCATCCCTGATACCGCGCTTGAGCCGGCCTTGACCGGCAGTGAAAGCAGTCAAGAAGTGGAAGGGTCAAAGAGTCGAGAAGTTGAGGAGTTGAGTAGTCGAGGAGTTGAAGAGTCAATACCTCAAGACGTTGACGAGTTGACTGCGACTCCTCAGCTCCTTGACTCCTCAACTTCCGAACCTCTCGACTCCCCGACTTCTGAGCTTCTTGACTCCTCGACTTCTCAACTCCTTGACTCCTCAACTCCTGGGGCTGCGGCAGGTGCGCCTTCTGTGATCGCCCCGGCGTGGGTTTACGTAGTCGTTCACAAGGTCGTCGCGAAGATGGCTCCTCCCGCGCTCCCTGCTGAACAAGTCGAGGAGATCGTCCGTAGGCTCACCCAAGAGATTACTAGCGAACTGGGCGTGGCGCCCCCGCAGCTCAATTAGTGCGTTTCGCTTGACAATCAAAACATGGTAGGCTAGAGTACTTCGTTGAAGCCGGTGAGAGGCCGCAACCGGGGGTTGTCTCCTCCACGCTCGTCCCCGGCAACCTGAGATTTGAGATTTCAGATTCAGGCCCGCAAGTTGGGAACAATCGGCGATAGGCCACGGAAGGCCACCGCGATGTTGCCCTCGCCCACAGACTGGATTCCTTGACATCCTGCGCGCAAATCCTCAACAATGGCGGGTTCTGAAATGCAGTCCTCAGTTATCGGTTCTTAGTGGTCAGTCCACCTCTCCCAGGGCGGGTTCTTGACTGACAACTGAATACTGAGAACTGAGGACTAATCGCGAAAGGTCAAAGTCATGCGTTGGAGTCAAACATTCATCCCCACTTTGCGCGAGGATCCTGCGGAAGCGGAGGTACCCAGCCATCGTTTGCTGTTGCGCGCTGGCTACGTTCGCCAGGTGGCGGCGGGAGTTTACGCCCATCTGTTTTTGGCTCACCGGTCCCTTCTCAAGGTGATGCAAATCATTCGCGAGGAGATGAACGCCATCGGGGCGCAGGAGTTTCATTTACCGGCTTTGAATCCTGTCGAGCTATGGAAAGAGTCGGGGCGCTACGAGACTTACGGCGATACCTTGTTCAAGCTCAGGGACCGCAATCAGCATGAATTGTGCCTGGGAGTGACGCACGAAGAGGAGATGACCAACATCGCCCGCAGCGAACTGCGATCGTACAAGCAACTGCCTCAGATCTGGTATCAGATCCAGGAGAAATACCGCGACGAGCCGCGGCCTAAATCCGGGCTGTTGCGTCTGCGCCAATTCTGGATGAAGGACTCCTATACGTTCGACCTGGATGATGCCGGACTGGAGATCAGCTACCAGAAGCACTACGATGCCTACAGGCGTATTTTCGATCGCTGCGGGCTGAAATACGTAATTGTGGAAGCCTATTCGGGGACGATGGGCGGGACCCAGTCCCATGAGTTTGCCGCGCTCACGGAGGCGGGCGAGGATTTGTTGGCCATTTCTGACTGCGGCTACGCGGCTAACCTGGAGAAGGCGGAAGGCCAAGCGCCGCCTGTCGAGGACCTGGCCGGGGACGCTGCCCCCGAACCCTTCCCCACTCCCGGCCAGAAGACCATTGATGATCTGGCAAGTTTCACCGGCGAGAGTCCGGCACGGTTGATGAAAACGCTGCTTTACGTGGTGGAAAGCCAGCCGGTGGTGCTCCTGCTGCGTGGCGATCACACCCTCAGCGAGACCAAGCTGGCCACCGCCCTGGGCACCAATGTCTTCCGGCCCGCCACGCCTGAGGAGGCATTGGCGCTGCACGGCGCGCATTTGGGCTCGCTAGGGCCGGTAGGGCTCAAAGGAGTAAGGACCATGGCGGACCGGGCGCTGGCGGGACGGAAGAACCTCATCACGGGCGCCAATCGGGATGATACGCACCTCCGCCACGTTACGCCGGGGCGTGACTTCCAGGCCGAGTATCATGACCTGCGGGTGGTAATGCCTGGGGATCTCTGCCCGCGCTGCAGACGTCCCATGCAAATTCGCGTCGCGGTTGAGTTGGGGCACATTTTCAAGCTGGGCCGGCGTTATTCCCAAACCATGCATGCGACGGTATTGGACGAAGCCGGCAAAGAGGTTCCGCTCGTCATGGGGTCGTATGGGATCGGCGTGGAGCGCATCTTGAGCGCCGCCATCGAGCAGAACCACGATGCCGAGGGCATGTTTTTGCCGCGGGCGATTGCGCCTTTCGAGGTCATCCTGACGGCGGCCAACATGGACGATGCCGAATTGTGCGCGGCAGCGGAGAAACTGTACGCAGAGATGCTGGCCAATTCACTGGACGTGCTGTTTGACGATCGCGCCGAGCGGCCGGGGGTCAAGTTCAAGGATGCGGATCTAATCGGGGTGCCTTACCGGGTCACTTTGGGCAAGCGGAAGTTCGCGCAGGGATTGGCGGAGATCTTCCAGCGCTCGACAAAGCAAGTGCGCGATGTTAAGCTTTCGGAGGTCGTAAAGCGCCTGCAAGTGGAGTATCTTGGTTAAGGAGCAAGGGTCGACGAGGTAACGGCATGCGGCGCGGAGAAGAGGGTCAAGGACGGTTCCGGACTTTTTTGTCTTTAGCATTCCTGGCGGCGGTCGCCTTTGTTGCCATAAAGATTCTCCCCGCTTACGTCAACAACTTTCAGCTTCAGGACCACATCCGGCAGCTTTCCACTCGCTTGGCCGTTCGCAGCAGACCCGTCACGCCGGATGAGGTGAGGAATGAGGTCGTCTCGTTCGCCCAGGATCATGGAATTCCGCTTGCCTCAGAAAGTGTCAAGGTCACCATCTCACGGCACGTATCGATCAACCTGGACTACACGGTGCCGGTGGACCTAATCTTTTATACGCTTAGTCTTCACTTTACGCCCTCGGCGGAGAGCCAGTCGTTATAACCCGTGGTTCGAAATGCGCCACTATCGCGCTCGAAGCCTCGTCCCGCCCGGAAGATGGCGTGGTCAAGCCTGGCTGGGATGGCGGGTTGGAAGAAAGCTGTGGTCGTCGGCTGCCTGTTGGGTCTGCTCGGCTTCGGCGGCCTTTTCGTCTTCTACTATGTTCGCTTCTCACGCCTCATTGACGCGCGCCTGAGTGGGGAAATCTTCAACAATGCTTCCCAGGTCTTTGCCGCGCCAAAGCCGATCTACGTTGGCCAGACAGGCACACCCGAGCAGGTCGGTCAATATCTGCGCCGTGCCCTTTATGCCGAAAACAGCGGGGCATCCTCCGTTGGCTTCTACACGCTGGCCAAGAACAGCATTGAGATTTCTCCCGGCCCACTTTCGTTCTTCACCGACGAAGCTACCAAAGAAGGCCCGGCGCTCTTGACCTTCCGGGATGGCCGTCTTGCTTCCATCACCTCTCCCCCCGGCGGCGCAAGTTTGGAAAGCTACAATCTCGAGCCCGAGGTGGTCACCACCCTGTTTGACAGCTCCCGCTCCAAGCGCCGGTTGGTGCGTTACCAGGATCTTCCGAAAGTGATGGTGGATGCGATACTGGCTGCGGAAGATCATCGCTTCTTCTCTCACCAGGGAGTAGATATTCTCCGCATCTTGGGGGCAGCGCTGGCCGATATCCGCGCGGAAGAGAAAGTGCAAGGCGGCAGCACCCTGACCATGCAGTTGGCGCGCGGTTTTTTCCTGACCCCACAACGCACTTGGCGGCGAAAACTCGAGGAGGTCTTTCTCGCTTTCCTGCTGGAACAACGCCTGACCAAGGAACAGATTTTAGAGCTTTATGCGAACCAGATATACCTTGGCCAGCGAGGGAGTTTTTCCATCTATGGCTTGGGCGAGGCAGCCAGTGCTTATTTCAATAAGGACGTTGCCAGCCTGACTTTGCCGGAGGCGGCTTTTTTGGCGGGGCTCATCCGCGGCCCGAATTTGTACTCGCCCTACCGGCGGGCGCCCAGGGCCCTGGAACGGCGCAATTATGTGATCCGCCAGATGCTCGAGCTGGGCATGATCACCCCCGCACAGGCCGCGGAAGCCTCGGGGTTGCCTTTAGGCGTGATCAATCAGAACGTGGAAAGCCTCGAAGCCCCTTATTTCGTGGACATGGTGCGCGATCAGTTGCTCACCCAGTTTTCCGACCAGGATTTGAACTCGCAGAGTTACCGGATTTATACCACCCTCGATCTGGATTTACAGAAGGCGGCCTCCGAGGGCGCGCGGCTGGGCATTGGCGAAGTGGATCAGGAATTAAAGAAGTCAAAGCGTGCCAAATCCGACGGGGCCGCGGGCCCGAACCAACCCCAATTGGCGCTCGTGGCGCTGGATGCCCACACGGCCGAGATCAAAGCTTTGGTGGGGGGGCGAGACTATGCTGCTAGCCAACTCAACCATGTCCTGGCCAAGCGACAGCCGGGGTCCTCCTTTAAACCCTTCGTCTACGCGGCCGCTCTCAGTTCGGGTGTGGATGGTTGGCAGCCCCTGATCACCCCGGTAACCATGCTTAACGACGCGCCAACCACCTTCCAATTCGGCGGTATCACTTACGAACCCGAGAACTACAAGCAGGAATATCATGGGCTCGTAACCCTGCGCGAAGCCCTCACCCACTCCTTGAACGTTGCCACGGTCCACCTGGCGGAAATGGTCGGCTATGATAAGGTGCAGAACCTGGCGATAGCCGCAGGAATCAACAAGGACCTGCTGGCGACACCCGCCATCGCCTTGGGCTCCTATGTGGCCACCCCCCTGGAGATCGCCGGGGCTTACACTATTTTTTCCAATGGCGGCCAATACGTGGAGCCCCGGTTGATCCTGGCCGTCAACGACTCGACGGGGAAGACGCTCTGGCGGAGTTCCTCAACCGCACGGCAAGTGCTCGACCCCCGCGTCGCTTACTTGATGGTGGACCTGATGGAAAGCGTGATCAACAACGGCACGGGCGCCGGGGTGCGCAGTCGCGGATTTACACTTCCTGCGGCGGGGAAGACAGGGACCTCGCACGATGGTTGGTTTGCGGGATTCACCTCCAACCTCCTGGCGATCGTCTGGGTCGGCTACGATGATGACCGGGAGCTGAGGCTGTCAGGGGCAGCTTGCGCGTTGCCGATCTGGACCGAATTCATGAAGCGCGCCGCGGAAGTCCCCGGTTACGACGATCCCAAACCTTTTTCGATGCCGGAGGGCGTGGTTTCCGTTCCCATCGAAACGAACTCCACTACCAGTGACGCAATGATCGTCCGAAATGAAGTTTTCATTGCGGGAACGGAGCCCCAAGCGCCGCAGCCCTCGCGGGGATTTCTGGGAAGGCTCTTTCATCCCCAGGGTCAAACTAACCCGCCCGCCGCGGTTGCCCTTCCGCCCCGAGCCGCAAGTGCGCCACCGCGAGGTGCGGCTGCTGCGGCGGAAGTTCCCCCGGCTACGCGCAAGCCGGGGGTCATAAAGAGGTTTTTGTCGATTTTCAAAGGCAAGCATTCGAAGTCTACGGCGCCCGCGTCGCCCGAGAATGACACGGCGCCGCAGGAATAAGAGGTGGATTCACCGCCAGTGATTGTGTCAGCCTATTTCGAGGTTCGGATATGAAAATCGAAACGTTAGCTCGACCCCTGAGGAAGAGGTTCATCGCTCTGATTCTTTCCCTTATTCTCACCCTTGCCAGTGTGTGCGTATTTTTTGCGGCTCAAGAAGAGCAGCCCGCGCCTTCAGCCACCCCCGGCCAAGCGAACGAAACTCCGGGCAAGCCTCGCACGCTCAGCTTTGAGGAGCGCGCGGACATCTATATGGCCCGCAAATCTTACGAGGATGCTGTGGATTACTATTACCGGGCTCTAAAACAGGTTCACATGGCAAACCCCGTGGTGTGGAACAAGCTCGGGATCGCCTATCAGCAGCTCCAGAATTATCACGCCTCGCGCAAGGCCTACGACCAGGCGGTTCGCCGTCAGAAGGACTACGCTGAGCCCTTGAACAACATTGGCACCACTTACTTCATGGAGAAGAAGTTCGGGAAGTCGGTGAAGTATTACCTGAGAGCCATCAAACTGAATCCCGAATCGGCATCCTACCACTTGAACCTGGCAACGTCTTACCTGCACATGAAGAAATATAACGAGGCGGTGGACGAATACCGGACGGCCTTAACCCTTGACCCCAATATCTTCTTGCAACGTTCCGCGTTCGGAACCACCATTGAGGCGCCCCGCGGGGCCGATGCGGAATACTACTTTTATCTGGGGAAGGTTTTCGCTTCTCTGGGGCGTCCTGAGGAGGCGGTGCGCAGCTTGCGCCGGGCGCTGGAGGACGGGTTCAAGGACCGAAAGAGAATCCTCGAAGATCCGGACTTTATGAAAATCAGTCAGAATCCCGCTTACGTCGAATTGATGAACAACCCGCCGGTAGGGATCACGGAGTGAGACCGACTTCAGAGCCTGTGTGAAGACTCAGCCCTCTCCCCCTCGGGGAGGAGGCGGACCGCGACGGCGTATTCACTAGCCGCCGCGGGCCGGGTGAGGGGGTTCCAACCTGGATCGCTCACTTCTCTATGCGTGGTTTTCACGCAGACTCTTCAGCCGCAGATGAACTCAGTTCGACGAAGTCCGCTGGTTTGTGTTTATCCGCGCCAATCAGAGGCTATTTGCCAGCCGCGCCGCGAAAGACAATGGTATAATGGCAGTCCCGGATCGATCTTTGATGCGAAAAGCGCTCATCTTACCTCTGCTCTTGCTGCTCGCCTGGCGAGTCGCGGTTGCCTCCGAGGTCCATGCTGTCCTGGTTTTTCCCTTTGAAAACCGCAGTAGCCGGGCCGACCTCAATTGGGTCTCGGAAAGTTTTGCGGAAACCCTCTCTTCGCGTCTTTCGGGGCCCGATTTTTACGTATTGGACCGGGCAGAGCGCGACGCCGCCTGCGACCAGTTGGGCATTCCTGCGGAAACACCTCTGACAGTGGCCAGCGAGTACAAAGTGGCTCAAACCCTGGGTGCAGACTGGGCGGTCTTGGGGAAATTCAATGTGGAGGGTTCCGGCCTCGCCGCCAGCGCGCGCTTGCTGGACCTCCGCCAGTTGAAGTTGTCCCCGCCCGTCGAAGTCACTGGGGAACTGGCTGAATTGGTGGACCTTCAGACACGATTAGTTTGGCTGCTGGAGGCCGCACACAATCCCCATTTTACGGTTGGGACGGAAGAGGAATTTGACCGCAGCTTTCCTGAAGTACGACTGGATGCTTTCGAGAACTATATCCGGGGCATCCTGGCCACCGACGACACTACCTGCATTCACTTCTTCATGGAGTCGGACCGGTTGGATGCCACCGACCACCGGGCGGCATTCGCTCTTGGCCGGCTCTATTTTGCTCAGAAAGACTATGCCAGCTCGGCGAAGTGGCTCAGGAAGCTGGACCCCCAGGATCCTCACTACCTCGAATCGCTTTTCTTCTTCGGAGTGGATGAGTACTTTCTTGGCCATTACCCATCTTCTCAGACGGCTTTTGAAAGGATTAGCAGAGAGATTCCTTTGGATGAGGTAGCGAATAACTCGGGCGTGCTGGCGGCCCGGGCCGGCCGAGATGAGGAAGCCCTGGCGGACTTCGAGCGGGCCTATACAAGCGATCCTACCGACGCGGACTTTTGTTTTAATCGCGGCGTGGCACTCTGGAACCTCCGCCGATACAACGCCGCGGCAAGTTCGCTGGAAGAGGTGATCCGGCTGAAGGACGACGATTCTGAGGCCCACACCCTCCTGGCCGTGGTGTTGGAGAAGCTGGGCGATGTAGCGGGAGAGCGCACTCAGCTCGAGTGGCTAAGCCGGCACCAGGAGGGTTCTGAAGCCCGGCCGTCGTTGGACGTCTTGCCCCAGCCCCGCCTCAAGAAGAATTTCGACGAACGCGCCTTTCGCTTGCTTTCTTTGGCCGTGCACAACGCGCTCGAAGAGCGGCTCGCAAGCTTGCCGGCTGACCAGCACGCGGCTGTCCATAAATCGCGCGCGAAGAGTTTCGTGAGCGAAGGGCGCCTTGTCGAGGCGGAACGCGAGCTGGTGGAGGCTGCCTCGCTGGTTCCCGGCGACAGCGAGGCGCACTTGAACTTAGCGCAGGTTCTGGAAGCAGAAGACAAGCACCAGGAGGCGGTGGTGGAATTCCAAGCCGCACTGAAGCTTCAGGACAGTTTTGCGGGCCACCTCGGCCTGGCGCGGGCTTATCTTTCCCTGAATCGCCGAGAGCAAGCGCGGCAGGAGGGCGAGGCGGCCTTGAAGCTCGACCCGGGAAGCCGGGAGGCGCAAGAGTTCCTCGGGCACATCCTCTCGGGGACCCCGCCAAAGTAGCGGAGGCTTTGGCCAGCCATTCGGAGCGAGGATGGGCAGACGCTATCTGTGATTTGAGAAACGGAGCACATCCGGAATGGGTCTTGCCCTCTCCCTCTTGGGGGAGAGGGTGACCTGCGCCGGCGTTTTCACCAGCCGGCGCGGGCCGGGTGAGGGGGTCGGCTCTTTTTGAGCTGGGTTGCTCAATGGAAACGGCTAGTAGATACTGTTTCTGGGGTGCGGCGATGTGGAATCGCCGCTACTAAAGAGGGAACTTTGAGTTTGCGACGTCAGTGGCTGTTGGTTGTTTTCGTTGTTTTTTTAACGGGTGCGGGAGGCGGTTCGCCCGCGGCGATTGAGCAGAGCCGCCCTCGTGTGGTTGAGATCCGCCTAAACATGATGATTCACCACATAAGCGCTGAATTCGTGATGCGCGGCATCAAGTTTGCCAACGACACCCATGCGGATGCGGTCCTTCTGGAGTTGAACACGCCGGGCGGCCTCGAAAGCTCGATGCGCGACATCGTCTCCGCCATCCTCAATTCGCGTGTGCCGGTCATTACGTACGTAGCGCCCAGCGGGGCGAGTTCAGCCTCCGCGGGCTTCTTCATCCTGGAGGCCGGTGACTTGGCGGTGATGGCTCCAGGGACGAATTCTGGCGCGGCTCATCCCGTAGTGCTGGGTGGTGCCAACGTAGGCAAAACGATGGAGGCCAAGATCGAAAACGACGCGGCCGCCTACATGCGCTCGATTGTCGGCAAGCGGGGGCGCAACTTGGTCCTGGCTGAGGACGCGGTGCGCAAGAGCTCGTCGTACTCGGATAAGGAAGCCCTGGATGGCAAGCTGATTGACGCGGTGCTCAGCACCCCTTCCGACATCTTCGAGAAGTACGACGGCAAAACCATCAAGAGGTTCGACGACACCACCGCAACCCTGCATTTGAAAGACGCGGAGATCGTGCCTCACGCCATGCCCGGCCTCGAGCAATTCTTCGCCTGGCTGGCGGATCCCAACATCGCTTTTATCCTGGGCGCGATTGGGCTGGCTTGCCTGTACATTGAGTTCACCCATCCTGGTTTGGTGGCGCCGGGGGTGGTTGGGGCAATGCTCGTGGTTCTGGCCATGTATGCCTTTAATCTGCTGCCCATCAATTCCATGGGGGTGCTTTTGATTTTGGTGGGAATCGCGCTTCTGGCCCTGGAAGTCAAGGTGACCTCGCATGGAATACTGGCGGGGGTCGGCATTCTTGTCTTGGTGCTGGGCGCGCTCTTCCTTGTGAATTCCCCCTGGCCCCAAGCGCGGATTCGCCTCTCTACCGCGCTCGGCGTGGCCGTGCCGCTAGGTGTAATCGTCGTCATTCTCTTGCGCTTTGCCATCGCGGCAAAAATGCGTAAGGCGGTGACGGGAGAAGAAGGGATGGTCGGCGCCCTGGGCGTGGCGGAGACCGACCTTGAGCCTCTCGGGCCTTCAGGCAAAGTTTTCGTCCACGGCGAGCTGTGGGAAGCACGTGCCCGGCAGCCTATCGCCAAAGGCACGCGGGTGCGAGTTCGGGAAGTCGAGGGATTGACCCTGACAGTAGAGCCAACCCCGAAACCTCAGTAGAGTTGAATGTCGTAGTTGAGATTCTTGCGGTTCCTCCGCTGTAGGGGCGACCCTTGTGGTCGCCCTCTGTCGCAGGGGTAATCCTTGTAGCTGCCAGAGGCGGCCGCAAGGGGCGCCTCTACGAGCCAAAACGAGCGTGGAAAGGAGCATGGTATGAACCCAGTGGTGATCGTAGTAGTGGTCATTGTTCTCTTGTGGGTCATGAAATGTTTGAACGTGCTAAGGGAGTACGAACGGGCAGTCACTTTTCGCTTGGGCAGACTTTTGGCAACGGACAAAGGGCCTGGGCTGATCTTCATCCTCTGGCCCATCGACAAGATCATAAGGGTCACGCTGCAGGAGGTGGCTTGGGAGATCCCGCCGCAGGATGTCATCACTCGGGACAACGTTTCGTTGAAAGTGAATGCTGTGGTTTTCTTCCGGGTCCTGAGCGCCCAAAAGGCGATTGTACAGGTTCAGAACTACCGCTACCAAGTTGAGCAGCTCGCGCAAACCTGCCTTCGTTCGGTGCTGGGTGAAGTGGAACTCGATGATTTGCTTTCCCAGCGCGAAAAGCTCAATGCGCGTCTGCAAAGCATTCTTGATGTACACACGGAGCCCTGGGGCATCAAGGTGACCAAGGTAGAAGTCAAGCAGGTGGACTTGCCTCAGGATATGCAGCGGGCAATTGCGCGCCAAGCCGAGGCGGAGCGCGAACGCAGGGCCAAGATCATCAACGCCGACGGGGAGTTTCAGGCTTCCGAAAAACTCTCCGAGGCCGCTCACATTCTGGCTAAAGAGCCCATCACTATCACGCTGCGTTACCTCCAGACTTTGGCCGAAATCGGAACCGAGAAAAACACCACTATCGTGTTCCCCATCCCTGTGGAGTTGTTGAGTGCTTTGCTGGGAAAAAGCCCCGCCCAGCCTGCCCCCGGCAGCGCAGCGAAGTAGCGGGAGCTTGTGGTGGTTCTCTCCCCCTCGGGAGTCTGTGTGAAAACCGCAGTTTGCGTGTCATTCCGAGGCGTCCCGATCTGATCGGGACGCCGCGGAATCTCGCACTGCCTTGAGAATACTCAGAGCGAGATTCCTCTCCGTCGGCTGACGGATCGGAATGAGAGCATAGGCAGGGTTATCACACAGACTCCCTTGGGAGGAGGTCTTCGGTCTTGTCGCCTCCGTTTATTACCTTCTCCACCGATCCCAAAGTAAACGCAGGCGACCAAATCAAATGGCAAATGGCAAAAGGCAAATCTCAAATTCTTTTCCATCTGCCCTTTGAATTCTAAGCTTCTCTTCCGCCCCCAAGGTGGTGATGTTTATGAACACGGATTCTCCTCGTGACGCCAAAGGGCTTTCCACGCGGCACCTTATCCTGGTGTTCTTGGCGGGAATAGCCGTTTGCGGGGTTTTCTTCTCGCTCGGTTTTCTGGTGGGATACAATGAAAGGTCGGTGCGCATGGCGCCCGTCACGGAGCGTGTTTCAGCTCCTGCCACGATTCCCCCGACCATTAACCCTCCTCTCGAAACCGTTCCGGTCGGGCCTAACAATGCGACCTCCACGCTCACCGGTCCACCACCACCAGCGGCCCTACAGGCCGTTCCCCCTCATCCATCCCTCAGCGAGCAGAAACCCAAAACCGCCCCCGCAACTCCGCCGCCGGTGATCGCTCCTCCCTCATCACCAGTAAAGGCGGAAAAACAGCCCGTGCCAGGCGGGACGGCAACTGCTGCTGCCGGGGCTGGGGAAGGCGGGGCCGGATTCACGGTCCAGATCACGGCTTCGAGAACAAAGCAAGATGCCGAAGCCTTGGTGAAGCTCTTGAAGGGGCGTGGCTACCCGGTATTCCTCGTGGCCCCCGGGAACGCGCACGCCAACGACAACCTGTTTCGCGTTCAGGTTGGCCCTTTTGCATCCAGGGACGATGCCGAAAAGGCCCGGGCGAAGCTCACACAGGAAGGATTCAAGCCCTTCATCCGGCACTGACTTGGAGTGGAAAATCGAAACTCGAAAATCGAAAATGGAGACTCGAGATTCGAAGCTCGTTCAGACTTCACTCAATGACTCAATGAATCAATTCAACAAATGGGTCGCTGCCGCCCTCAGCGGTTTCTTCCTTGTAGCCTGTTTCCCGAGGCTTAGCCTTCATCCCTTGGTTTGGATCGCTATCCTCCCGCTGCTCCTTGTATTGGCGGGCAAGGCCAGCCTCTGGCGTGCTTTTGGTTGGGGCTATCTCAGCGGAGCCATCTTCTTTGCAGGGAGTTGCTACTGGTTTGTCGAGGTCACGCGCCAATACGGCGGGCTCAATCTGGCCCTTGCCTTGACGGCCCTGCTGGCTTTTGTGCTGGTCTTTTCAGTCTTCTTCGGGGCTTTCGGCCTGGCGGTCGGGATGGTGGCTCGCAAATCCTCGTCTCTAGCCTTGCTGCTCAGCCCCTTCCTTTGGGTGGCCATGGAATTGGCCCGCACCTACTTGATTACGGGCTTTCCCTGGAACCTCCTCGGTTATGCGGTGCCCTTTGGAGGTTTAAGGCAAATTGCCTGTGTAACGGGGACTTATGGGCTGTCATTCCTGGCCGCCGCGACCAGCGCGCTGGGGGCCTGGGTAATTCTTCGCTGGAGGACGAGATGGCCTTGCCTGGCGCTGGGCGGTTGGGTCGTGCTCCTGCTCATTGCCAATCGGGCCTTTGCCCCGCCCGCCCCCACTCGAGGGCCGAATCTCGCGGTCCTGGTGCAACCCAATGTACCGCTGGATGAGCAAGCCGCCGTCACCTGGGCCCCCTGGCTCAATCCCGCAAAGCTGGACCAGCTTGTGAATATGTCCTTGGGCGCGCTCGCAACGGAAGAACGGAACGAAGGCATCGCATCGGAGGAGAAGGGGCAGCAGCACAACTTCGCGCCTCCTCTTATCATCTGGGCGGAAAACCCTGCGCCCTTCTATTTCACCCGCGATCCAGTTTTCAGGAATGCGGTCGAGGGCATGGCGCGCCAAGGCGGGGCCTACGTAGTCGTGAATACCGTTGTACCATTCGGCGCAGGACATTCGAAAATCACCAACAGCGCCGTGGTCGTGGATGCGGAGGGCCGCGAAATCTCGCAATATGATAAAATGCACTTGGTGCCGTTTGGTGAGTATGTTCCGGCCTGGGCCTTTCCGAACGAAATCGGAAAGATTACCAACGAAACGGGAAACTTCGTGCCAGGGAGCAGTTACCGCGTGGCGCCAACGCCGGAAGGCGCGATAGGTGTCTTCATATGCTATGAGGATATCTTCCCTCAACTAGTCAGAATGTTTACCTTGGCGGGCGCCCGGGTGCTCGTGAATATTTCCAACGATGCGTGGTTTGGCGACTCCGCCGCCGCCCTCCAAGAACTGGAAATGGCGCGCTTGCGGGCGATTGAGAATCGCCGCTACTTGTTGCGCGCCACCAACGACGGCATTACCGCAGTGATAGATCCTTACGGGCGGATTGAGAAGCAAATCGCGCGCTATCAAACGGCGGTCTTGCCTGCTAACTTCAGTTACCTTCGAGGCGAGACTTTCTATGTCCGTCATGGCGACGTTTTTGCATGGCTGTGCACGGCACTGGCTGGAGTGAGCGTCCTTGTAGCGACGCTAAACAATTCTGGCCCCCTGAAGCTGTGAATTTATTCACGGACGCACAAACCGGTTTCACGCAAAGCCGCAAAGTACGCAAAGATCGCATAGCAAAGAAGTCGCAGCATGGATTCCCGCTTTCGCGGGAATGAATGTGAATGAAGATGGCAGCGCATTGCCGCTGTGAGCTCAGGAGCAAACGTGATTGAAGAACTGCAAAGAGAGTACGACGACTTGAAGCGACGCGCCAACGAGCTGCGGAGCTTTCTTTGACGCCCCCCAGCGCCGCAAAGAATTTGAAACACTCGAGAAACAAATAGCCCAGCCCGATTTCTGGCAGGACCAGGATGCTTCCCAGAAAATCCTGACGGCACGGAAGCGTTTGAGCGAGAAGATGGAAGAAGACGACAGACTCGCCAAGCGTCTGGCCGACGTCGACGCCTATTTCGAATTGGCCCGCGAGGGCGAACCGGTGGAAAGTGAATTGAGCGCCGAGTTGGCGGCTCTTCAGCAGGAGGTCGACCGCGTTGAGACCGAGACCCTTCTCGCCGGTGAAAACGACCGTCTAAACGCCATCGTGGCCATTCACCCTGGAGCGGGTGGGACCGAGTCGCAGGATTGGGCGGAAATGTTGCTCCGCATGTACAAGCGATGGGCGGAGCGACACGGCTTCGCCTTTACACTGAATGATTATCAGTCGGGTGAGGAGGCGGGGCTCAAGTCCGCCACTTTTACGGTATCCGGCGATTACGCCTACGGCCTGCTGAGCGGTGAGACGGGTGTCCACCGTTTGGTGCGCATCTCACCTTTTGACCAGGCCGCCCGCCGCCACACTTCCTTCGCGTCTGTATTTGTCAGCCCGGAGATCGATGAAACGATCAATATTGAAATCAAGCCGGACGATCTCAAGATTGAAACCTATCGTTCGACCGGCAGAGGCGGGCAGCACGTTAACACCACTGACTCGGCCGTGCGAATCACTCATATCCCCACGGGGACCGTCGCCCAGTGCCAGAACGAGCGCTCGCAACACCGCAACAAGGACGTGGCCATGAAATTCCTGCGCTCCAGACTCTACGAGTTGGAGCTGCGCAAACGCCGGGAAGCGGCGGACAAGCTCGAGGCCGCGAAGGCAGATATCGATTTTGGCAGCCAGATCCGGTCCTACGTCCTCCACCCCTATCGGCTAATCAAGGACCACCGAACGAAATTCGAAATGGGCGATACCGAGCGCGTCCTGGATGGCGACCTCGACCCCTTTCTTAAAGCGTACCTATTGTCCCGCCGCAGCTTGGCCAAGACCGCATAGGAACGCTTCAGAGGCCGCCGAGGTTGTTGCAACGGACCCGCCTGCTATGTTATAACCTTGTTATACAAAGGAGGCGGTCATGGTTACGGAGATCCGGCGCATAGGAAACTCGCGGGGAGTCATCATTCCCAAACCGCTGTTAAAGGAGGCAGGCTTGGAGAGGGAAGCGGAAATCGTCCTGGAGCACGGCTCCATCGTGCTGCGCAAGCCCCAGCGCAATCCCCGCCAGGGTTGGGCGGAAGCCAGCCGCCTAATTGCTGAAGCCGGGGACGACAAGCTGATTTGGCCGGAGTTCGGGAACCTGGATGACGGAGACCTGCAGTGGTGACGCGCGGCGAGGTGTGGCTTGTGACGCTTGATCCCACCGTGGGCAGCGAAATCCACAAGACGCGGCCTTGTGTGATACTGTCGCCGCCCGAGATGCACGATTACCTCCGGACCGTCATCGTGGCGCCCATGACGACGGGAGCTCGGCCTGCGCCTTATCGCATCTCCATAACTTTCCAGGGAAAGCGGGGACGCATTTTGCTCGACCAGCTCCGCACCCTCGACAAACTCCGGCTGGTTAAAAGGCTTGGCAACATTACCTCCCCGACGCTGACTTTAACGCTCCAAACTCTCCAGAAGGTGTTTACGTGACGCCGCTCGTTTCGTGACCGGCGCAGGCCGCATAAGGCGGGGTCCGCGCCGGCCTGCCCAGAATTCGAGGGGGGCTTTTGGCTCTTGATTTTTGACTTCTCGACCAGCTATTCCGCCTTCTCGACTGAAATCGTTGACACTTTTCCGCGGCTTATGCTACGGTCAAAGAATTGTGTTGGCCATAATTTTCTGCGCAGAAACAAATACCAAGGAGGGCCCGCGTGTCTGGCCTGAAGCGACATCACCTTTTTACTTCTGAATCCGTCACGGAGGGGCATCCCGACAAAATATGTGACCAGATCTCCGATGCGGTCCTGGATGCTGTGCTTAGCCAGGATCCGCTGGGCCGCGTAGCCTGCGAGACGGTCCTCAAGGACCAGGACGTCTACGTGGTGGGTGAGATAACGACCGAGGCAAAGCTGGAGGTCGAACCTTTGGTTCGCGAGACCATTCGCGCTATCGGGTATACCCAACCGGAGGCCGGGTTCACGGCGGATTCGTGCAGGGTAATGTCACACCTGAGCCGGCAAAGCTCCGATATTGCCCTGGGAGTGGACACGGGCGGGGCCGGCGACCAAGGGCTCATGTTCGGCTACGCTTGCGACGAGACCGAAGAGTTGATGCCGTTCCCCATCATGATGGCGCATAAGCTTTGCCTGCGTCTTGCGGAAGCCCGCCGGAAGGGAATTCTCGATTTTCTCCGCCCGGATGGGAAGTCCCAGGTTACTGTGGAGTATGAGGGAGGCAGGCCCACGCGCATCGAAGCCCTTGTCGTTTCCACCCAGCATTCTGATAAGGTGGCGATTGAAACGGTGCGCGAGGGCGTGCTCGAATGCATCATCAGGCCCGTTATTCCTCCTCACATGCTCGACCGGAATACCAAGTACCACATTAATCCCACGGGGCGTTTTGTGACTGGGGGGCCGGTGGGTGACTCCGGACTTACGGGGCGAAAAATCATCGTGGATACTTACGGTGGCATGGCGCATCACGGCGGCGGAAGTTTTTCCGGCAAAGATCCTACCAAGGTAGACCGCTCCGCCACCTACATGGCTCGTTACATCGCGAAGAACCTTGTCGCATCAAAGCTTGCGAATCGCGTGGAGGTCCAACTGGCCTACGCGATCGGAGTCGCGGAACCGGTTTCCGTAATGGTGGATACCTTTGGGACCGCCAAAGTCGGGAACGGCGATCTGGAAGCAGTGGTTCGCAGACACTTCAAGCTGACACCCAAAGGGATCATTGAATCCCTGAATCTGCTGCGCCCGGTCTACAAGAAAACCGCCGCCTATGGCCACTTTGGCCGATCAGAGCCTGAGTTCACCTGGGAGCGAACTGACAAAGCAGCGGTTTTGCGAAAGGAGTTTGGAATCTAAATGCCCACTACTCAAAAACTGGCTTGCGACGTGAAAGACCTCGAACTGGCCGCCAAGGGCAAGACCCGGATCGAATGGGCCTGCCAATGGATGCCCGTCCTGAACCTTATCCGGAAGCGGTTCGCCGAACAACGGCCGCTGCAAGGTGTGAAGATTTCTGCCTGCCTTCATGTGACTACGGAAACGGCAAACCTGGCCGTTACGCTCCGGGATGGCGGGGCGGAGGTTGTGGTCTGCGCGTCGAATCCGCTGAGCACGCAGGATGATGTGGCGGCCTCGCTGGTCCGGGATTTTCAGATTCCCGTGTTTGCCATCAAGGGAGAAGATAAAGACACTTACTATTCGCATATCGCCTCGGCGCTGGATCACAAGCCGCAAATCACCATGGACGATGGCGCGGACCTTGTCACCGCCATCCTGAGCAAGCGGCAGGATCTGGTTTCCGGCGTCCTTGGCGGAACGGAAGAGACCACCACGGGCGTGATCCGTTTGCGCAGCATGGCGAAAAACGGCGTGCTCAAGTATCCCATCATTGCGGTGAACGACGCCGATACCAAGCACCTTTTCGATAACCGCTATGGCACGGGCCAATCCACAGTGGACGGCATCCTGCGCGCCACCAACCTGCTGTTCGCCGGCTTGCACGTCGTTGTGTGCGGGTATGGCTACTGCGGGCGCGGCGTTTCGATGCGCGCCAAGGGGCTGGGCGCCCACGTCGCTGTCACCGAGATCAATCCCACGCGGGCCCTTGAGGCCGTCATGGACGGCTTTACGGTGATGCCCATGATGGAAGCTGCCAAGTGGGGAGACGTTTTCGTTACCGTGACGGGAAACAAATCGGTCATCCGGAAAGAGCATTTCCAGGTGATGAAGGATGGCGCGGTGGTGGCGAACTCCGGACACTTCAATGTTGAGTTGGACCTTCCCGCGATTGAGGCAATGTCCATCGGCAAACGTCAGACGCGCGAGTTTGTGGAAGAATACACGCTGCCCGACAAGCGCAAGATCTACGTCCTCGGCGAGGGCCGGTTGATCAATCTGGTGGCGGCGGAAGGCCACCCGGCGGTGGTGATGGATATGAGCTTCGCCAATCAGGCGCTCTGCGTGGAGTACCTCGTCAAGCAGGCTGGGCAGCTAGCTCCCAAGGTCTATCCTGTCCCGGTGGAAATTGACCAGAGCATTGCGCGCCTCAAGCTCGATTCGTTGGGAGTGAGTATTGATAAGCTTACGCCCGAACAGGAGGAGTACCTGGCCTCCTGGTCAGAAGGGACCTAGGCTGATTGAGTCATTGAGCCATTGAGTCATTGACTCATTGGATCATTGGGCCATTGATTTATTGAGCCATCGGATCATTGAACCACCGAGCCAATGAGGATGACGATCCAACGGATCAATGAATCAATGACTCAATGCTCGCTGGGTCAATCGGTTCCGAGGATAGTGAGAAAATGAAGGAGATCGCCGGATGGGCGCTGGACACCGCCAAGGCGCAAGGCGCCAGTTATGCTGATGTGCGAGTTGTGGACCTGCGGCAGCGTTATCTTTCCACCAAGAACGGCCAGCCGGCACAAGTAAGGGAATCCCAATCCATGGGAGTGGGGGTCCGTGTGGTGGCGGAGGGGGCCTGGGGTTTTGCCGCCACGGACGATCTGGCGCGTTCGAGCGCCGATCGTGTGGCGGCCTATGCGGTCGAAATTGCGCGCGCCAGCGCCACCGTGAAAAAGCAGGACGTTCGGTTGGCCAAGGAATCCAAGATCATCGACCGCTGGGAGGCCCCCTGCCGGATCGACCCCTTCTCCATTCCCGTGTCAACGTGTCTGGGACTGATGCTCGAGGTGGATCGAGAGTTGCGACGGGTTAAAGGTGTGACGCTGGCCGAAGCTTCCATGGATTTTCGCCGCATCGAACAATTGTTCCTCTCCACCGCCGGGTCTGAGATCTCCCAAGTGAAGACCCAGACCGGAGCAGGTTTCGTCGCCACCTCTTTCGCAGAAGGTGAGATTCAACGGCGTTCCTATCCTACCCCTTTCGGGGGACAGTACCAAACGCGGGGATATGAGCTCGTGGCGGGGTTGGACCTGCTGGCGAATGCGCCGCGTATTGCCGAAGAAGCGGTAGCCCTTCACAAGGCCGACCAGTGCCCGACGGGGGCGAAGGACATCATCCTCGAGGGCTCGCAACTGGGTTTGCAGGTCCATGAGTCGATTGGTCATCCCATCGAGCTCGATCGAGTGCTGGGAACCGAAGCGAATTTTGCCGGCCTGAGTTTCCTCACCCTCGAGAAGCTTGGGAGCCTTAAATATGCTTCCGAAATCGTAAACGTGGTGGCGGATGCTACGCCCGCGCACGGACCAGGGCTGGGAACGTTTGCCTATGATGATGAAGGTGTGCCGGCTCAGGCCACGCCTATTATTAAGGATGGATTGTTCGTGGGCTATCTGACCTCACGGGAAACAGCAGCAGCCATCGGACAGGCGCGCTCGGGAGGCGCCATGCGCGCCGAAGGTTGGAATCGCATTCCTCTCATCCGCATGACCAACGTCAGCCTGCTCCCGGGAGGCTGGAAATTGGCCGATTTGATTGCCGATACGGATGACGGCATTTTCATGGAGACCAACCGCAGTTGGTCGATCGACGACCGGCGTTACAACTTCCAGTTCGGAACCGAAATTGGCTGGGAAATCCACGGGGGCAAGAAGACCCGCATGCTCAAGAACCCCAGCTACGGCGGTATCACCACCGAATTCTGGAATTCCTGCGACGCGATCTGCGGCCCCGAGCACTGGACGCTGTGGGGCGTGCCCACTTGCGGCAAAGGACAGCCCATGCAATCCATGGGGACCGGCCACGGCGCATCCCCGGCGCGCTTTCGCAAGGTGCAGGTGGGAGTCGCGTACTCCGGGAATTGAGTCATTGAGCCATTGGGTCATTGAGCCATTGAGTCATTGAGCCATTGAGCCATTGAGTCATTGAGTGACTGATGGATTGGGTCATTGAAGTGTGGGTCCATCGGGTTCGCGGGTTCAATGAGGCAATGATTCGATGAATCAATGATTCGATGACTCAATCACTCAATGAACAAATTCTAAAATGTCTCTCTCGCGTCAACAAGCGGAACAGATCTTCGATAGAGTCCTCAAATACTCCACGGCCGATGAAACGGAGCTTATGGTTTCCTCCTCCGCCTTTGCGCTCACGCGCTTCGCCAACAACATCATTCACCAGAATGTTTCGGAAGAGAGCACTATGCTTTCGGTGCGTGTGGTGACGGAAGGGCGGATGGCGCGTGCCAGCACCAACAAGTTTGATGAGCAGTCCATCCGGCAGACTTGCGAGGGCGTCCTAGCGCTGGCGCGGTTGCAGCCGCCGGATCCGGAGCTTCTGCCCATGCCCGGCCCGCAGACTTATCGTGCCGTCAGTCGATTTTTCCACGAGACGGCGGAGTTGAGTCCGGCCACTCGCGCGGCCACCGTTGCGAGCGTGATCAAGCGCGCGGAAAAAAGCCGGCTGACTGCGGCGGGCATCTTTTCCAGCGGAGCCTCTGCTTACGGACTCTTTAATTCCCGCGGTCTTTCCGCCTTCCATGAAGAAACCCTGGCGGAATTCTCCGTTACGATGTTGGGCCGGGAGGGTTCGGGCTGGGCCAAGAAGACTTCTCCATATTGGCCCGAGGTGGAACCGCAGGAATTGGCTGAGCGGGCGGCCCAGAAAGCGCTCCATAGCAAGAATCCGCAGGAGATTGCACCGGGAAAATACACCGTCATCCTCGAGCCGGCAGCGGTTCTCGATCTTCTGGGCTTCTTGGTTCTCGATTTCAGCGGCCTGGCGGTGCATGAGCAGCGCAGTTGCCTCACCGGTAGGGTGGGGGAAAAGGTCTTCGGCGACAACATCAGTCTTCGCGACGATGTTTTCCACCCCTCCCAAACGGGAGCGCCGTTTGATGGTGAGGGCATTCCTCGCCAGCGCGTCGCCATCGTGAAGCGCGGCGTGGTGAAGAGTCTGGTTTACGCGCGACAGACAGCCCAGAAGATGGGGAAGCAGCCCACCGGTCATGGCTTCCCCCTTCCCAACGAGCTTGGCGAAGCTCCCTTAAACATTGTCATGGAGGGCGAGCGCTCGAGCCTCGAGGACATGGTGAAATCCACTGCCAAAGGTTTGCTCATCACCCGCTTCTGGTATATCCGTGAGGTGGACCCATATCAGAAAATACTGACCGGCATGACGCGTGACGGGACCTTCTGGATCGAGGATGGCCAGGTGCAGCACGCGGTCAAGAACCTGCGATTCAATCAAAGCATCGTGGAAATGCTCCGTCAGGTCGAGATGCTAGGCCAGCCTCAGAGGACAGCGGGGGAAGAGTCCTTCGAAATGGTGGTTCCGGCCATGAAGATTCACGAGTTCAATTTTTCATCCCTGACTAAGTATTAGCTAAACCTGATGCCTCGGTCATTCCCGCGAAAGCGGGAATCCACCTCGCCTTGGGTTGAACTGGGCCCCCGCCTTCGCGGGGGTGACGAAGCCAGGTCATTGCCGCGAATGCGGAAATCCACTCTGGACTGCGGTCGTTCTGGAATCTTTCATCTTGGAATCTGGAATTCGGTTTGCGACCGCTGGAGGGGTTATGGGTGCACGCGCTGGAGGAAAAACTGAGACGGGTCCTTCTAGACGCAGGGAGTTCCTTCGAGCCCTGGCGGGTCTGGGCCTTGCGCATGGGGCGCTCCGCACATTACGAGCACATGTCAGGGATACCTTGCCGAATCCCGTCGGATACCACACCATCGCCTGGCCTCGCCAGGATTTTACCCATGCGCTCGAAACTGTCTCGAGTTTGGGCTTCAGCGGCGTGCAGATGTTGGGGTGGGTCCGCGAGGCTTACCCGGCTGAAAAAGCACAGGAACTCAGGCAACTTCTTGCCTCTTTGAAGTTGAAACCTGTAGCGCTCTCCTGTTCGGCGGCTCGGATCGCTCCGGGGCGGGAAGGAAATGAGACGGTCGAGGTACGCAGCTATGCGGAGTTCTTCTCTCGCCTCGGCGGGAGTTTCTTGCAAATAACCGACGGTGGTAGCCCCTCTAAGGAGTATTCTGCCGAGGAGATAAGCGTCCTCGGCGCACGGATGAATGCGCTCGGGAAGATGGCGCAAGACTTCGGATTGACTTTGGGCTACCACCCCCACTTCGGAACCATCGGGGAGACGCGCCAAGGACTAGGGCGGGTGCTCGAGGCTACGGACCCGCGATATGTGAAGCTGATCGCCGATGTCGCCCATCTCGCCCTGGGCGGTTCGGACCCTGCCGAGGTCATTCGGACTTACGGGCAACGGCTGTGCTTCCTCCACCTCAAGGACACGCGCAAAGAAGTCGCCGCCGCTGCCAGGCAGGACCGCAGTCTGGTGAAAGGGAAGGGCCCTCCTTTCTGTGAAATCGGGCAGGGTGTAGTCGATTTCACTGCGGTGGTGCAGGCCACACGGGCGGCGCGATTCTCGGGCTGGGTGATCGTCGAGCTGGATGGTGGGAATTCCACGCTGGGTGGCGCCGACGCCAGCGCCGCAAAGAACAGGGACGAGTTGCGAAAGCTTGGGTTCGACGTTTAGGAAGAGGCGGGCAGCTCGCTGCGGTTTCGCTTGACACGTTTCCGGTTCTGTGATACATGTATTACGAGGTAGTTCTGATATTCCTTCCGAGGTGACTTCCGGTGCCTATCGCTGTGCGCCTGAACCCCCAACTTGAGGAACGGCTAGAAAGGTTAGCCGAGCGCACCGGCAGGTCGAAGTCCGTTTACATCCGGCGTGCGCTTGAAGAGTACCTTGATGAGCAGGAAGACTACTTGATCGCGCTCCAGCGACTGGAAGAAAACCTTCCTCCGATTCCTTGGGAAGTCGCGCTCAATGAGCTCAACCTACGAAATAAACTTCGACCCAAAAGCTCTCGCTGAGCTGAAGAAACTCGACCGGACCTCGCGGGAACGTATCACAAGCTTTCTCTCTGAGAATATTCTAGGGACGGACGAGCCGCGCTGTTTGGGCAAAGCCGTCTCCAGCGGGAAGATCAAGCTGTGGCGGTACCGGACTGGCGCCTTCCGCGTGGCCTGCCACATCGACGACGTCGAAAAGATAGTCCGGGTTCTTCGATTCGGGCACCGCAAGCTTGTCTACCGCTGACCGCTTGACAACCCTTGCGAGCCGATGTTAGAAAACTTGAGTGGCCGCCTTGGCGCTATCGTCTAGGGGTTAGGACGTCAGATTCTCAATCTGAAAACCCGGGTTCGATTCCCGGTAGCGCTACCAAATCTTCAAGTTCGCAAATAATGGCAATAAATTGAATGAGTTGTGGGTTAGACAAGACAATTCTCTTCTGTCTCTCAGCGTCTCCTAAGTCTGTGCCTTGCCCTACAACAGTGGACACCAAATGGACACCATGAAAATCGAAGAAAGTCCCTTGAGGAGGCCGGGCGAAGACTGAATGACTGGCGCGATTTTATTTGCCGGTGAGGTTCCCCGGTATGGGTAGGTCGGCCATCAAGGAGGTTTTCACTTCGTAGGTATGAATCAACCGGAGGGCTGACGGTTGACCCATACGTGTGGCGCCAGTCGGAGTGCGCAATGCCGCTGCCGGCAAGGATACAGTCACTGGATTTTGAACTTGCCTCGGTCCAGGCCACGGAGCGTTCCTTCGATTTCCCGCACGGTTTCAAGTATCGCCTTTGCTTCGGCATCCCGATCGCCAAGTTCTTCGGCGAAATCAGGGTCTAAAGGATACAGGAACTCCATGTAATCCCGTTCCTCCAGGTCCAGGATGAACTGACGGATGTTCTCGAGGCTCACCTGGGTCCGGCCTTCGAGAAGTGCAATGATTTTAGACTTCGTATCGGATTCGGTTTGCATATTCACTCTCCCTCGGATGCGACCTGAGGTGAATCGGCTGCCTCGCCCAGCCGCGCCTTTAAGGCTCGAAGCCAGACACGCGCATTGGATCCGTGCACGACCCTCCCTAGAAATCCCAGCCGTTCCGCCACGTTGGCACGATTCTGCCGGATAGCCTCCTTCGTGGTAGCGACGTAGGTAGCCAAGAAGCCTTCGATGCTCTGTGGTTTAGCGAACAGATACGTCGCGTGACCTAATTGCGGTGTCTCGACTGCGATTACCCTGGAGAGATCGAAGACATACTCATTGCGGAAAAGGTAGATCCGACGCGCTCGCCGGCAGAGCTGCTGGTAGAAGAAGGCATCGTAATCCGGCTGCCAACTGATCTGAGCGACATCGAAGTCACCAGGCATACCCAGTTCCCAACAGAGGCTGCGCAGTTGTTCCCTTTCCATCGGCACACGCTCGATGCGGGCACGAATTTGGCCCAAGGCGTCCGAAAACTCACCGAACCGATGGTAGCTCTTGCGAGCTACTTCAATTTGCTCAGCGATGTTGGCAGGAACCTTCACGTGGATGCGGCTCGGCAAAGCGGTCTCCCACTTATTCAGGCTCCATTTCCCGTTCCGGCCCTGGTACTTGCCAGTCTGAACGAACGTTCCCTGTAACTCGATCTTGGCCCCCAGCAGGTGTTTCCATCGGTTCCAGGTGGCATTCCAAATGATCGGCAAGGCTGACTGGTCGAGTGTCACTTCGAGTTTCCGCCGAACATCGCGGTAGATGGCACGGTCATCGTAAAAGTCAAAATTCCGCAACGGTGCGTGGAACCGGCGCTCTTGTAATTCGGGCTGAAAATGCAGGATTTGGCTCGCAAAGAACGTCTGGCCATCCCGCGAGCGATCTCCAGCGACGAGAATCGACCCGAAACCCCCGTAGGGAAAAAGTGCTGGTGCCGAGGAGTCCTTCAGCAGCGTGTCGTAACAAGCCCTCAATTCAGGTTGCGCCAGGATGTTGAACGCGCGCTCTAGGGTAGCACTGTCACGGTTACGTGTGACGGCAGCACGGACCTCTAATTGCCTCAACCTGAAGGCCACTCGCAACTCAGCAATCGAGGCGGTAGGAGTGATCCGGAGAAGGTCATAAAGGCTCGTCTGGTGTTCCCATCGCTGGCGCCGCGTGCTGACGTAGAAGTAATCGCGTATCGCCTCACAAGGCAAATGAATAGAGCAAACGTCCAGCCCGCCTTTTGAGATTTCTACCCGGACGTAAAGCCGATCCCGTTTATCGGCTCTGGGCTTTCCAGCATAGCTGATGGGAGCTTGGTAGAGATCACGACTCCGCCGGGAGAACGAGGACTTGTGGACGTAGATCTCGGAACCTGTTTCGGCGGAGTCAGTGGGCAGAGGGAAGCTAATTTCATCCCCCGACTGAATAAGAATTCCAAGGAAGTTTGGGAGGAGGATGCTGCCGCCATCATTGCAGTGGCAAACCGTCTTGTCGCCTTCCCGCTTCGTGCCGGAGACCGAGCGACGCAGGATCACTTCGGCGCTCTCACTTGAAGATCGAATGGCCGCTCCCATATCGGGTGCAGAATAGCCAGCCGGTTCGTTTCCGTCAAATGACCTCTGGATTCAGGTCCTGGGATCAAGTATGACAAGCGCAACACCTACTCACCCAACATGAAAGGAAATAGCGGAACAGTGGAGGGGCCGTTAAGTGGCCATTTTACGGTTCCAGAAAAGACACATATGTTGAATAAAGTGATGCTAATTGGATACGTTGGAGCCGACAGTGAGATGAAGTTCACCGCTGCCGGCATCCCGGTGGCAAACTTCTCCTTGGCGGTGAAGGAGGTATACAAGAACGGCGACGGAGAGAAGAAGACCAACACACTCTGGATTCACTGTGTCGCCTGGCGGCACTGGGCCGAGATCGTTGGCGAGCATGTGAGCAAAGGCAAGTTTCTCTATGTTGAGGGAAGGCTCCAGTTGCGCGTTTACGAGGATCGTGAAGGTCAGAAGCGCAACGTAACGGAAGTCATTGTCACCACGCTGCGTTTCCTCGGGCCAGCCAAGAATGGGAACGGCGCGAAGGCGAGTGAATCCTCGAATGCCACTCAGGCTATCGATGAGAGCGACAACCCGTTTAGCGAACCGCAGAGCGAGCCAGCTGACGAAAATATCCCCTTTTAACGAACTCCCTCTTTGGCGCCCACATTCGGACGACCCCACCCTTTTCTTCTCCAGGATTCCAACTTCTTGCTTCCGCGCATCGGCTCTAACTCCTTCGATGCGGAAGGGGTGCGTGTTTCGTTCTATATGTCCAGATTTGGAGAACCTCAAAACCCGCGTTGGGGAGCACTGGATGGACAGCGCTGCTATGGGCTCGTCATCGATGAAATTGGACAATAACCGTGCCCCTACGCAGCGGGGCCATTGCGACAAGCGTCGCGTTTATGCATCCGGGTGACACCGGTACGCTGCCTTGCCGACATCCCAGAACCCCGTTTCTGGACAGCCGAACGCACAGAGGGGAAGCCGAACAGTTGTCAGGAGACTGCTGCTCGACCATTACTTCCGAGCAGACCATTCGTCGACGATGCCACAGGAGCAGAGACAACGCCCACGGTCTTGCATTTTCCGGGAAAGCGCATGATCGCGAATGCGGCGTGGGCATGTCAAAGCCTGGGTTCGGTTCGGTGACATGGCTCTGTTTTGAGGGATGCTGAGTAGCACTAGCGAGCCGATGCCTTATGGGTGTAATGTATTTTCGTATCAGCGTGTCGCGAATGAGATCGAATTGCCTCCTGAAGGGGCTCTGGACCAGCCGGCTGGATGCCGCGAAGAGCCAGCCCGCGACAGGCGCGGAAGAGCTGAAAGAGTTCGGGTGGTGGTTCGGTTCAGGAAAGCTTGAAGATCAATGGTCCATCAAACAACTCTTGGAAGCGCTTCGCATCGCAAAGCGAGTTGACCCGGACTTCATGGTGATTGAGCGACTTGCCCAAGTGTCCACAGCGTTCCCGCTTGAATCGACTGATGCCCTCAGGATGATGGTCGAAGCCGACATCAGAGGCTGGAGTATCCTGGGCTGGCGCGATAAGGCGAAAGAGATCATTAGGGCAGCAAGGAAATCCGGCAATGCCGATGCACGACGAAAAGCTGAGGACCTAGTAAACCTAGTTGGTAGCCGAGGCCACTTCGACTTCGGAGACCTCCTCAAGGAACCTATCGACTAGGAGTAAAGGTACTGACCAACATGCCTTTAGCCATCAAGGAGCGAATTTATGAGCACGGCACCCGCAGGACCGGAGAAGGCGCCGAAAGAAACCGAACTCCTCGTTAAGTTCGAAACAGAAAATATTCCGCCTGAGTATAGAGAGTACTACGCAACCAAACGGCAAAATTTCTTTGCGAGCATCCAGACCTTCCCTGAAATGTGGCGTTACTACATCCTTCTGGACAAGATTTGGATGAGGGAATTCGGTGATCTCGGGACCGCTCGTGACCCAGAGAAGATGTTCCCCCTGATGCTTTATTTTAATGCCCACGCAAAGATGCGGATCGCGATGGAATTAGCCTTCTCGGGTTGCATGGCCGAGGCGCGGTCAATCCTGCGCGATGCAATTGAATTCGTTGCACACGCCCACGCGATGCTCAAAGACGCGGAACTTCAGAAAATATGGCTCAGTAAGAACGACGACAAGGCTGCCCTTGAGGAATTCAAGGACGCGTTCGAGCGGCACAAGCAAGCTGGCATTTTTAAAGGGTTGGACGAATTACATAGGGTTTGGGGTCAGTTGTCGGAGACCGGGTCGCACGCTACGCTGAACGCCATGTGTGACCGTTTCGTCTATGTAACGTCAGACGAACACATCGAATTTAGACTGAATTACGCAGGACTTGAGCTACGAACGTGGGCTTTGTCCTTATTCTCGATGCTGTTAACCTCCTTCACGATGGAGCAGACCCTGTTCAACGACTATGACGATCGGCTCAAGCTTGACGACGAACTCAGACGTATGCGGAATGAATTCGAGATCTCTAAGGAACGGGTGAGAGAAAAGATGAAATCTCAGTACAACGTGCAGCCACCGTCCGTGATTCAGGTGCCTCGACCCCTGATCTTTAGGCCTTAAGGGGAGTACATCGGGGCCACACGAGGCGTGCTGAATTTTCTCTTCAATCAACGCTTGTGATTCCCGAAGCTATAATATTGGAGCATGTGGTTTACCTACGTCTATGCTGTGAAGCTTGCGAGCGGTCGGCTAGTCAGAGCCGGTCAGGACTTTGGACCGACCATGGATACGTATAAGGTGGGAGACAGCCTTGGCGTAAAGAATGGAAAAGAAGGTATTGTTTTGGCTGTCGTGAAGGGCGACGACGCGAAGCTCAATGGAGCCGATGTCTTGATCATAGTGGAAGAGAGACCAGTGAAAACCGGGGCGCAATCCATAGAAGAAACGATTCTGCAAATGACTGAAGATCTGCAATCACCAAGGCTGACGAGTCGTCCGCAGATTCAAGCACTCCTTGGCGACCAGAAAGTACGAGCGGTTCGCAACAGCATTTATTTCCGGCCCAAAGATGAGTCGTTTTACGACTTCCAGATCAATTTGCTCCTATGGGCTTTGGGCAAGCCTTGGTACGACACTGAAATGGCGAAGCCTGTGGAGCAACGCCATATTATTCTCCGGTGGCGCCACGAACGCTGTGAGCTGCTGAAGGCACATCAAAAGCCGGAAAACGATCCAAATAAGCCGCTGGCGGCTCCAATGACTGGAAATGTCAAGGCGCTGCAAGTACTTGCTGATGACGTCTATCAACTTGAGCACGCTTTGAAGACACCACGAAAAATCATTGGTCGGCTCCGCGATCCCAGGCAATTTCAGGGTGCCAGAAACGAAATCGCTGTTGCGAGCATTTTTGCGCGATGTGGGTTCGACATCCGTTTCATAGATGATGACACAAAACGAAACCCCGAGTTTATTGCGGAGAAAGGGGCAGAAAAGATTGCCGTGGAGGCAAAAAGCAGGCACCGCCCCGGCGTGTTAGAAGAGCGAGGTGTCATGAAGGACGATCCCGCGCCGGCAAAAATAAAAGAACTCTACGAGAATGCTCTTCAGCAAAACCCCGGTGGTATGCCTTTCATGGTTTTTATCGACGTGAATCTAGCCCTTACTCCCGCAATTTCACCAATGGAAAAAGGGTGGGTTAAGGAAGCGATGAAATGCTTTGACGACAGACGTCAAGAGGGGAAGGCTAGGGATCCGGATACGGGCTTGATACTCACGAACCTCGGTTGGCACTACTATCGGGATCGGGCAGCAACGCCTGGAGAATACATCACTGTTCGCAGCGCAAATCCTCAGTTTCCAATTCAGGAGGAGACCTGGACATTGCTCGAACGTGCCCTCAGTGAGTACGGCTTCATCGTTGATGAGGAACAGTACGAAAAAGATGTTCGTGCCCGCTATGCAGATTTGCTAGGAGGAACTTGAGTCGAATCTTAATCCATGGGCCGGTTCGTTTTCCCACCTCGCTACTATACATTCCAGCCGGCCGTTGCTGTCTTCCACTATGTACCTCCGTTGCGCGCATACCCCTAGGCGGATGATCCTTGGGCTTGGCGGTGTCTTGCTTCTGTAATGACTCAGTTTGCCGTAACGCCGACCTTTGGAGCCTGCCCTGACACCACAAAAGCGGGGAAGGGGCAGCATCTCGCCCTGGTCTGAAGCCCGGTGCTGCGAATGCCCAAACTGATTCGCTTGGGTGTTAGCCTACAATTTGGGGCAACTATTAAAACGACGAGTGCTGCCGGCATGCTATCGCACGGTGACGGTGGCCACGCTGCGCTGGAAGGGGTATCAGCTGGCGGGGAAGCTGGTGCGCCACGCACGCGGCTGGATGCTGCAGATCAAGGCCGACCTGGAAAAATGGCGGTTATTGCAATCCGCCTGGCTCTGCTGTGCAACGCTGTGGTGCTGAGGCAGGGAGGCAAAAAAAGCGTAGCCGTCAAACTACCGCGCGACGGTGTGCGCGGGTGGTGGGAAAAAATGATTTCGATACTCTGAATTGGCCCCTTTTGATCGTCTGATTTGGCCCCACCTGGAACGGCGGGCCGACTACTCTGTCTTGGGCTGTGCCCAGGATGGAGGTGGCGGTGGATTGGAGAGCTAAGGT
>Ga0326727_10004468_pt1 | contig 42006 bp, 36 predicted proteins | sample MB2enrmetagenome_FD_207643 | JGI IMG/M metagenome (GOLD analysis project Ga0326727, IMG submission 207643) | Lab enriched peat soil microbial communities from McLean, Ithaca, NY, United States - MB29MY | ecosystem: Environmental > Terrestrial > Soil > Wetlands > Peat | place: USA: New York...
CGCGGACCTAGGCCTCGCGAAGGGCACCCTTTATCTCTACTTCTCGTCGAAGGAAGCGCTCTTTCTCGCCCTCCTCGGCGATAGGCTCGAGACGGCCTACGCGAAACTCTTCGCACTGCTCGGCGCCGAGAGCTCGACCGGGGAAGTGTCCGTCGAGAGCGTGGCTTGCGGCACGGCGGAGACGATAGCAGCCGACCTCACGCTGCCACGCCTGCTCGCAATCATGCACTCGGTGCTCGAGCAGCGCCTACCCTTCGAGGAGGCGGTGGCCTTCAAGCGAGATCTCGCCTCTTCACTCAGCGAGGCGGGACGGCGGCTCGCACAGGCACTGCCCCCGCTTTCTCCCGAAGAGGGGAGCCGCTTCTTCCTCTACCTCTACGCCCAGGTCGTCGGGCTCGCGAGCCTCACCGACCTTTCGCCCTTCATGAAAAGAATAAGCGCCGAGAAGGGACTCGAGATATTCCGCTGCGGATTCGAGGGAACTTTGCGGGAATCGTCAGGCGCGATGCTGACAGGGATGCTGGATGCCGCGCGATCGAGGTCGCGGGGAGAAGGAGGACGGACATGAGGATCGAGAAAAAAGAGGAACTCGAGGAGCTCTTCCGGGCGCAGGGAGAGACGCGTTGGGCGATAGCGTCGACTACCGCATCGGAGCGCATCGCGAAGCTCAAGGCTCTGCGCGCGGCTATCGTCGATCGGCAGGACGAGCTCTACGCGGCCATCTGGAAGGACTACCGTAAGTCTTCCTTCGAGGCCTGGCTCACCGAAGTCTTTCCCTCGATCGAGGAGCTCGACAAGGCGACGAAGAACCTGGGCTCGTGGATGAAAGACAAGAAAGTTGGCGGAGTCTTCTTCCTGCCCGGCGCGGCAAGCCGACTGCGCTACGAGCCGAAGGGAAGGGTGCTGATCATGGCGCCCTGGAATTATCCCTTTCAGCTCATGATAGGCCCTCTTGTCTCCGCCATCGCGGCGGGGAACGTCGTCATCGCCAAGCCCTCGAACAAGACACCAGCCACATCTGCCTTCATAGCATCCTTGCTGGAGTCGCTCTTCCCCCGCGAGGAGATCGCGATCGTGGAGGGCCCCGGGAGCACACTGGGCGACATGCTCCTCGAGCTGCCCTTCGACCACATCTTCTTCACGGGCAGCCCAAAGGTCGGAGCGCGCGTGGGCGAGGCGGCCGAGCGTGTGCATGCGGGCCTTACGCTCGAGCTCGGAGGCAAGTCTCCCACGATTGTCCTGTCCGACGCCGACATCGAGGACGCCGCGGCGAAGATCATGTGGGGCAAGTGCCTCAACGCGGGCCAGACCTGCATAGCTCCGGACTACCTCTTCTGCCCCCGCGACAAGGTGGAGGCCTTCGCGTCTGCCGCGGCGCATGCGGTCGAGAGAATGTACGGCGAGACTGAAAAGGTGAGGCGCGAGTCGAAGGACTTCGTGCGCATCGTAGACGTCGCGGCCTGCAAGCGGCACAAGTCCCTCGTCGAGGACGCCATCGCCAAAGGGGCAAAGCTCGTCCTTGGTGGCACCTTCGACGTCGAGGAGCGCTATACGCCGCCGACTATCCTCACGGGCGTCCGTCCCGACATGACCATCATGGACGAGGAGATCTTCGGCCCCCTCCTGCCTATCCTCGCCTACGACTCGATCGAAGAAGTCCTCTCCTTCGTCCAATCGAGACCCAAGCCCCTCGCCCTCTACGTTTTCGGGAAAAGCCGTTCAGGCGTCGACGAGATACTCGATCGCACAACTTCCGGCTCGGCCTGCGTGAACGACCTCATCGTCCAGATCGAGAACCTCGACGTGCCCTTCGGCGGCATAGGGATGAGCGGCACGGGCAACTACCACGGATTCTTCGGCTTCAAGACATTCTCTCATGAGCGCAACTACATGAGGCAGGGCGCTCTCAACATGACGAAGAGCTTCTACCCGCCCTACGGTAAGGCCAGTCAGGCGCGGATGAAAGGAATGCTGGAGGGCTTCGTGCGGATGAAGAAAAGGTAAGCGGCCGGTAAGCGGGTGGTGGACAGAATCGCTCGTGTCCTCCGGAAGAAAGTCGGCCCCGATCGATTCTGTCCGCCACCCGCCGGCTAGTTGCAGTTCTCCTTCTTCATCCGCTCGAAGGACAGGGATCTAATCGTCCATCGTGGGGAGGAGGGCTGGGAGATCCGCTAGGGAACGCACGCGCGGAAGGTCTTCGGCGCCGTGGCGACCGTACTCGTCGACAAGGACAGCGTTGCCGCCCAGCTCGAGGAAGCTTCGGACATATTTGGGCAGGTCGTCGACGAAGACCGTCTCCGAGACTTTGGCGCCCGAAAGCTCGCAGGCGCGTAAATATGCCTCGGCGTGAGGTTTGCCCCGCAGGCCGTTGAAGCGTATATCGTAGACCGCCTCGAAGCGGTCGGCTGCGCCGAGCTTGGCGAGAACGCGATGCGCGTGTTCGGCTGGGGAATTTGTGAGCACTGCCTTGCGGCAGTCCATCGAGTCGAGCAGCGGGCCGAGCCCCGGGTCGGGCGCGATGCAGTACTCCTCGCCCTCGGGGTGGACGGCGGCAAAATAAGCTTCAGTGTCCTTGAATCCATGCTCGCGGGTGAGCCACTCGAGCGTCGTGCCGTACTTGTGGGCGTGCTCGCGGCGGAACTCCCGAGCCTCATCCACGCCCATGCCGAGGTAGGAGGCGACGTACTCGATCATGCGGCGGGTTATGTCGTGGTCCATGCCGGAAGATTCGGGGTACAGAGTGTTGTCGAGGTCGAAAAGAATGAGGCTGGGCATAGCTTTTGATAACACGGCGGAGGCTTCCCCTACAAGGCCGCCCGTGGCGGTACGGGCCAGGACTACAGTATAGTAGTCGGGAGGAGCTACCATGATTCCGATAGCGGACGACAACCGCGGACGACGCGGCTCGGCGTGGATGACCTGGCTCATCATAGCGGCCAACATCCTCGTCTTCATCTTCATCCAAGGATTCGGAAGCGACGAAGAGGCGACCCGGGTATTCGCCCTCGTGCCCGCCTACCTCCTCGCGGGCGGCGGATTCCTCACCCTCATCACCTCGATGTTCCTCCACGGCGGTTTTTTGCACCTCGCGGGCAATATGCTCTTCCTGGGCGTCTTCGGGGACAACGTCGAGTGCCGCATAGGGCACGGCCGCTACCTCCTGCTTTACCTCGGCTCGGGCATCATCGGCGCCCTCGCCCACGTCGCGACGGCGGCGCTGTCCGGCGCAGGCCTCGGCACGCCCTTGGTCGGCGCGTCTGGCGCGATCTCAGGGATCCTCGGCGCCTACCTCGTGCTCTTCCCGGGCAACCGCGTTACGGTCCTCCTCTTCAACTTCATACCGACGCGCCTGTCGGCCTGGTTCGTGATCGGTTTCTGGTTCTTCATGCAGGTAGCGGGCGGACTTTCGGGCTGGAGTTCGAGCGGCGTCGCTTATGTCGTCCATATCGGCGGCTTCGCGGCCGGTTGGATCTGGTCCCGGCGCTACCGCCGACGTGAGATCGAACGCATCGAGCGCGAAAGGGCGGAGCGTATCGCCGCCGGCTATCGTGCCAGCATCCCATGGTGGTTCGTCGAATGAAAAAGGCCGGTTGCCTTTTTCATTCGACCTGCGGTTTCTCGCGCCCGAGAGACTGGAGGCGCTGCGAAACCGCATCGAGCAAGGTCGGCTATCCGAAATGCGTCTGCATTTCGGATAGCCGAGGTATGATCGAGTGAGCCAGAGGAATCTGGTCTACGAAGCGCTCGCCCTGCGCACGCGGGAGAGCCCGGGAGGCTCCCGCGTCCTCACGCTGATGACCGCCGAGTCGGGGCTCGTCGACACCTTCATTTTCGGCGGCCCTAAGTCCAAGCTGCGCTCCCTCGCCTCGCCTTACTCGGCGGGCAGAGCCTTCGTCTACCTCGACCCGATAAAAGACTTCCAGAAACTCTCGGACTTCGACGTGCGCGAATCCTTTCCCTCCCTGCGCGAAGACCTGAACAAACTATGGGGAGCGGGCCTCATCGCTGAGCTCCTCCTCAAGACTTCGGGAGGAGGAGGCGACTTCCCCCTCGTCCTCGAGCTCTCCCTCGGCGCCCTGAGAGCCCTCGACTGCGCGACTCCGAGCGGATGCGATGCTCCGGTCCTCCTTTTCATCTGGCGCCTCGTGAATCTCCTCGGCCTAGGCCCCGACCCCTGCGTCTGTTCGGACTGCGGCGCGGTGATACGGCCTTCCCGAGGCGGAGCCTATTCCTTCTCGCAGGAGGGCTTCCTCTGTACCGACTGCGCTCCCCACGCGGACAGGTGCCTCGAGCTTGGCACTGGCCCCCTGCGTTGGCTCTCGCGCAGCCTCGAACTGCCCTTCGAAAAGGCCGCGGCCCTTCCACTCCTGCCCCAGACGATCGAGACGCTCAAGCGGCTGCTCTTCGCCTTGGCGCGCATGGCTGCGGAAGGAAAACTCGCATCCCTAGAGACAGGCCTATGAGGTGTTTCATAGCCCTCTGCCTTTCGCCCGAGGCGAGGAAGGTCCTCGTCTCCTGGACTGAAGACTACCGGCAAAGCCTGACAACAAGCTTCCAGGCACTGCCCCGGGACCAAAAGCCTCGCCTCTCCTGGACGAGGAGCGAGGGTTACCACCTCACCCTCGCCTTCCTAGGCGAGATCGAGAGCGCGGCCGTGGAAGCGGCGGCGACTGCCCTTGACACGGTCGAGGACTCAGGCCCGATAGCCTTCAGTCTTGAAGCCCCGGAAGGTTTTTCGCCGCGGGGACCGTGGCGCGTGATCTTCGCCAAGCTCAAGGATTCAGGCGGCTCGGAACGAATCTACCGGAAGGTCAACGAAGCTCTCGCCGCAAAGGCACACGAAGGCCGCCTGGCGCCTCTCAATCCGGAATGGCCGGCAGGGAAGCCCTTCGCGCCCCACATTACGCTCGCCCGAACTCGGGGATCGGTTATACTTGGTGCCGAACAGGCCCAAGCCGCGGCCAGCGGCATCCCCCCGCTCGAGGGGGCATGGGCGATAAACCGCTGCGCACTGTTTAAGTCCGAGCTTCAAAGGGGCGGCTCGGTGTATACTGAGCTCAAGAGCGTAGATTTTTAGAGTATATTAAAGCGCCCGGTCAGGCCGATGGCGTTATCTAGGAAGATTAGTAAGAAAGGAAGACTATGCGCGCAGTCGACGTCATTCAGAAGAAGCGAGATGGCGGCGAGCTCTCCCGCGAGGAGATCGCTTTCCTTATAAATGGCTATGTCGCGGGCTCGGTTCCCGAATACCAGGTCTCTTCCTGGCTCATGGCCGTCTATTTCAAGGGTATGACGAGCCGCGAGACCGCGGACCTCACCGAAGTGATGTTGCGTTCGGGAAAGACGATGAATCTCTCCGGCCTCTCCGGCCCCTTCGTCGACAAACACTCCACGGGGGGCGTCGGCGACAAGGTATCCCTCGTCCTCGCACCTATGGTCGCCTCCTGCGGGGTCAAGGTACCTATGATGTCCGGCCGCGCCCTCGGGCACACAGGCGGTACCCTTGACAAGCTCGAGTCCATTCCCGGCTACCATACGGGCCTTTCCGAGGCCGACTTCCGCGCCTTCATAGAGGCTGATGGCTTCGCTATGACAGGCCAAACAGCCGAAATAGTCCCGGCCGACAAAAAGCTCTACGCCCTGCGCGACGTCACGTCCACGGTCGAGTCCATTCCCCTCATCACTGCCTCGATCCTCTCGAAGAAAGTAGCCGAGGGCGCCGAGGCCCTGGTCTTCGATGTGAAGTGCGGCCCGGGCGCCTTCATGAAGACGCCCGAACGGGCAGAGGCCTTGGCCACGAGCCTCGCGAGGACGGGCGAGGCGATGGGCAAACGCATAGTCTCGGTGATCACCGACATGAGCGAGCCCTTGGGCAATAAAGTCGGCAACTTTTTCGAGATCGAAGAGACCCTCGACTGTCTCGAGGGCTCTGGACCCGCCGACACGATGGAAGTGACCTACCGCCTCGGCGCCTGGATGCTCGTGGCTTCCGGCGCGGCCAAGACGGTCATGGACGGGGAAAGGCTCTGCAAGAACGCCATCAGGCTGGGCATGGCCCGCGAGCTCTTCCTCGCCAACGTGAAGCGGCAAGGCGGCCTGATCGACAAGCTTCACGAGCTGCGCGGCAAATACAGGGCCAAGGACAGCTACGAGATCCTCGCGCCGAGCTCCGGCTACATTGCGGGCATCGATGCCTACAAGATAGGACTCGCGGGGGTCTACCTCGGCGTGGGCAGGGACACGGCCTCCGATCCCGTCTATCCCGATGTCGGCTTCATTTTCAAAAAGAAGACCGGCCATGCGGTGACTGCGGGCGAGCATCTCTGCACCATGTACGGCAAGAGTGCCGAGGCGGTCGAGGCGGCCATCCCCCTCGCGGTCTCGGCCTTCAGCTTCTCGGACGAAGCGCCAGCACCGCGCCGCCTCATCCTCAAGGAAATCAGCGCAGAATGAACTGGAACAAAAAAGAGATCCCCGCCGTCGCTATCAAGGAGCTGGCTAGCCGCTACGGTCTCGACCTCCTGTCTGCATCGATACTCGTGCGCCGCGGCATCACCGATCCCGCGGAGCTCCTCTACTTCCTCGAAGACGACCCGCGCTACCTGCGCAGCCCCTTCCTCTTCGACGAGATGGAAGACGCGGTCGACCGCATCCTCCTCGCCGCCGACGAGAAGGAGAAGGTCCTGGTATTCGGCGACCGCGACACCGACGGAGTCACCGCCACCGTCCTCATGGTCGAGGCCCTGAAGGAGCTCGGGATCGAGGCAGCCTGGCGAGTCCCGGTCGCTCAGGAGCCCTATGGCCTCACGATCCAGGCGGTCGAGGAATTCTCGAGTGCGGGCGGCACACTCATTATCACTGTCGACTGCGGCATCTCGAACCACGCCGAGATCGAGCGGGCCTCGGCGCTCGGCGTCGACGTCATCATCGCAGACCATCATCGGCTCCAGGCCGCCCAGCCGCCGGAAGCCCTCGCCGTCATCGACCCCAAGCTCCCCGAATCGGGCTACCCTTTCCGCGACCTCGCAGGTTGCGGCGTCGTTTACAAGCTCGCCTCGGCCCTGAAGCTCGCTCGCACGGGCATCTACAAGCAACAGGTCGCCCTCCTCAACGTGAGGCCGGTCAACGAGGCATACCTCGTGGAAGCGGTGCGCCTATCGAACCTCGTCGAGACTGGCCGCATCCGCGAGACTATCGTCCCGGGCATGGTCGACTTAAGCCGCACGCGCCTCGTGCCCTTTCTCCAGGACCGACAGATATTCGTCTGGGACGGCGAGCTCCAGAGGCGCCTCCTCGAGAAGGCACTGGGCAAGGGCGCGGAAGTGCTCTTCTATGACGTACGGCCCGACGCCTCGACCTACATCGTCCAGGCGAAAGGGCAGAGCCTCCTTCGGCTCAAGGAGCTCTCGAGAATCGGGCGCTACGCCGAGAACGGCCTCGAGGAGATCGACGTCTTCGAAAATCTCTTCATCTCCTTCGCCCTTAAAAAAGCGGACTGGTTCGGCGAGGACGATCTCCAGAAGCTTCAGCTTGTTGCGCTGGGGACGATAGCGGATATCATGCCGCTGCGCGACGAGAACCGCATCCTCGTGCGCCGAGGCCTCTCAGCGATAAATCAAAAGCCACGAGCGGGCCTCTCCGAGCTCTTCCAGAAGGCGGGCCTTCTCGGGAAGAAGCTCGGCGCGAGCGACATGGCCTGGCAAGTCACGCCGGTCGTCAACGCGGCGGGCCGCATGGGCAAGGCGGACAAGGCGGTCTCGCTCTTCCTCGGCGCGGACAGAAGCGAGCGCGAAGCCATAGCCGACGAAGTGATCGCGATGAACCTCGAGCGCCGTAGGCTTGGGGGCGAGACTTGGGACATCGTCTATCCCCTCGCCCGAGAAAGCCTCGCGACTTACGCCGACAAGCTCGTGCTCGTCGGTTCGGAAGAGGTCTTCCGCGGAGTCACCGGCCTCATAGCGTCGAAGGTGACCGGCATCTTCAAGGTCCCCGCCATAGTCGCGAGTTTCCAGGAAGACGGCACCGTCGTCGGTTCGATCCGTACCGCCCGGGGCTTTCCCGTCTCTTCTTTCCTCGAGGTATGCGCAGACCTTTTCCTCGACTACGGCGGGCACGACGCCGCGGCCGGCTTCAGCCTTGAGAAGAAGAATTGGCCCGAGTTCCAGACAAGGACCGCGGCCTTCGCCCAAGCCCTCGAGCTCGAGGACGGGGAGGAGAGCATCGAGGTCGACGCCGAGTTGCCTCACGACTACCTCAGGCCCGACCTCGCCAAGGTGACCGAGCGTTTCGAGCCTTTCGGCGAGGCTAACGATCCCATCGTCTTCATGAGCCGCGATGTGCCGATCGTCGATGCCCAGCTCGTCGGGAAGAAGGAGCAGAACCACCTGAAGCTCACCCTCGACTTCGGCAAGCACAAGTGGCCGGCGCTTGTCTGGGACGGCGCGGAGCGGCTCCAAAGGGACTTCAAGTTCGACAATGACTCGAAAAAGGGCGACCACATCGATCTCGTGTTCAAAGTCACTATGAATCGATTCAACGGTATGGAGACCCCCCAGCTCGAGGTCTTCGATGCGCGTAAGGCAGCGGGCCCGGCGAAGGGTGAAAAGGGCGCATAATAGTCCTGCAAGCTACGCACAGGGCACTACTTGACGCGACCGGATATTATTCAGTAAGGTACCAACGTTACGTCGACATTCCCCGGTTGTGTAATGGTAGCACAGCAGACTCTGGATCTGTTTGTGGGGGTTCGAATCCCTCCTGGGGAACTAGAGTTGAGAAGGTCCCAAGCGCCGAGCGAAGAGAGCGGAACGATAAGCCGGACGAGCGAAAGCGAGTTTAGTAGACGATGTGTGCAGAATCCGCTTCGCGGATTCTGCATCGTGAAGGAAGAAATCTCGCAGAGATTTCTTCCTTCACGAGGCCCCTTCGTCTATCGGTTAGGACAAAAGATTCTCAATCTTTAAAGAGCGGTCCGACTCCGCTAGGGGCTAAAAAGCCTTGCGTAACTCATTGTTACGCAAGGCTTTTCTTTTTCTCTCCTCGAAACTCTCCCCGAAACATCAAGTTATGATATCATTTGAGGCATGGGAAGACCAACAAAGGAAATAAAGTACCGTCTAGACCAGGTTTCAGGCCGGTATATGATGGGTTTCGCGGAGAAGCCTCTTCTCGTAAAGGACCTCGCAAAGAACTTTTTCGACACAAACGGCGAATGGTATCGCAACCAGATCCAGAAGGGCCGTTCCCTAACTGCTGCATCGCTTTCGATCCGTCAAGGCCATATCGAAAATTAATTAGACGAGCCACCAGGAAACTGGCGCTTGTCCCTAACTTCAACTATGAGAAGACGACTATGAGAAAGCCGTCTCTCAGCAGGAAAGGGCTATGCGCCATTTCTACCTTCGGTAGCCGAAGCGTACTGGAAACCCGGACTGTCTGGCTCGCGACAGGGCACAAAACCCGGATGGTATTCGATTCCTACGCCGAGCATGCGCTTGAATCGGACCTGGCCAGAGTCACGGCGACCACGATCGAAGTGTTCTCGAGCATCCTACCGTTTAAACCGAACTCGGCCTAGGGCGTAGAAGTCTGTTGATGAATATTGACGATTAGTACTTACTAGACGCGTCCAGAAGGCGACATCTTCTTTCCTTCCTGTCATGGTGAAGGGGCAAGGCCGAGGTCATCGGGGAGGCCGTGTCCATGAACAAGAAGTACGTCTTCCTGGAGGGCGACACGACGCACAAGCGGACCCTGGCCTGGGAAGAAGTAAACAAGACCTACCAAACGCAACCGGAGAGCCCTGTCGAGCCTCTTTTTCGTGCGTGCGGGATCGAAGATAGCATTCGTATCCTACGATGACTTGAAAGATTGACAAGTGGCGAAGCTGAGGGATACACATACGGCGATGAGTTGGCAATAACTTATGCAAGAAGGGATTTGCACCAGAAAGCTTACCTGTTAGCCAAACGCATCATTTCACTGCAAAAAAGACTGCCTTACTTGATAGCTCTCCCACCTTGGCCACTACGCTATGATTGCCTTTGGTGAGATGCCATGTGGCCGAATATGGCCATGGCGCTTCGGCGACCAACTCGCCGTCAACATACCAGGAAACCGAGGATGCGGAACTTCGTTTCGCAAATTCGGCGAGAAGCTCGATCGACTGAGTACTCGGGTCATAACCAGGTTCAAAGAGATAGACATCGCCTGAACGGGGGCTGCGAATCGCAAGGGCCTCGGTCGGGGCCATAACTCCGTCATGTTTCGCAGGCAAGGGGTATTTCCCGCTTTCGGCGAGCCATGCGGCGAATCGGGGTGGGAGATTATATGCGAGGCGCGTCGACAAGAAGGCAGAAGGTGTCGACTCATCTGCGGGCTCACCAGTCCGAGAGTCAACCGAGACGTTGACATGCATCGTGCAGAGAGGGCGCTGGATGTTGTCGCAGACACTAACAACTGTGCGCCGCGGGCATGCCGCAGTTGGTATGTCGCCAGACTCGGCGCAAACCACGATCTGACGAGCGCTCGGAGGCGGCTCAGGAAGGCTGGGTAGGCGACCTAGGCGATCGGCCATGAGTTCGGCTACTTGCTTGAAGAGTGGCCCAGCTCCAAGCGAACCTGAGAGTTGATTCATCGGCGTTGCTCCAAAGTCTCCACCCCATACCGCTACCGTGAACTCGCTCGTATACCCGATGGTCCACGAATCCCGCCAATCACCGCTTGTTCCAGTCTTTATCGCCATCGGGAAGCCTACGAGGAGGGGTGTATCCGCACCGAAGGCCTGCACACGCATGTTCTCGTCGGAGAGAATACTCGTTACGAGCCAGGTTGCTTCGTAAGTGGCGACGCGAGTTCCCAGGGGCGCCGTCGCAGTGGGAATAAATGATAAAGGCAGGTAAAGCCCCCCCCTAGCGAGAGTGGAATAGGCACGCGCGATCTCAAGGAGAGTCACCTCTCCGTTTCCTAATACCAGTCCGAGCCCGTAATAGTCGGCATCGCGTTTCAGGGAAGCAAAACCGAAATCGTGCAGGATAGTTAGGTAACGATCGAGACCCACGCTCCGTACGAGTCGAATAGCAGGGATGTTCAAGCTCGAAGCCAGAGCCTCTTTCGCAAGCACTGGGCCCCGGAAGGTGCGAGAGTAATTGCGCGGGATATAGAGCGCGCGGTCACTGCTAACGTACTCGGTTTCAATATCGGCGAGCATCGAGGCCGGTGAATAGCCGTTCTCGAAGGCGAGGGCGTATGCGAAGGGCTTTAAGGTCGAGCCGGGCTGCCTAAGCGCTATTGCGCCGTTGACGTAGCCGCGATTGTCAGCGCTCCAAGCCTTAGAACCGACCATCGCGAGGATAGCGCCCGATACATTGTCGACGATGATAACCGCTGCGTTCGTTAGGCCCTCAAGGCTTGCCTTCCTTACGTAATCGGCTGTCATTTCCTCGACTCTCGATTGGAGGCTCCAGTCGAGAGTCGTGACGATGTCCCCGGGGATAGTCGACTGGCTGAGAACGTAGTCAGTGAAATGTCCCGCTTTCACGTCATTCTCGGGTGACGGCGACGGTAAAGATGTCGCAAGGGCCTCGTCACGGTTGGCAGCTGAAATGTGACCCGTCAAGAAGAGGCGCTCGATGACCCAGTCGCGGCGTCTCCTAGCGCCGTCCGGATTGTGCGACGGATCATAGAGGCTAGGCGCCTGTATGAGGCCCGCGATGAGAGCCGCCTCAGCTACGGAAAGCTTGTCGCTTGTTTTCCCAAGGTAGGTTAGGCAGGCCGCCTCGACGCCAATACGACCGTTGCCAAAAGGCACTCGGTTGAGGTAGGCCTCGAGAATCTCGTCCTTTGAAAGAGCGCGCTCAAGGCGAAGAGCGTCGAAGCTCTGACGGAGCTTACCTTTGAGATCGCGGCCGTCGCCGAAGGTTAGGCGTGCAAGTTGCATCGTGAGCGTCGAGGCGCCTGAGACAACCCGCCCTTTCGAGGCATCCGAAAGAAAGGCTCGGATTACGGAGCGAACGTCGACGCCGCCATGACTTCGGAAAGAGTCGTCTTCAGCAGCGATGACAGCGTCGACGAGACGGGGAGAGACGAAGGACAAGGGAACCGGGAAAGCATGCACACCTGCCTCGTTTGCTACTTGCCTGAGGAGTACGCCGTTCCGATCGAAAATCCTCGTTGCTCTCGGCGTCGCAGCCCTAAAGGCCGCGACGTCGACGGGCGAACGCGAGACAGTCAGCAAAAGTCCCCAAAAAGCTAGACCGAGGATTGCAAGAACCGCGGCGACAGCCACGACAAAGCGGAGGAGGAGCCGCTTCATCGGACCGTCACAAAACCACCGTCCGTCGTGCCATACTCGGCGGGCGCGTACATCGCCTCGACACGCCCCTGGGGCAGGAAGAAGACCCCAGGCGTTGTCGCGCGCGCGACATAGCTGAACTCGTAGTCGCCCGCGGGAAGCTCATCGGCGTAGAAGGCGACTCGGTAGTCTCGCATCTCGCTGTAGCTCGTCACGCCCTGGGCCTTTACCGCCTCTACCGTGAGGGGACTCGTCGTCACAGCCTCGGTCGTCGCAAGGTGCTCATTGAGCGGTTCTAGTCCTGCCGGGAGAAGGTCGTCGATGGCCACGTAATGTCGGCTCGTCTGGTTCTTCACGAGTAGTTTGACGCGGACGAGGCTTCCAAGGGGAATATCCTTCCCGTCGAGGTTCGTTCCGTCGAGGCTCTCGTAGCTCCTCTTGTAAGCGAATCCCTCGGAGCGAGGCGAGAGGAACGCAGCATCGACAGGCACTTCGTAGGAGGCTCGTAGGGTCGCGTAGACGGAACCGCTGGGTGGCCCCGCTACCTCTATCCTAACTTTTTGAACGTCGCTGCCGAGGCTAGACTCGGGGATAGTGAGGCGAAGGACACCGAGAGAGTTATGCTCGAACGAGGAAGGATCGAATCGCTTTCCATTGATCGTAACGATGAGACCGGTAGGCGCAGGACCGCTTGCGGTCGCGCCTTGCGACGCGGCGACGAGCTGGTATATGCCCATGATGCCGAAGACGTTCTCCTGGGTATTGCCCCAGAGTCCTCCTCTGCGGCGAGCGAGGAGGCCGCGGAGTAGGTCCTGCGCCATCTCCGGGTCGCTCCCCACGATCGCGAAGGCATTAAGGGCGCCCGCGTCCGTACGAAGCGGGGAGTCAAACGACCAACCGCCTTTAGCGGCACTGTCGTAATAGGCTTCGCGCTTCGCGCGAATCGAGTCGTTCCGCATCTCGGCGAGGATGGGGTCGAGGAGGGCCTCGTTCCCCTTCGACTCGCGAACAGCTATGGCGAGGAAGGCGAGACCGAAAGGCGTGAGCTGGTCCTTCTTCTCCCAGAGGGCCTTGATGTATGAGGGCTGGGGGCGGCCGAGCCTTCCTAAGGTCATTACGAAGATTGCACGGGTATCGGCGTCAGCTATCGCAGCGTGGGGCATCTCGCCTGTGATCTTTCCCTTGGCAAGGGATTCCTCGAGGAAATCGCCCATGCCTTTCAGCGCGGCGTCGGGCACATTGTAACCTCGTTTCTTCGCCTCGATCAGAGCCTGAAGGCCGAAGGCCGTCGCGAAGGCATGGGGCTCCTTCCCGCCCGGCCAGTAAGAAAGGCCGCCCTTATCGACCTGGAAGGAGAGGATGCGCGCGACACCCGCCTCGGAGTAGGCTTTGAGATCGGCCATGTTCACGTCGACGCCGATCGCAGGGAGGAGATCCTTAAGCACAATTAGAGGATATGCCGTGCTCGTTGTCTGCTCGATACAGCCGTTCGGGTAGCGCATGAGGTACTGCACACTGTCCTTGAGCTCGGAAAGAGGTGTCTGAGAGAGGACAACCTCCACCGTGCCTGGTGTATGGAGCGCCGGGAGGGCTAGCTCGACAGCGCCGGAGCCGACGATGATAGCGTTTCCCGTGGAGGTCTGGCTGTTCCCCTTAAGCCGGACCGGGATCGAGTACTCGACTGCATCCCTGAGGTTCCCCATTGTCGCGTCATATCGGACCTTCGCGAGTTTGGCACCCTCCGAGACCTTGACGCGGTAACTGACCATCGTCGAATCTCCTGTAACGACTTTGACGCTCGCAGGCCCACCGCCATCGAGCGGCGAGATTCCGGAGAAGGTGGGTACGACGGTTGCGTTGCTGTCGATGCCAGTCGAGTTGAAAACGCGGGCCTGTATGACGAGCTCATCTCCCTCGTAAACGAAGCGTGGCAGAACAGGCTCAACCGCGAAGGACTTCCGCGTGAGCAATGGCGTTTGGCTGCTCCCCATCTGACCGTTGCGATTCGCAACAACGACCATCACTCGGTATGTCGTAAGGTTGTCCGGAAGCTTGAAGGAGACGGTGCCTTTGCCGTCGGCACCCACGGGGACAGTCGGAGCATAGAAAGCCGTGCTTTTGAAGAGTTTCCTAAGGAGATCGTCGGAGACGGGGAGGTTCTGCGAGAGGTCCGAATCGCCTCCAGGGAACATTTTCTCAAACCGGCTTCGCCTCGAGTAAGGAAGGTCAAGGATATTGGAAGCGTTGCGAACCGCGAGGGCTCGGAAAGAATAGGCGAGTGCGACGGGATCCGGTGTCGCGAAGGCTGTAAGACCGAGGACGGCCTCGTCGACTACCATTACGGTTGCGCTAGCATCACTTGGTCTGCCCTTTGCATCGGCTACCTGGAAGCCGAAGTTTACTTGCTGACCTGGACTTGCAGTGATCTTCTCTGGGAAAATTGAGACTGCCAAGCGCTGAGCTGCAGGGTCAACTGCGATACGGGCGTACCCTACTCTGTAGGCGGGAGCACCCGTCTCGAAGCCAGTAGCGTCTTTTGCCCAGTGGCTACGGCCACGGACGAGAATAACGGAAACATACGCGTTCGGTGCATACTCGCCCTTGACCGGGAAGGAAATCGAGGGGGTATTTCCCTTGATCTCGAAGGGGTAGCGGTCGATTACACCGTTAGCCTCGATGGTGAGAAGACCGCGGGCATCTTTGAAAGGTGTCTGCGCTATGACTGTCGCCGTATCGCCGGCTTGGTAGCTCGAGCGGTCGAGGACGAGGTCGATTCGTTCGCGATCGAAGCGGGGCCAAGCCACGCTCTCGCCACCGCTCGCTGTGAAGCCGAAGGCCGTGGACGCCACATGTCCGCGCTGATCAATAGTCTGGAGGCGGATGCGATAGATACCGGCCTTGGGCACCTCAAACGAAAAGTCGATGGGGCCGTTTCCTGAGGCGAGGCTTCCGATCTCCTGCGATGAGACGACCTCGCGATTGTAGGTCGATGATGAGCCTCCGCCGTCTACCATGGTATTTTGCTCGTAATGCAGGGTGTCGAGAATTACACTTACCTTCCGGCCAGCCAGGGCCGTGCCCCCGATGTCCGTCACGATGACCGGGAAGGTAATCGTCTCGCCCTCGTGGAAGACGGCATGTGACGGCGGTCGGAGGCCCACATATACGTCTGTAGCGTGAACGAGGCGCGTCAGACGACCAGCGTAATTCTGCTGGTCGGAATCTGTCACTGAGGCCTGGACAATGTAGTTCATTGGGCCCCATTCGTCCTGGTGGGAGGGTGTGAATGTAAGGCTCGCTCCTCCTTGCGAGTCTAGAGTTGTGGTGGACTCCTCGACGGTGCCGGCGCTCGCGATGTCACGCTCAAGAGTGAAGACATAGCCGGGGAAGCCTGGTGGCGCGTAGTCCGTAGGCTGACGGTACACACGCCATGAGAGCGGCCTTCCCGCGAGGACGCCTCCCTTGAAGTAGCTCGCGACGGCGTTGACCGTCGTCTCGCTCTCGTTCGCCCAGGAGGCACCACTGTCAGATACTACAACCTGGAAAGTCGGCACTCGGTACTCTTCGACATGGAAGGAGCGAGTGCAGAAGTAGTCACCCATAGTGACAGTGGCCGTATAGTCACCCACGGCTGCGCCTGTCTCAGTCGTAAAGTCCCATGCTGAACCGCGGTATTCATCCAGGAGCGCGGTCTTCGAGAAGACTTCCTGGCCACGAGGATCCCGGATGGAGCAAGATAGCGAGGAAGCGCCATAATATTCGGGAAGGTTGCGAACGTAGGCCTTAAGATGTACCGTCTCTCCGGGACGGTAGGCTCCGCGCTCAGTGAAGATAGCCGCTGCGAGAGGTTTCGGTCCCTTCACTGATCCCGGCAAGTCGAATTGCCAGGCGCCAGAAAGCTCCTGATTCACAAGGCGGCATACCGAGGTATCGTCGCCCGAGCTTGCCGCCAGGAACAGGGGCTCGTCGAGCTCACTACCGCGGGCGTGTAGGTCGTGAATCGTCGCGATGCCGTCTCTATCCGTCGTAGCCGTGCCGAGGCGAATGCCACTCGCATCGTAGAGGTCTATGTTCGCGCCTTCGACTGGCTCTGCGCTAGAAAGGCGCGTGACCCAAGCGAAGACTGCGCCGTCCGACACTTTGGCCGAGAGACCGAGGTCGCTCGTCTGGATGAGTGCACGTCCCGATATTGCGCCTTGGCTTTCCGAACCGCGGCCGTTCGCCAAAATCTGAACGAGCTTGAGTCCTGGATTAGCGCCGATGCCAAACTCGGATCGGAAAAGTGCGTTGAGAGTCGTATCGGCAGGCTGTACGGGGATCTCGTCGATGAGGGCGAGGCTGGCGGTATCTCCCGTCTCCCCCTGCGCGAGCGCCTCGATGAAGCTTGGCGTATCCGGAAAGCGATAGGTCTGAACTTTTATGCTTTTGATATTGCGGTACTTGACTGGAAGGCGGTTCGAGCCTGACTCGAGAAGAAGGGTGTAGGCAGGAAGCTCGAGTACGGGTGTAAGATCCTGGCTCTTAAAGGCGAAGTTCAAGGGCTCGCGGAGCCTGTTGCCGAGGAGATCGACGAAGGCGGGAGCCATCTTGATTGAATACAATTTGCCCACATCGAACTTGGCGTGGATGTCGACCTCATTATCGTAGCCGAATTCGAAATCGAGAGAGGGCGGCGGCGGACTGATTGAAAAGGAAGCGATGAATGCCTCGGGGTCAATTGGTGAGCTTAATCTGAGACTCCATCTGGATTCGAGGCGTGCCGCGCTGCCCGATTTGAGGGATTCGAAATCCGTGCTCGCCCATCGGAAATCCGTGAAAACCTCAAAGGCCATGGTCGCGAGCACAGAGGTATCCCCTTCAACAGTTGTCGGATAGGGAAGCGTAATAATCGCTCCGTCGGGCGGCAACTTCGGGAAGGAAACGGCTACTACATTGGCGAGCGCGTAAAGACCTTCGGAATCGAACGAAAGCGCCTCTGGCCTTCTGACCTGAACGTCGAGCGCTTCACCGCCGCAGAATGCTGTGATCATAGGGGCTGCCGTCGAGGGATCGATGGCCTGGTCGAAAAGCAGACAAAGGGGGCCTGAGCCGATCTTTCGAATGTTTGAGTCAAGAAAAGCCACAAAGCGAGGCTTTCCTGCGATCACCGGCTCGGGCGAGACCTTGTTGCCCATGCGAAATTCCTCAACCTGAAAGGAGGTTTCCGCATCCACGGGAAGACGTGCCGATCCGGTGAGGGGCAAGTGCCCCGAAAGCCGCACGCCGATCTCGTCCCCTATTGCGATAGCGCCGTGAGGGGGGATGAAGCGGAGCTCCCTTGGGTTTTCCCATTGCAGTGTCCCACTTATTGGCCTTCCGTTCTGAGAGACCGTAAGATGCAAGTCACTGCCTTTCGGGTCGAGAGAGGCGAGATCGACCGAAGACTCGAACCTAATTCGGATAGGCGAGTCGATGCCGCTCATCGGAATGATGCTCGTTCTGAGATAGGCCGGGGCGTGGACTTCGGGAGGGACAGGGGGCGGCATCTCTTGCGAGAATATGACTGACGCGCCCGGCGATAGAGGAACGTCATCTTGCGGCGACGCCGGCTCGGCTCCGAGGACAGTTAGCCCCATAGCGAAATAGACGGCAAAGATAGCGCCCGCGAGGGGTCGCCCTTTCAAGTGTTTCATAATCGTCTTCCTGCCTTCTCGTAATGGCTCAGTCCGCGCCTACAAGGTCGAGCCCAAAGACCCAACCATCGGTGGGGCTCTTGATTCGATACCAATGTGCAGTCCCTTCACTCGTCGTCTCCGCCTCGGCGGAGCGACCTGTCGTATCCACTTCATCGTCCATAGCAAGCGTCCCTACTGAAGGAGCATTAGGAGCAGGAGAGGCATGGATAACAACACTGTCTCGTTTTACCGTAAGTTTCGCGACCAGGGCCTCGATGGCAGGACTGGAGGAAACTTCCTCACTTTCACCTAAGCCGAGTTTAGCTTTAAAAAGATCAGCGAAAATGGAATTGGGGATGGCGCGTGAAGCGTCCTCGAGTATTGACTTAGCCTCGGCCTCGTCACGCGTAGCCGCAGCTTTTGCGAGGCAAGTTGCTGCTCGAACGTCGTCACGCTCAAAGGAGAGGGCACCGAGATCGATCTTGGTGCCATCGATCCTGGTCTTGGAAATCTGGTCGATAACGATTGCAGGAGCTAATGAGCCATTCGTGCGGGTACGCAATACAGCTATTAATGCCCCTCTATCGAGAGCAGGCAGACTTCCACTACCGCCAGTGGGGTGAGTGACGGCCGCAGCCTCAGCCCCAGCTCCATAGTAATCCATGCGAATCCAACCTGGGCCGGTGCCAATTTTGTCACGAATCCCATCGAGGGCGCCGGAATCGACGGCTATCGGCACGAACTTCATCGTTTGGTCGCCGATTACAAAATCTCGTGGTGCATAATTCGCGGCCATCTTGAGTTCGCCGCCAAAGTCAAGGGCACCACGCCAAGAGAGGCTAAGATTACTGTTCGGTCCTTCCTCGATATAAATGCCGGCCCCCTGGTAGGCGACTATACCGGTTCGAGATAAGGCTTCCGCAATGCCGTTCGACGAAGGCTTGCGACAACCAGAGGCAAGAAGAACAACCAAGGTAGCAACAAGGATAAGGACTTTAGAAGGTCTCATAATTTCCCCTCATAGGGACAGGCAATATTGAAGGGCAGGCGCATCCTGCCCTTCTTGGATAATAGCTAAGTAATATAGCATCCTGAATTTGAGCCGTCAATTTCCCTGCCAGAAATTGGTGAAACTAAAATCCCTCAAATAGCATTGAATAAAAGCTTCTTATAATAAATGTTAGGAAACATCACAAGGAACCCTCTCAGTCAACAATAGCGCGGACAAGATTGTTGCTGTCGAGTGTCGTGGAGCGGCGGTATTTCGGGCTGGGCGAGTGCTGAAGTCGGAGGCGTGGTCAATAAATCAAGATAGATACAACCGTATAATGCGCGGGTGCCTTGGCGGTTCTTCTGTTTTTCTCGTTCTTTCTCGGACAATTATACCCTTTTTCATTTTTCTTCCAAGTGAGGGTCGATCTAGAGTCCTGGTATAACGGCAAGTTGTTGTTCAGGATGGCAAAGGCCTCGTTTTATGAAAGAGCTCCGAGGTATGTTGGTTCTGCAAGGTAATGGATTGTATGCGGGTTGATACCCGAGTGTTAGTGCGCAAGAAAAAGCGCAGTAAACTGCGAGGTATCAACCCGCCTGCGAATCAAGAAGGCGCCGAGCAATAGCGAGGAAAAGGCACACAGGATTGTGCGCCGCCAGCCCGCGGAGCCAGGCCGGAATGAGGAGCCAGGATGGCGGATCGGCTGGAAACCCGGACTGTCTGGCTGAAAGTCCATTGATCTGGGCTTCTCGGCTGGTTTGAGCCAGTTGGTCTTTCAGATTCAGGGTGACGGGAGAAATATCCTCGCGGCCTCAGCTTCGACGGCCTTCCACCACTCAGCGGCCTGTGCCCATGACGCTCTCGAACTCATCAAGCCAGGCGAGCTCGAGATCGAAGGTCTTGATCGATAGGGAGACCATCGTCGCTGCTATACGAGTCGACTTCGTCCCATCGCCGACGATGCCATCGAGCGTTTCGCGCTCCTTGACTATTTCTTCGCGAAGGAAGTCCCGCCGCTGCTCTATGACACGCTTGACCGTCGGCTTCCTGGCGTAGACGGAGAGCATCGCCCAGGTGGAGAAGAGCGGAACCGGACGGCTCGTCGCCCACTTATCCGACTCGAGCGCACCGGCGAGGGCGGACCGAGCCTCCTTGGTCAACGTGAACACACGGCGTTCCGGCCCCGACGATGAATCTCCGTCGCTTTCCCCGCGGATCAAACCTGAAGCCTCGAGCTTCTTCAGCGAATAGTAGACCTGTGGACGAGACACACCGGCCCAATCCTCGACCTGCCGCTCCTTGAGCTCGAGGGCCATCTGGTAGCCGTGCATAGGCCGCTCCATCAGAAAGCTTAAAATGATCAAATCCGGCGTGGTCAGACCGCCGGTTTCCCGTTGTTCTTTAGGCATCTACGTCTCCTGATCCGCGGCGCCGCAGTCAATGCCGCGAACTGTGCTTATGATACAGAGCGCCTGCAGATGCGCAAAGATCCCAAGCTCGCCGTAATCCGGGGTAAAGCGGTACCCGCCCGGGGACCGCACTAGGGGAGATCGATACGGCGAATTGACAGGCGAATATAGCATGATGTAGTCTAATTTAGACTAGTTGAGATTCAGATGGTACTCGAGTCCGCTCGGGCCCCTTACCAGGAAGAATGATCGGAGGTAGATACAATGAAGTGGTTGAAGGCAATATGCATGGTCCTCGCTATCGCGATGTTGGCTACGGGTTGCGCGACGGAGAAAGCGAGGATGGCGTCATCCGATTCGAAGGGCATCCGAAATTTCACCGATTGGATGCTGAGCAATCCAGGAGCGCGCAATAGCGTGACCAACGGTTATTGGTCGCCCGATCCCAAGTCGGCCCCGACGGATGCCGAGCTTGCCAAGATGCTCAAGACCGCTCTTCTCCCGGGCTCTGCGCACATGCTTACCCCGGCGCACTTCCTGGTGATCCGCGACTATAGCGAGCAGAAAAAAATACTCAGCGGCATGGACGGCATGGCGAGTGAAGGTACGGTTGCCGTCCTGGTCCTCGCCGACGAGCTGCGAGACAAGGACCATCACCAGGAATCCTACAACGAGTGGTACCAGCAGATGTACTACGGCATCATGGATGCCGGCTATTCGCTCGGCTATCTCAACCTCGCCGCGATCAGTATGGGATACAGGACGCACAGCTACGCGTTCCTGAACATCCCCGTGGACGGCAAGGTCGATTTCTCCAACGGCGGGAAATTCAACCTCATCCAGGGGAACAACTGGGATGTCTCGAAATACATGAAGAGCAAAGATGGTTCGACTAAATTCGTCCACACGGTCGGCGCAGACACTATGGGAAAGAGCGGGCCCTCGAGCAAGGATATCGCCGCCGATGGCAACCTCACGTTGCTCGCGGTGATGGTTATCGGCAAGATAGACCCCGCCAAGGTCGATACAGTGAGTTCCGCTACTAACGCCATACGCCCGCAGAACTTCAACTTCTGGGATCCGCAGGACGGAAAGACCTTCGGCAACGTCGGCGGGCTTCCCCCGATCGACTCACCTGACACCGTATCCGCGGCGACGAAGAAGTAGCAGAGAGACCAGCAGGCCGCGCGGACGTGAAAGTCGCCGGCCAACTATTATGCGCAACTTCGACTTGCTATACAGTGCGCTCATTTTGCGCGTCTCCTGTTAAGCGAGTTACTAATACCTACGTAAGTATGCCTACATAGCATAACGAAGACTCTTCGCCAAATAGAAGTTTCTGACAATCTCGGGTAGTTTCTGAAGCCTACGAAGAGCCCCAATCGCGAGTGCTTTGAATTGATCTGGTCCGGTGATTACCTGTTTGCCAACAGTATGATGTTTCACATAGGACCAAACGGTTTCATCAGGGGTCAACTCTGGAGAGTAGCTCGGTAGAAAGTTCTAGTTTCCCTTCGGTAGATTCGACAAATTCCCTAACCTTGACGGAATGATGGACCGGATGACCATCGAGTAGTAGAAAAATCGGAGTATCAACACCATGTATAAGTCGCTTCAGAAACTCTATGAATACCTCCGCAGAAGTCCCTTTCTCTGTCAGCATAAATCGCAACTCACCTTTGGCCGAGATAGCTGAAAGCATGTTTATCTTGAACCGTGCACCCGTGGTCCGGATTATTGGCGTCTCGCCTTTGGGTGCCCAGGTCGTGCCCGAGCGATAATCAGATCGAATACTTGCTTCATCCCCAAAGAAAATGCGGGCGCCCTTTACTTTTGGCCTCGATTCCACCCTCTCGATATTGTGCAATCCATACATAGATACAGCTTCGACTAAATCCCAATGCTTTTATTACAACCTCCGGGCTTTCTCCTGCTTCAACTCGCTGAAACCGCCCTTATCCTGATTTCCTCTAGAGTTTTATGGTCGAGCTTCCGTGCATCTGTTTCTTTCACCCCAATATTATAGCATATGTATGGATACTTACGTAGGTATTAGTAACTCCTCCCATTCTACCCATCAAGGACATGAGCACGAGCCGGAACTGGCCGCTAAACCCTGGGATCTATCAAAACGCGGCCATTCTGGCGACTCGAAGCGGAAAGTCCGACGTGTCGCGTTGCCGATGCTGGCCAGGAGCATGGGTCGCACGGGCAACTGCTGGGATAATGCTTGCGCGGAATCTTTCTTCAAGACACTGAAACGGGAGCTCGAGAAACTCACCGGGCGATCGACCGAAAGAAGGTCAGGATGGCAGTGTTTGAATACATTGAAACGTATTACAATCATGGTTTGTGCAAAGCAGACAATACGCCAAGGAGCGACCAATGACGACCGACAAGATCCAGTTCACAAAAGATATTTTTTCGCATAGCCAGAAACATAGACTCGGTCGTCAGTTACCCGGCAATAAAGCGTACCGGACCGAGTGGAAGCCTGCTGCGCGACCAGATCGTTCTTACTCAGTCGTTTCGCCCAAAAAGGAGCAAGTCCAGCGTGAATTGATCCTGTCACAGGATCTTCGTTTCCACCGTTAGCTGGCCAGAAATACCGAGAGACAAAATCATGTTCAATGCCTGGAGCCGTTATAACAACATCAAAAGGCCCTAATGCTGCAAGTTTTTGCAGTGCAGGCACAACTGACCTAACTTGCTCTTCGGTCTCATAGAGTGCAAAATAGGCTTGCTGATTCCTCAGGACTTCGGCTGGTTTCAGAGAAAGTCCTTCGAGTAGTTCTTTGGGTATATAGGAAATATTGGCCGGTTCACGCTTTGGAAAACTCATTTCTATGACGCCACTTCCCGATTTTATCACCGTGAGTTCCCCAACAGCCTTGGCGAAAAATACTATTCTTGAAATAGTTTCACGAGCTTCGAATATGACGTATGCGCTGGCAAGTGTGGCATGTCCGCAAAAGTCAATCTCCTTAACCGGAGAAAACCATCTAATATGATAAATCCCATTTGAATCCAGAACGAAGAATGCTGTTTCAGAAAGATTGTTCTCCATTGCTATGGACTGCATATTTTCATCAGAAAGCCATGTTTCTAGTGGAACAACTGCAGCTGGATTACCCTTGAATATCTCATTAGTAAAAGCGTCAATTTGATACATCTTCAACTGCATTTCATCTCCTTCTGTCCGCAAGCTTAACAATAATTAGGACGTTCAATGAAAGAACCCGAATCATGGATTCTCATGATAGTGATAAGATCCTCTCGACTTTTACAACAACTGACATCTTACCCGGTATTTTCCGTTTGGACTTCGAAATTCCTTTGAATCTCCTGCCACACCCTTATCCGTTCAATGCAGAACGATCTTCCTGAGGCCAATGGCTTGAGCTGAAAGAGGAGGTTCATGACCTCATCGCTGCCTCAGGTAAGGACTCTTCGACATGGACCGACGACGACAAATCCTGGTTCCTATCCATCCTGCAAGAGAACATCGCCCGATGGCTTTGATCTCCATTCCCTAGCTCCCTCCTGTTGTTTCTTCTGCTACCCGCCACTCGGCATTCCTTCCAGGAGGACCACGCGAATGTCGGAATATACACCTCCTGCTATTTTCCCAGTCAGAAACCCAGTTCAGGATGCCGAATAAAGCGCTGTCCGTATGGGGAAACGACCAATACGCGCGAACAGGGAAGCCGATGGACGAGCTTTTGCAGAATCACCCTTTCAAGAAGCGCTGCTCCTAATGAGCCTGCCAAATGCGGGCGACGTTCGCTCCAATCTAGGCATGATCGGCACAGTTTCCGCCTTTGATTTCGTAAAACGGAGAGATCAATCCCTATTCGCTCGCACCAAGACTCGCCAGAAGGTGTAACAGTTATGTTATCGTCGCAAATGATCACGAATCCAAGTTCTTTTATCCGATCAAGGAATTCAACACCGGCAGTTCCGGCTAAATGATCGTAACAGACACGAGCCCGTCTGAGTTCAGGATCGCTAGGGCCCGTCTTTCGTTTTATCGTGTTGACACGTTGCGCAATGCTCGTAAGTTCTTCCACAACTTTGGCGACTTCGGGATCGGCAATACTGAAATAATGGAATCGGCCTTGGCGAATAACTTTTACAATTCCCCCCTCATGTAGTTTCGCAAGATGGGAACTAGCAGTTGATGGCGTCACCTCGCTTTCTGCTGCAAGTTCGGTAGCAGTATATGCCCGACCATCCATCAAGAGAGTTACCATTGAAGCGCGAGTCTGATCTCCAAGGAGGGAGGCGAAGAGGGCAATATCCTGCTGCTTGTGCATAGTTCGATGATAATCGAAGCGTCACTGTGACTCAAGAGGTACTGTTGTCAATAGAATACAGGAGGGCCATTCATGAATAATAGAAACGGTTCACCATGCTTCGGGAGGGTGAAGGAATGACGAAATGCGCAATTGCCTTGTTCACTGGTTTTAGCCAATGGGAAAAAGAAGCGATACATGGTCATCGTGAAAATAGTTTCAAAAGGACCTCCGAAAAGGAGCAACTGAAGAGCCGGCATAGTCGCCTCAGTGACCAAACACGGAACGACTCAGTCATCGGTTTTTACGTAGGGGGGACATTAGCATGAATGACACCTCGCTTCATCCGTACTCTGTCGGCACTGCTGTCAAACGCCGTTGGCTAACGTTACTCACGCTTTGTCTCGCGGTTCTTGTTGTCCAGATAGATACGGCGGTTGTCAATCTTGCGACCCATCCCATTAGCGAATACTTCACGGCTAGCATCGGTACGCTGCAATGGGTTGTGGACAGCTACAACCTAGTCTATGCAGTGCTGCTCCTCACTGGAGGTCTGCTGGCCGATCTCTATGGTCGGCGGCGTATTTTCATGATCGGGGCGGCTATTTTTATGGCGGCTTCGCTCCTCTGTGCGTTGGCCTTCTCCGTTTCAGTCCTGATCGGCGGGCGAGTGCTCGCAGGCTTCGGAGCAGCACTCCTTATCCCGGCGTCTTTGGCCATCATCCGGGTGGTCTGGCAGGACCACGTTGAGCGTGGTCGAGCTTTGGGTATCTGGGCGGCATGTAACGGTCTGGCGATGGCTATAGGGCCAACACTCGGGGGGCTGTTGGTTCGACAATTCGGCTGGCGTAGTATATTCTTCATAGTGATCCCCTTGAGCCTCGCTGCCCTAATCCTTGCGATCCCGTCTATTCCTGAGACATCCGATCCGGAAAACCGACATTTCGACGCGAAAGCACAGATCCTCGGTGCCCTTGCCCTTGGTGGTTTAGCCTTTGCTGCTATCCAGTCACACGAAGCCTCTAGCACCGCCGTTGCGGCGTTCATTGTCTCACTGCTTGCTTTCGCACTTTTCATCGGAGTCGAAACGAAAATCGGTTCTGCCGCTCTCGTTCCGCTGGATATCTTCCGCATACGAGGATTTCTGGGAGCGGTTACTGCCACAACCGGCATGACATTCGGTATGTATGGCACATTATTTCTGCTACCTCTGACCTGGCAAAGCACCGGCAGGCTCAATGCAGCCGGAGCCGGCTTAGCACTTATGCCGATGGCGCTGATTTTCGTCCTCGTTTCCCCGTTCTCGGGGACTCTGACAGCAAGGCTTGGTACGCGCATCCTGGCCGCCGTAGGCGTGGCTATTATCGGGAGTGGGCTCCTGTTGATCGGCTTTAGTGCTCACCGGGTATCTATTGTTCTAACCGAATCAGGACTAGGGTTGACAGGGCTCGGGATGGGGTTAGCAACAGGCCCCCTGATGGGAGCTGCTGTCGGTTCGGTTGCTGCAGCTCGTGCAGGAACCGCCAGCGCACTTATCAACGTCGCTCGGATGATAGGTGCAGTGCTCGGTGTCGCCGTTCTCGGGGCGGTATTTGCGGTAGTGCATGGGGGTTCTGATGGCTTACGCCTTGCAATGTTCCTCGGGGGTTTGGTGCAGCTTGCATGCGCTGCGATGGCTTGGACAATGATGCGCCCAGACAGTACGACAGGGCTTCTGAAAAAGCAGAAATCTAAATTCGTATTTCCTATTTGAAATCCCAAAATACCGAGCGGAGCTGGGTATAATAATTCTTTATCACGAAAAGGGTGGTGCGGTCCGGAACCCGAAAAAGCGAAGCACTTTCAGAAGAATCCTTGAGGTGGGCAGAATGCCTACCTCAAGGATCACTAGTTGTCTGTAAGTTTAGGAAAACCGAAGACCACCATCGCAGATTACAATATTCCCGGTCATAAAGCTGTTGCCGACCAAAAAAGCAATCGCTCCTGCAACATCGTCCGAACGGCCGACCCGTCCTACCGGCGTTTTTGCGGTATATTCGGCAAATACGGGGCGCTTCTGTTCTTCAGAGAGAAAGTCCCACCAGGGTGTATCGATGACTCCGGGAGATACTCCATTGACACGTAAAGGTTTGAGTTCAACCGCCAGAATCGGTACCAGAGCGGCGATCGCCGCGTTCGCCGCACCGATACCCGCAGTTCCCGGCATCGCCGCCTGCGCAGTTACTGCGGAAACGAAGGTGATGCTGCCACCTTTGGTCAGGAAAGATGTTGCAATCTGGGCACAGGAAAAATGAGGGAAGACCTTTTCTTCAAAGCCTTCACGGACCTCGTCGATACTCACTTTTGTGAATGGCCCACCTCCTTTCCTACTGCCCAATGCGAGGATCAGATGATCAAACGACCCAATGCCCGAAAATGCGTCGCGCACTTGTTTTGAGTTGGCGGCATCCATTGCAACCGCCGAGACATCCCCTACCAGGGACTCTTTCGCCACTGTCAGCTTTTTTTCGTCTCTGCCCGATATAGTTACCTTGAATCCTGCTTCAAGAAGCTTTCGGGCCGTGGCGAGACCGATTCCCGACGATCCGCCGATAATTACCGCGTGCTCTGGTGCCATAAATGCCTCCTCTTCGTCCATCCTAAATACTGAGTAAAACTGCCTCGAATCTATGTTTTTCTGTTATCAAGGAATCGCTAACCCACTCAGTTCATAACTGAGTGTCCGTAGCTGCAGACGAGCCGCGGAATCGTAGGCTTGTGCATTTGCTCTCGACTGCCGCATCTGATCGAAATAGAGTCCGGTCCTATTTTTTGTTTCAGATGATATTGCGATATGGAGTATCGCTTCGGCTCCGTCCTCGACGGAACTCATGGGAGAGATCCCATCCCGTCGAACCATTGCTGTGTCCATATAGGTGGCAGGGTGGAGACAATTGGCGGTTATTCCTGTTCCAGTGAGCTCTTGTGCGAGATCGAAGGTGAACATCACCTGTGCCAATTTGCTCTGGCAGTAGGCCCGCTGCCCGCTATAGCCTCGTTCCAGCATGACATTATCAAAAGCGATTGGTTCTTGTCCGACCGAGGCCACGTTGACAATCCGTGCTGGAGCGCTTGTCCGTAGAAGCGGGATCAGAAGGCGCGTAAGGAGAAAACCCGATAGATAATTGACGGCAAAACGCAGTTCGAATCCGTCCTCGCTGATTTCTCTTATGGAATTTCTCCCCCCTGTTCCGATTCCTGCATTGTTGACGAGAATATCCAATCGCTGGTGATCGCGCTGGATATTCTCTGCCAATCTTCTCACTCCGCTCAGAGAAGCAAAATCGGCTGGGTAGAATTGGGCCCTTCCACCCCCTTTCGATATGTCACCGACCAACCGGGCTCCCCGTGCTTGATTCCTTCCGTGAACGAGCACCAGAATCCCCAGGGCCGCAAGTTTTTTCGCAACAAGCGCTCCTACCCCGTCTGTCGAACCAGTTATCAAAGCGGTTTTGTCTTTCAATGTCATACTCGCGCCTCCTCAGGCTAGGTTGACCCGAAGATACTCGATTCCATCAACGGCAAACAGTTCTTGTGGAATCATAGCATCAATACTACTATGATGAGCTTATGGGTGAGGATTTCGGAATAACGGAGACTAAATATCGAGAGTTCGGCGCCTTCTTGCGCTCCCGGCGGGAAAGGCTGACTCCCGCGAGTGTCGGCCTCAAAGAGGGTGCGCGAAGACGGACCAAGGGATTGCGCAGGGAAGAAGTCGCGCTTCTCGCAGGAGTTGGAATAACTTGGTATACATGGCTTGAGCAAGGACGGGAAGTACACGCCTCGCCAGAGGTTTTGTCTGCTTTAGCGGATGTCCTGAAACTCGATCCGACAGAACGGCAGCATCTCTTCCTCTTAGCCGATCGAGCTCCTTTAGCATCAAGAAATGCTGATCCCGAGATTGTCGAAACCCCACTTCGACGCATGCTTCTAAGCCTGAGCATGCAGCCTGCCTACGTGATCGGCCGCCGTTGGGATGTTCTCGCCTGGAACAAAGCCGCGGGAGCGCTTTTCGGCGACTACGGGCGACTCGATGGAGACGAGCGCAATATAATGCATCTAATCTTCGCGGACAAAGACCATCGAGCTCTTTTGATTGATTGGGAAGAGGTCGCCATGGCTTCGCTAGCAATGTTCCGCGCCGACACCGTGAGCCATTCCGGAGAGCCAGACTTCAAGCGCCTAATCGCGAAGCTGTCCGAGCGAAGTAAAGAATTCCGGGCATGGTGGCCCTGCCATGACGTTCTAAGGCGACTCTCCAGCCTGAAGCGAATCATGCATCCTCAGTGCGGGAGAATGGCTTTTGAAAATACTACCTTCGCCGTAAACGATCGCCCAGATATGAAATTGATCGTCTACACCCCCCTCAAGGAAGATAATACAGATGAAAAGCTGAAATCACTGTTACTATAGAGCTTGACTTGTTAAAGCAAATTGGGCCGCTTCGAGCACCATGCTGTTCATACTTCCTTCAACTGGTCAGCCTTTCAAGACGATTCAAAGCTGTTCGCTTGCTTCCTCTACCAACACAACAAGAACACCGCGCGCCCAGGAGAACTTTTCCTTAGTGGCTTCAAAAAAGGGGCCAGATGTTTCGAGTCGTCCCGTGCCCCTGACCCGGCATCCTTTCCCTGGGCCGTGCATGCCCTCGACTTGGCGCGTGGCCCACAATAGTTCGACCCTTCTGTCGGTAGCGAGATTCCGCTCCGTAGTTTGATAGCCGGCAGTGGGCACGAGAATGATTTCGCCGTCTCTTATGCCGAGAGCCCTGACATAATCACCCCAGGTACCCGAAAGATGGGGCCCTTCGACTCCCGCCGAGGCCACGGCGACCCACTCCGCCTTTTCGATGACCTCTCTGCATTTCCCCTCGATCTTTGCCATATCAGTTCTCCTTCCGTGTGGACATCTCCCCGAGCCAAAATGCATTCGGGAAGTTCGCTTCAACGTGCTTTTGCTTACCGCTCCATTCCTCGATCGAAATGCGATAAACCGCTACTTTTGCCAACTCTTCCGTCTCTATTGGCGAGTAATCCTTGCCATATGGCCTGCAGGTGGATGTAGGTATTAAAAAGGCTCCTGACGCGCGACTCGTCTACGTCACTCCGTCAAATCAGTTTCCACGTGGAGTGACGATGAGTCTTCCACGACGCCTCGCTCTATTGGAATGGGCAAATCGGTCGCGCTCATGGATAGTTGAAGACGATTACGATAGTGAATACCGTTATAGCGGACGGCCACTTACGGCATTGCAGGGATTGGATACGGCGGATCGAGTTGTCTACATTGGCACCTTCAGTAAGGTCCTGTTCCCGTCCTTGCGATTGGGGTACGCGGTAGTTCCGCAGGGCCTCGTGGACGCGTTTGCCACCGCGCGTTACATTGTCGACCGACAATCTCCCACCTTGGACCAGATCATACTGACCGATTTTATCACTGAAGGCCATTTCGTACGACACCTGCGGAGGATGCGTTCCCTATATGCGAGTAGGCGCGCGGTCCTTGTTGCTGCCATTCAGCGTGACATGGGAGATCTCCTCGAGGTGACCTCAGGCGAAGCTGGCCTTCATGTGCTGGCGCTTCTGAGGGCAGAAATGGACGATCGAGAAATCTCCAGACGCGCTGCTCAACGAGGCATTGAAGCAAGCGCGCTTTCCGAATCGGCCCTTACGCCGCCAGCGCGTGGAGGACTAGTGCTGGGATATGCTGCGATCGCTGAACAGGAAATTCCCGAGGCAATCAGACGGCTCAAGGATGGGATGGTATCGCTGAAACCCGCTCGGCGATGAATGGGCGCCATAAACGACCTTGAACTCGACCCACTAATGCACCATCCGCAGAGGTCCGTAGCTCGTTCCCTCGAGAATATTCCAAGGACCAATTCGTGTATCGTTTCAGGGTTCCACTGAAGGGGTGGCGGTAGAGCCTGCGAGAATCCCGCCGTCGATGTTCAATTCTGCGCCCGTCATATAGCGAACTTCATCCGATGCAAGCATGACTACCACGGCGGCGACCTCTTCAGGCATTCCAAATCTGCAGAGTGGACTGTCTTTCACTAGATCATGCATTCGCTTTTCTCGAAGAGGGCCGCTGCCGAGCATCGGTTCCCACATGGGAGTCAGAATAGCTGCCGGGTGTATTGAGTTGCAGCGAATGCGCAATCCCTGCTCGGCGCAGTAGAGCGCCACGGTCTTTGTATGGTTCCGCACAGCTGCATTGGAGGACGCGTATGCCGCTCAACTGTACTTTTGTGACGTTTGGTTAAACTCACCCCATAAGCATAGATCTCTTAATGCTATTTCCGTTTTGTTTACGCCTTAAACGTTCCACCGAGATTCTGACTGGAGGTTGCATAGTTGCGAAAGATGTAGAAAAGTGGCTTCCATTGCTCTGTATCGATATGGTTTCCATCCAGACGAAGTATTGATTCGTGGGCATGACATTTTACGATTCTTGTTTCAAGGATTTGAAATGACTCCGGACTCCCCGGCAAGGGAAGTGCTGGGTCATGCGAGGCGAGAAGTTCCACCTCGATCTGCAACGGGCACTCCTGTATTCGATAAGGTCTAACAATCTCAGATGCAACAGTGGTTAATCCCAAAGAAGCAAGTTTATCAGAAGCATAGGTATATCCATATTTTTTCTTGTGCTCGGGAACGGGATTCCGTCCAGTCAGTCTTGCGATTGCCTCAACAGACTGCCAGAGTGAAGCATCAGGGAAATTCAGGACCGCCTGACGTTCTCTTAATAGGTTTTCGCGTCCTTGGCTTGTTTCAGAAAGTCCGAGGACGATTCGGTCTCCGAGAGCCCATGCTGACGACATCGGTGTAATATTGACGTTCCCAGCCACATTTATTGTCGTGATGAGCGCAATCGGCGTTCCAAAATAATACACAGGTAATTGAACGGACTTTGTTTCCATAAAGATGCTCCTTTCTCATGGAACGAAGCAAGAATAAGTTGAAATAGGGAATCATGCTTCGATGCAAACCGAAATGGAAGAGTAATCACTCCAATTCCACGAGAAACCTTAAGCCGCGCTCCGAAACAGCCACGAGAGCGGGTCCAATGCCACCCCATCCCCGATAGCGGGGATCCTTGGCAGCGACGATTAACAGAAGGCTCATGACACAGCCGAGTGCGCCAGGGACTCTACCGCCTTTGTCGAAGGCAAGACCGCCCCCCTTCAATCCAAACGCTCTAGGGCAGGGTAGCGGAAATTCCCGTCGAGAAGTTCGGGCTTGGGCTGGTAGTTGCGCAGCATTAGTTGGAAACTCCCATCCGGCAAGGGAAGCCAGTTCGATTTCAAGGCATCGCCCGGACTGTCGCGCTGGATATAGATATCCAGGCTCCCGTCCGGGTTGCGTTTGAGACCCTTCGTCCGATCGCCTATCGACCACCTGTGCAAGGGATTGTCCGCGAGGAAGGTTTCTCCATCGGGTTCCCGCTTGTAAGCCGTCAACGACCAGAACGCGTCCACCGGCATTTTTGCGGGAAGGCGCAAGCGATAGCGATGGCTCGAATCCAGCGGAGCTCCCGTGTCGTCCGCCGCTCCACTGCAACCTGTGTCTTCTTCCGGTGCGCTTGCGAACAAACCGACGGCGGCGACCTGGGCGCGAGTCTCGTAGTCCGTTCCGAACCGTCCCGTGTCCGCCGGCATATACATCCAGCCGTTGACCTCTGTCCACCGGGCTTTCATCGTCTTAAGCAGATTCTGACGAAGCGCCGAGAACTCTTTGTCCCAGGTCTGGCGAAGCGAGTCGGTGAGCGGGACCGCGAAAGGACCGATTCCGACCGCTCCTATTGCCTTTAGCGCCGGCCCATCGATCTCCGGAGGCGGATCCCGACTGATCGCGTAGTTCACCACGGCAATGAAGCTGCTTGCATCGTTCGGGACAGGCTTGGGCGGCATCGCTCGGGTGGGCGAAACGCCGGATGGAATAAGCTTGAATTGATCCTGGAGTCTATGCACTTCTGACAGGTCCTCTTCGTCATAAAGCAGTATCCGAAGCAGGAGGAGCACATCCTCCGTGGGCGATCGGATAACCTTCGAGGCCCCCTGCGCCGTTGCTGTCGTTTGCTCATCCGGCCCGACAAGGAGATAACTTCCCGCATGGGTCCCGGTCGCTCTCCGACCGATATAGCCGAAATCGTTGGTGTACTCGTCTATTAGGGCGATCGAGTAATAACGATTCGACGTCTCGGGAACATCGATGCGTACTGGACCGGACCTCAAGTCGACCAGGGCAATCGAATACAGCGTATCAGGGTTCGTGGCAGTGATCAGCTGATTGACCGGCCCATTTTTCGGGGAAGATAGTTTCCGTCTATGGTAGAATTGGTTGAGCTCCAGATGAATCGGCAGTTGAGGATTGTTTTCCATAGCGTACTGGATTCGGCTCATTTCAAAGACCGGGAGCCCATATTCGTAGGCAAGCTGAATGGCCGACTTCAGATCGGTCTGAGCGGTCGTAGTCGTCGGAGCAAGCAACGAAAGCAAGCAAAGAGACCCATATCGCAGCATTTTGTGAACGCGCATCCATCTTCCTTTGTGTTCAAGCTCCGAAGAGCTGGTGTGGTTATTGCAGCTATCCCTGACGCAGACTCGATGAGATCGGACCTTCGATCCGGAAGCGCGTTCCCTTGCCCAACGTCGACGTCACCGATAGCTTCCAGCCGTGGCTCCGGCAGACAGTCTGAGAGATGTAGAGCCCGAGCCCCGAGCCGGGGAGAGAGGCTCTCCGCCCCCGGTAGAAGGGCTCGAATATCTTTTCGAGCTCATCGAGTGGTATGCCTTCCCCCACGTCACAGATTTCGACCCTGAATGTCTCTCCCCAAGAGCGGGCTACGAAATCCACAGGTCCGGAGGACGCGCCGTGGCGATATGCGTTGCTCAGGATGTTTTCCAGTGCCCTAACGACCAAGACCTTATCGAAACTCGCGCGTACCTGTCCCAGTCCTGTGAGGTCGACCGAGAGCTCGGCGCCGAGGAAGTGGGCTTCCTTGGCTTGGTTTTTACAGAAATCGCTCAGGAAAGAATCGAGTTCGTACTCTTTCCAGTCCAGCTTCCACAGATCGGTCTCCATCCGCGCATAGTCGAGGAGGCGCTGAATTCGGTCGGAAAGTAGCTCGCTCTTCTGACCTATGATCTCCAGGAAGGAATCCTTCATACCCGGTTCGACGACGACTCCGTCCCGGAGGGCCTCGATATAGCCCTTAATGGACGTGAGTGGAGTGTTCAAGTCGTGGGACACCGACGCCAGGAAACGTTCTCTTTTCACTCTCTCGCTTTCCAGATCATTTTGGAGCCGCTCGACGGTCTGGGCCACCTCCTGGAACTCCGCAATCCTCAAGGGGCTTTGAAGGTCACCCCCCTCCTTCCTGCCGAGGGAGACTTCAGAGATCCATGTATTTAGACGCTGCAGGGCTATCGACCATCGTTGCAACCAAATGCCAACTCCGATGGCAGTCAACGTAAATGCGACGAGGTAGATGATAAGGACCTGCCAGGGGCGAGAAAACTCATCGGCTAGGCTGCCCGGTCCCGCGTTGCGGATAGCCAAGAATATCCCTGCGGCCTGTCCTTTAATCTGGAAGCGCTCCGAGAAAATGCTGGGCCCAGGAAGTCCTCCCACGGAGACATTCATTTCGATGGCCTGGGCGTAGGTCGGCCAGGGGGGAGGCGAGGCTTTCCAATAGACCGGCCGACCGTTGAGATCGAAGACGCCCAAGTCGCGGGGATATAGGTCCTTCGCGCCGGGTTTCATGACTAGGCGCCCCCCCGACTCCAAATCGAAGCTCTCCTGAACCCACCGCTGAACTCTGATGTAGGAATAGAGCTTTGGCGGCATGGGGGCGTAGCCACGCGTAATGCTCAGGAACACTCCTCCCAAGACGAGGAGTGGGGCCAGTACAAAGATGATCGAGATAAGGTAAATCTGGGATCTCAGTTTCATCCGTTGCCCTCCGGGGTGAAGTAGTAGCCAAATCCCGTATTGGTCTTGATGTATTTCGGCCGCGAGGGGATGTCCTCTATCTTTTGGCGCAAACGCTGAACATGGACGGAGACTGTCGTGAGGTCGCCGAAGCCTTGGCCCCAGACAGCTCTGTAGATCTTCTCCGGCGATAGCATTTCTCCAGGGTGGCTCGCCATATACGCGAGGAGATCCCACTCCTTCTTGCGAAGGAAGACCGGCTCTCCTCTCTTCGAGAGGACCGAACGCCCTAGGTCGAGGGAATAGGGCCCGAACGCGATTGCCGGCAGGGCCACACTTCCCACCCGACGGAGGAGGGCCAGGGCCTTCGCCGCAAGAAACTTGGGCGAGAAAGGCTTGGTCATGAAGTCGTCGGCCCCCAGGCCCAAGCCCCTTAGCTTGTCCTCGTCAGATTCCCTGGAAGAGACGATGATGACGGGGATGTCGCAGCCCCTTCGCACTAGCTCAAGGAAGTCGAAACCATCCATCCCCGGCAGATTGATGTCCAGAATGACGAGGCTGAAGCTGCTTGCGGATACGAGGGGTACGGCCTCTTCGGCGGAAGGGACCCAGGTGACAGCGAGTCTCTCGACGTTCAGGTAGAGGCGGATTAGCTTCGCGATCTCTTGGTCATCCTCGACAATAAGGACATCCTGCATGTTTGCCACCTACCCCCACGCTAGCCTCTGCTCCATCCCGTGTCCATGCGCACTCCTCGAAGCCACAACGGCCTCGTCAGAAATCTCCTCTTGGGAGCATGCCGCCTCCTCCTACGTCGATCTCCAGGTTGAGACTGAATTTGTCGCCATTATACGAGTAGTATGAAGAGCTGGGGCCGTAGTTCCATTGCGGACCAAGGGAGATGCAAAAATTATTTCCATACTTGAAATAGACTCTAGGGTAGACATAGCCGGATCCGTCCGAAAGATCAGCGACCCAAAGTCCGCGCAGCCCGAAATCACCTTTGCCTATCTTTGAAAAATCACAGCTGACGGCAGCGTTGTGAACTCCCCAATATGTGAGGTCGGAGATGGTCAGGGGTGATTGGCCCGAGCCTTCCAAGGCGATCGCATTTCCGAGTTCGGTGTCGTCCGTGTATCCCTGTCCGTTGTAATAGTATTGGGCCCTGATCGAAATAGTCACGAAGTCGAGCTCGGAGTTGTCGTACTTGAATCCGGCGGTCCCTTGAAAATAGAAAGTGCTATTGTACGTTTGGGTCTGAAACCCGCTCTTCACTGAGGTGTTCCCAACCACGAAGGTCTTGTCGGAACCGTAGGAGAGCACAGCCTCGCCGAAGAGCGAGAAGTCGCCGACGCTCGTCGTGGTGGTACTGATCAAACGAGGTGCCTTCCCTTCCCCTAAATAGCTTTCCCATCCTAATTCCCAGTCGCCGAGAACGAACTCGAGCCGGGGGACCCAGACGATATCCGAGGGCGCCGAAACGTCGTTCATGTCCGCGTAGAGGTACCAATTCGTCGTGCCTGAGGAAATCTGTGCCTTTATCGCAAGGGGACCTTCCAGATCCTTCTCCGGGTTGCTTAGGTCGATCGTGTTCAGACTGAACACGTCGGCGGGAGAAAAGAAGTAGCCGACCCCCGTCTTGATGTTCTGCTTCCCGGCCCGCACCTGGATGATGCCTAGGGTGAAGTCCGTGAAGAGCTCGTCCATGCGAACATCCTGCAGGCCAGTGGAATCCACCCCCGCGAAGGGGTATTCCACTGTTCCCTTCCCGAAGACTCTGAAGTCCTTCTGAGGCCGGGAGTCGATCCAGATGTCAGCCTCCAGGTCAGGGGTGAAGGTCGATGTATCGGGAGCCTGCAAACCATGGGGGACTCCATTCTGCCAAGACCAGGAGGATATGAACTGCCCGGTAAAGATGCCGCCAACCGTAGCTCCCGTCGATTGCAGGAAGTCATTCTGCTGGTCCTTCTTGACCTGCGTCGCTTGAGTGGCAGTCAACGCCGAGGGGTCGTCGAACATTGCATCAGGATTTGAGTCGGTCTGGGCGTGTGCGGCCAGCGCTCCCAGGACGAGGCAGCAAAGCGCCGCCATATACTTGCATCGCATGGCTGCCTCCTAGTGGCTGACCTTCTCGAGGAAAGCCTTGGTGAAGACATCGTCCGGCAGCGGATCTCTGGACATATCCGTCAGGTCGACCTCGGTATTCTTCCCCTTTGTCAGGGCGTCGACGTAGATGATTTTCGAAGGGTAGAACTTGTCCGAGACTTTCGTCCAGGAGAAATAGTAGCTTGTCCTGAGAAGGACCCCGGTCAAACTGTATCCTTCGACCTTGAGCGGGAGCCGTATATCCTTGGAGACCCACATTCGCTCCGTGGGATAGGTGACCTCGTCATTCTTGCCTTTCAGGTCCAGGATCCAGCAGTCGAACTTGCCCAGCTTGCCGTCGGTCTCACCAGTGACCGCATAGTCTTCCAAATAAGATGACTTGCGGAAGTCCGAGTTCTTGGTGTCTCCCGCGAAGGTATCCTTGAGGCTTGAGTGAGTGAACTGCCGGCTCTGGGGGTCGTAGGCCCAGACATTCTGGTCGATCCTGAGCGTCCCTTGGCCCTTCTCGGCCTCGGGTTCGAGGATGAGAATCAAGAACTCGTCCTGGTGGTCGCGGCGGAACTGGGTGACCTTCCGCACCGTGGTCCCGGCTTCGGGGTCGTGGGAGACCATGCTCAAGGTGGCCGTGAAATCGCCGGTCTTGAAGTTGGTCAAATCGTCGATCTGGTTGAGGAGATCCGAAAAGACAGGGGTCTGGGCCACGGTCATGCCAAGCGGCGCAGTCAAGACAATGAGAATGATCGCAATGCGAATCAAAGTTTTCATCGCGTTCTCCTTGGGGTGGGTCAGTTTTGGGTCCTGAGGGCCTGGGCGGGCTCGAGGGCAGCGGCCTTGCGGGCCGGCCCCAGGGCCGCTGCGAGTCCGACGGCAATGAGGGCCAGGACCAAGAAGGCGGAGGACTTCATGGAGAGGTACGAACCCAGTCTGCCGTTGCTCAGGAATATCTGCGTCGTGAAGGGCAGCCTGCCCCAGTGCACCAGGCCCAGGGCTCCTCCGAGAAGACCGCCCACAGCCAGGCCTATGAGGCTCGCGGCCACGGTCAGGAGACCTGCCTCCAAGAGGAAGAGCGCCAGGACTTCGGTCCTCTGGTATCCCAGCGCCCGAAGCGTCCCAATCTCCCGGACCCGTTCCAGGAGGATCATCTGAAAGGTGTTCGAGATGCCCACCAAGATGATGACCAGGAGCACAATGAAGGTAGTCGAGCTGATGAGCTTGAGAGTGCCGATAATGTCCATCACCGGCTGCATGAGCTCGCTGATCGTTGTGATCTTGATCATATTGCCCGCCCATGCCTGCTCGTTGGAGCTGTCCATTCCTCGAAGAGCCGGGCCCTGGAAAGTCTGGAGCAGCCTGATCATGGGGTCCGAGGGGCCTGAGCCAAGGGGGACCAAAGGTACGATGCCTTCGAGCGATGAATAGAGGCGTTGCGCGATCTCGTCGGATTTTTCCGGATCCCGAAGAGAAATCGCCAGCGCCTGGCACTGCCCCTCGGGGATCGCTACGAGGCGATTGAGGTCTTCAAGCCGGAAGAAGGCCACCGCCGCGCCGAGAGCCGCGGGATCGTCGGCGACGGCTGCAATGCGATAGGTCTCGACATTCTCCTGGCCGGTTATCGTCTGAGTCCTTACATAGACCGAATCGCCCGCCGTAGCACCGAGCTTCTCGGCCGTCAGGCGAGGGATTACTATAGTGCCGGGGCCGAAGGAAGCAAGGTCGCCAGCCGCCACAACGAGGCGCTCGCTGAGCGCAGCGACCTGCCCTGCCTCGATGCCGACGGCGTTCTGGCTTCTGCTCGCGCTCCCGAAAAGGAGGACCGTCTGTGCCGAGGAGCGCTTTGAAAAGGTCGCGTCCTTCAGGCCGAGGTCGAGGGCGTGCCGCTCCAGGAAGGCGGGATCACGGATGATAGCCACGTGTCTGCCCGAGGCCGTGACCTCCTGGCCAGTCATGAAGATATGCCCCCCTGAGGATTGCGATAGGTTCTCTCGGGCATTGACCACCATCGTCTGAGTGAAGCCGCTCAGGAGAGCGATGATCGCGGTGCCAAGCCCGATGCCGGCACCAAGGAGGAGGGAGCGGCGCTTTTGCCGCGTGAGATTCTTCCACGCAAGGGATACGAGCATGTAGCGAACTCCTTTACTCGGCCTGGATCGCACGAAGCGGAGGTATCCGGACGGCCAACGAAACCGGATACAGCGAGGCCAGCAAGCCCACGACGACGGTCATGGAGAGGCTTTCCGCCAGGGCTATCCATGAAATCGAAGGATGGAACTCGCTTCCGCCGAGGATCACGGCGAGGAACTCATTGGGGGCGTGGATGCCTACGATACCGAGCATACCCACGGCCGCGACGCCTAGGACTATGCCCAGAAGCCCGAACATGATTGTCGTGAGGAGTGTCTCCCAGATGATCAAGGCGCGGACGAACTCTCTGCCCGCACCGATGGCACGCATCGTACCGATTTCAGGGAACCGCTCGCTGACCGAGATAGCCAGGGTATTCATGATGATGAGGAGGGCAACCAGACCCACCACCACGATGAGCCAATTGAATATGGTCTTGATCGTGAACGCTGTCTCTGCCAAGGGGCCGGCCGTGGCAATCCAATCCTGCACGCGGGCGTCCAGCTTGTGCGCCGTCAGATAACTCGATATCTCCCCGCTTACCTTGCCGAGGGATCGAGGATCTTTGAGCCCAACGATGAGGAAGGTCCAGGCGTCGACCGGTGGAAGCTCTGCTGAACCGGCGGTCTTCAATACATCGCTCAACTCTTGGAGAGCGGAATGGTGGCTCACCGAGCTGTTCACAAGGGAGCCGACCTCCGAAAAAGCCACCTCGGGGTTCAGGTCGGAAGCGCCGGCCGAGGTGCCTTCCCCTGGAGACGAAGGAGCTGCGAGACTCGCCAAGGCCGCGGCCGCACCGGTCAAGTACTGGGCCGTACCGGCGTCGCTAAGGCTGATGAGAGAGAGAAAGGCGTTGCTTGAGTGGAAGCGGACGACTCCCCTCAAGGTAACGTTCCGTATTTTCGTTCCGGCGATGTCGTTTCGCGAGCTCAAGGTGATCGGATCGCCGACCTCGTGGGGCGCTCCCTTCGCCTTAAGTGCCTTCCACGCGGCCTCCGAGAGAAGTACGCCCTCCTGGCCCGGCTTCAAAAAGCTCCCATGAATCACGTCGAGATTGTCGGGGAAGGCTTTCCTGTAGCGCCCTGGATCGATGGCGAAGATGAGCGTCCCTGCCACTGGGTTCTCCTGGTACTGGACTGCGGCTCTCGCGTCGAGCTGGGGAGAGACAGCATGGACCTCGGGTAGGCCCTCGACGAAATCGATGAGACCCGAGAATCCCGGTAGGAGGATCGATGCATCCGTGGGGGGAGGGTTCGCGGTGAACATGGGCAGGTGGTCTCCGAGGTCCGGGACCACAGCGAGCTGGCCCGTGAAGCTGGACGTGTAGGTGCTCTCGAGTCCCCGAGTTGCCGAGTCCAGGAAGGAGTTGCCTACGACGAGGACGAAGAGCCCTATCGCGATCACGAGACCCAGGATCAGTGTCTTGCTCTTGTGCAGGAAGATGTTTCGAAAGGCCAAGCTGATCAGCATCTCAGGCCTCCGCTCGCGTATTCTCGACGATCAGCCCATCCTTGAGCCTGAGCACATGATCGGCGAGATCGACGATCTTTGCGTCGTGAGTCGAGAAGACGAAAGTGGTCTGCATCTCCCGGTTGATCCTTTTCATGAGTTCTATGATGGCCGTGCCGGTGGCCGAGTCGAGATTGGCCGTGGGCTCGTCGGCGAGAACTATGCGTGGTTTCGTGACGAGGGCCCGTGCGATCGCGACGCGTTGCCTTTGGCCTCCTGACAGCTCGTTTGGCTTGTGCCGCTCGTGGTCGGCGAGGCCAACTTCCTCGATGAGTCGATCGACATAGCCGCGCCTTTCAGAGCCGATCTTTTTGTCCCTTCCGATCAAGAGAGGGAACTCGATGTTCTCTCGGACGGTCAACACAGGAATCAAGTTGAAAGACTGGAAGATAAAGCCGATCGTCTCGTGCCTTAAGCGGGTTAGCTCCCGGTCCGGCAGGCTTGCGATCGCGCGCTCTTCGAGAAAGATCTCGCCATCGGTGGGGACATCGATGAGACCGATCATGTTGAGGATAGTCGACTTGCCCGAGCCCGATGGGCCTGCTATGGAAACGAAGTCCCCCTTTTCGATGTCAAAGGAAACACCCTTGATAGCGGGCACTGTCACTTTACCGAGGGAGTAGTCTTTTTTGACGTTCAATAGCCGCAAAAGTTTCATGGGTCCTCCGTTGCGTTCTGATCGCAGGCATACGTTACGAAGTCCCTCTGTGAATGTACATAAACTAGAGGTAAACTTTATGGATCTTGGCAGACATCATCTTTTCGTAGGCCATAGCCGCTTGTTCAAGCGGGAAGACCTCCACCATGGGAAGCCCCTTGGTCAAGACGCTGAATTTGATCACCAGCTCTTCCTTTTTGCGGCCTCGAGACAGAACGACAGTCATAAACCCCATTCGCACGGCATACTGCGTCGCCGGACCTGGCATTGCTGCTCCGTAATGCGGCGAGGGTCGTGCGGCCCGCGCAAAGCAGGGGTGCGCCCTCGATCGGCGACAGCTCTTCCGGGATGGAAACGAGCACTTCAGAACGAGCGATCATGTACTCGGCGTAGCCGCCATCGACTGAAATGCCGGTCGTCAGGGACTGCTCGCAGGCCCAGAACTCGCCCCGCCGACAAGCCGGGCACGGGAATCCTCGGATAGGATAGGCCCGGGAAAGTCCTGTCCTTGACGATGGCGTCGCCATGACAAACTCCGCAAGCTTCCACTTTGACGAGAAGTCCGTTTTCGCGAGGGGCAGGTATCTCGATTCCCACAGTGGCCCTCCTCACGCTCTGCCTGGATTTACTCCCTCGAAATGACGCGTTTGCGAACGTAACCGCGATCCATGAGCATTTTCACTGCCCGGGTCGTGTACCCGTTGTCCACCATTACCGCCCTGTTCAATTCCTGCATCGAAAGTCCATCGCTCAGGCCGATAGGCTAGAGCTTGCAATTGATAAAGGCTTGGGCCATGCGTACTACTTTATTGATTCGTTGAGTTTGGCCCGCTTGGACTCACCTAAGCCTCCAAGAAATATTTGACTAGTCGAGGCGTTTGCAAAAGTCTGAGCTTCTGAAGAGCTGAAAAAGAGACGTTACCTTCACTAACGACATAACCGAGCTGTCGCAGCTGGCAGAGCAGTCCAACGAGGGCGAATTGGCCAGTAAGGCGGA
>Ga0326727_10004469_pt1 | contig 41986 bp, 33 predicted proteins | sample MB2enrmetagenome_FD_207643 | JGI IMG/M metagenome (GOLD analysis project Ga0326727, IMG submission 207643) | Lab enriched peat soil microbial communities from McLean, Ithaca, NY, United States - MB29MY | ecosystem: Environmental > Terrestrial > Soil > Wetlands > Peat | place: USA: New York...
GCCAGGAGACCTGCCGATAAGTAACTCCTCAAACGACGAATTTGAAAGGAGGTACCGTATTCTGAGACAATGGTAAAGTCCTCAGCTTGTTAAAGTTGAGGACTTTTTATTTTCTTCGGACAAAGATCGTATTCTGAGCGACCGACCCCGTCCTTGCCTCAATAGTTTGAACTATTTTCCCTATATTCAATGTCAGGAACAAAATGAACAAGAGGAGTGATGACTTAAATGTCAACTGTCACAACAACATCCTACGCCGACAAAGTTCTAACAATCGAACCCTACGGTATCGAAGCAATCCCTCTCCAAGAACGTCACGGTAACGCCAGCCAAGTCTTTACCTTTTGGTTTTCTGCCAATCTTAATGTCTTAACCTGGTTTACCGGAACCTTGGGAATTCTGTTAGGCCTCTCCTTCCTCGAAACAGTGGGAGCAATAATTCTGGGCAATGTCTTTGGCACCCTATTCTTAGCCATTACTTCCAGCCAAGGCCCACGTCATGGTCTGCCTCAGATTGCAGCCAGCGGTCAGGTCTTCGGAGCACTCGGTCTCAAACTCTTCGGACCGATAAATTGGCTCAGTAATGTCGGTTGGTTTGCTGTTGATATAGTTCTAGGTGTCGTCGCTCTCCAAAAAATATTCAACATTTCCTACTTAAGCGGGTTGCTCTTGCTGGGAACTTTAACAATCGTCGTAGCTGTAATTGGACATAATTTCATACACCGTTTCGCTCAGATTATGACTTTCGTCCTTGGCGCTTTCTTTTTAGTTATGAGTTTCCGAATTATTCCCCAACTTTCCGCAATGAGTTTATGGGCACCCTCGCAGCTAAACCCCACCGAACGTTTCCCTTTAATGGCGCTGGTTGCCGCCGCCGTTTTCGCTTATCAAATTGCCTTTTGCACAGTAAGTTCCGATTACAGCCGCTATCTTTATCCGTCAACCTCTCCGAAAAAGATCGCTGTTCTAACCTTTCTCGGCAGTGCGTTAGCGGGAATCTGGCTAGAGGTTCTCGGAGCTGCCGTTACCAGTCTGAGTCCCCAAGCTGACCCGATCGCCTTGATTGTCCAATTGATGGGATTTTTGGCCATTCCGTCCATGCTGACCATTGCCTTGAGTACCATACCTATTAATGTACTGGCTATATACAGTGGCGGCATGTCCCTTTTAGCGGCAGGAATTCCGCTGCGCCGTTGGGTTTCCGCCTTACTGACGGGTGGTTTAGGAATTCTGCTCATCTCTTCGGGGAGTGGGGCTTTTGCTGATACCTATAAGAATTTCCTACTCTTACTCTCCTATTGGATTACCCCCTGGCTAGGTATCCTTTTAAGTTCTGGCGCCTTGAGCAAGCATCCCGTCTCTTTAACTCCCCGTCAGGCCATGCTCATTTACTTACTTGCACTCCTGCTCTCAATTCCTTTTATGGCCTCAACCCTCTATACAGGTTTTTTAGCCAAATCCTTACTGGGCGGAGCCGATGCCAGTTACCTTGTGGGGCTGGTCGTGAGCGTCTTGGGAGTACGCTGGTTAGGGCATAGGCATTAAGGTACTTCTTTTAGACCACCCTCCGTTTGGATGACTTTATTTTCTTTGAGGAGCTTGCCAACGGCTCTTTTAAAGGCGGCCTTGCTCATTTGTAAGCGACTTTGAATTTCAACGGGGCTGCTTTTATCGTTGAGTGAAAGAAATCCTTGATGATTCTTGATCCCTTGGAGGATTTTCAAGGTATCGCTGTCTATTTGCAAATAGGAAAGCTCTCTTGGCGATAAGTCAAGTTTGCCATCTTCCCTTACCCTGATAACCCGTGCTTCAAGCTGATCCCCTTCCAGCAATTCACTAAAATATTCATTGACAGGAATGAGGCCCATATATTTATTATCTACGGCTACAAATGCGCCAATCTCCGGATTCACAGAATATACCGTACCTACTATTTTAGCGTTTTTCTGATAGGGAGATTCTGCGGAGAGATATTCATAAATTTCTGTCGTCGCGCTCAATCTCTGACTCTTGTCTAAGTAGACCTTTACCAAATAGCTTTTACCTACCATGATCGGAAATTTCTGCTCGTGAAATGGTAAGAACAAACCTCGCTCCAATCCTATATCTAAAAAAGCACCGATCTGAGTCTTGGCTGAGACCTTTAGGTAGGCTAAATCCCCTAATTGGGCCAACGGCTTTTTCCGGGTGGCAATTAGCCGTTCCTCGGAATCCCGATAAATAAATACTTCTAATTCGTCTCCCTCTTTAGAATCCGGCGGTAATTGCTTTATGGGCAGAAGAATATTATCATGCCGAACCCCCGTACCTGCATCTAAATAGGCACCAAAGACTGTAAAATTTGCTATTTTCAGGTTTTGCGTTTTCCCGATCTCTATCATGTCTCGATCTCCTTTTTTTAATCATCACTGAACTATCAGATTACCCTGCGGAAGGATTCCTGCGTGTCCTATTGTACTTATTATATACGTGTATCGTGCCAAGGCAAGCAGAGCAGTAAGTTCTAACTATATTTCACCATTCAGCTGGGACGGCAGAAACCATGGTCAAGGTAGGGGTTTCTGCCACCCTATCCTTGGGTAAAAGCGTCACATTAACGTTCAAAAATTGCCATTAAATACTGTATACTTCAAAATTTATCTTGTCAGTAATCTAATAAAGTGATAAATTTATAGTATTCGATATGGAGCAATGATGCTTTTTAAAGATTTGGTAATAATCTTTAAGGAGGGTCTTTTTGTTTCTTTAGCGGTACATTTGCAAATCATGAAAGGGGTAATAGGCATAATGAAAATTTTTGGAGAAAACGTCTTTAATGACGCTGTGATGAGAGAGCGTTTACCGAAAGCAACCTACAAGTCCCTGCATAAAACGATTGAACAGGGACTTCCTCTTGATCCTGGCGTTGCCGAAATAGTGGCCAATGCTATGAAGGATTGGGCTATTGAAAAAGGAGCAACCCATTTTACCCACTGGTTCCAACCTTTGACTGGTATCACAGCCGAAAAACATGATTCCTTTATCTCACCAACCAATCATGGCCTTGTGACCATGGAGTTTTCCGGCAAAGAACTGATCCAAGGCGAACCCGATGCCTCTTCCTTTCCCAGTGGTGGAATTCGCGCCACTTTTGAAGCAAGAGGATACACGGCTTGGGACTGCACCTCCCCTGCTTTCCTTAAAGAAGATGGCGGCGTCTTAACTTTATGCATCCCCACAGCCTTCTGCTCCTACACTGGGGAAGCCCTCGACAAGAAGACTCCGCTCTTGCGCTCCATGGAAGCGCTCTCCATCCAAGCCTTGCGCATCTTGAAACTCTTTGGCAATACATCAACTAAACGGGTCATCAGTACCGTTGGCCCGGAACAAGAATATTTCCTCGTGGACAAAAAATTCTTCGACAAACGCATGGACCTCATGCTCACCGGTCGCACCTTATTTGGGGCTATGGCTCCCAAAGGCCAAGAGCTGGAAGATCATTACTTTGGCAGCCTCAAAACACGGATAGCTTCTTTTATGCACGATTTGAACGTCGAATTGTGGAAGCTCGGTGTTCTTGCCAAAACCCAACATAATGAGGTGGCTCCCGCGCAATTTGAGCTTGCCCCAATATTCAGCACTACGAACATCGCCACGGACCACAACCAACTCGTCATGGACAGCCTGAAAAAAGTGGCCCTTAAACACGACATGGTTTGCTTACTTCATGAAAAACCTTACGCCGGAATCAATGGTTCGGGCAAACATAACAACTGGTCGATGTCAACAGACGATGGCCAGAACCTCCTCGATCCCGGTCAATCCCCTCATGAAAATTTCCAATTCCTGACCATTGTCTGTGCTGTGATCAAAGCTATCGACGATTATGCGGAGTTACTCCGAGTTTCCGCGGCAAACCCCGGTAATGACCATCGTCTCGGAGCGAACGAAGCCCCGCCTGCCATTATCTCCATATTCCTAGGGGACCAACTCTCCGATATTATGAACCAACTGCAAAGCGGATCACTTGGTCGCTCCCTCCAAGGGGATAAGTTGGCTATCGGCGTTAAAACCATACTCGCCTTCCAAAAAGATTCTACCGATCGCAACCGCACCTCTCCCTTCGCTTTTACCGGAAATAAATTTGAGTTCCGGATGGTTGCCTCTTCGCAATCCATTGCTGACCCCAACGTAGTACTTAATCTTACTGTTGCTGAAGTCCTCTCTCAATTTGCAGACCGCCTCGAACAAGCTCCCGACTTCGATAAAGCTCTTCAAGAGCTGCTCAAGGAAACCGCTACCAACCACAAACGCGTCCTCTTTGATGGCAATGGGTATTCTGAGGAGTGGGTTGAAGAAGCCGCCAAACGCGGACTTCCCAATGTTAAATCAACGGTTGATGCCGCGCTGGTTCTAACTCGTCAATCGACCATTGACTTATATGAAAAACATAAGGTATTGAGCCATACCGAGTTAGAATCCCGCTATGAGATCAATCTGGAGCAATACTCTAAACAGATTAACATTGAGGCCCTGACCATGATCAACATGGCTAAAAATCTGATTATCCCGGCAGCCGTTAAATATTCCACACTACTGGCTAATTCCATCAATGCCATTAAATCGGCCTCAAACGCTGTCGACGTTTCAGCTCAAGCAGCGCTCCTCAAAGATGTCTGCGCAACTCTCGTTTCTTTCAAAGCAAAATTAGGAGCTCTGGAAAAAGCCAACCTAGACGCAACTACTTTAACCGATGCTTATAAGCAAGCCGCTTTCTATCGAGATGTCGTTTTCGAAGCTATGCAAGCTCTTCGAGTTGATGGAGATCAACTCGAAACGATGGTCGACGCTGAACTCTGGCCGCTTCCTACCTATGCCCAAATGTTATTTATGCTTTAATAGCAACTTATCTAACCATCGCTCAATATATCAATATAACTCCGATAGGTCGCCTAATAGGGCAGATAGTTTAATGCTATCTGCCCTATTTAAGATTTGGACCGGTGATTTGAATCAGTAATCTCCAATTAATTGGTTATTTATCTCTTATTCCCAAGGCCCATCCATCAGTTTCTGAACCCGTTCTTTTCTTTTGCTTGTTTCTTCCGGCCTAAGGATAATCTTGCCATCAGCTTGAACTTCCAAGCTATCTCCCGGTCTGGCAGCCGCCGGAATCTGGGCACGATCCACATCAAAGGTCGTTCCGTCACTTCTTTCCAGCACAGTCATAGTTGATAAGACCGAATGTTTACAGAACGGAAAACCCTTGTGCAAAGATACCATCCTGAAAGAGACCCATTGACGATCCTACCAATCGTCAATGGGTCTCTTCATTGTTATTTCAACGTTATTCCCTCAATATATTAATGCTAGCGTTTTGGGGCAACGCCAAACCCGCTGCCACTTCCACAGTTTTCAAAATCCCTGAAACGCCGGGACAACTGGGGTGCGGGCTATATTTGGCAAACACTTGATAAACTGTCCCCAGATGGAGTTTTTGAAAGATTTCTTTGTAAGCGTCAACTTCTGTCAATTCTTCTGCAATCTTTTGATAATTAGGACAGTCGCTTGTTATCTCTAATTTCACCTTATGATTGTCATCGCAAACTGCTTTGACATTAATGGTAAAACCGCAAACACCGCTGTGGATAACCCCTGTCGCTATCATAATGCCCTCCAAAATTTCAGTGCAAAATTTGCAAGATGTTACCTGAGACTATTCTTATTTAAAAATAAGAGCGCGTATCAATAGGTAGCCTGAACTATTATTTGCTGGCCGGAACCTTACTCGGCGGACGCTTAATGCCTAAGATTGGTGCCGAATGATCTTTTCCTAAATAGAAATTAGACCAAGAAGACGTCTGATAGAAGTCCCAATTAGCAGGCGGCACCATGGGCACATCTAATGAACCTTCTTCTCCATACTTCTTGAGTCGCGCATAGGCTCTGACCCAAAAACATTTCTTTTCATTGGGGAAAATCTCACACCAACCATTAAAACTTCCCCCACAAGGGCCGTTGCGTTGATTCTTAGGGCATTGGGACATAGGACAAAGATAGGCTAGATCCAACATGGCACAATCTCCGCAATCCTTGCAATCAAGCATGACAACTTTAGCAATATGCTCTAAGGCATGCATACTCTTCATGCGTTTCTTGCCCTCTGCCGAAATGTAAATCCCACGCATCATGCCGAATAGCTTCTTGTTGGGTGTAAACAAGAGGCCATGCATCCCACGCATAAACGAATAACCTGCGCCGGCCGGAGCATCTAAAGGTCGTTGTTTGCGATTGGTGAGACGATCTGTATTAAGACCAGTCTTCTCATCTTTTTCATAGAGGTAGAATCCGTTAGGTTGAGGATAATCAAATTCCTTGACCAATTCTTGCCATTTCGGATAGAGCTTTTCCCCTTCGTCAAGGATGTATTCCACTTGCTCGTATTTAAGGTTGTGCCCTCCAATATGAACTCCGGCACAGCCAATTCCCTTTAAGATGGCATACAATTTGGCTGCCCTCAGCATCCGCGTACCGGCTCCTTTATCAGCGGCACTTTTTTCCGTATTGAGTTCTGCCAAAAGTTTGTCTGTAACAACACAACCTGGCAGCTTGTTTTGATTCATGACATTGGCTGCTCCGTAGGGGAGGACATAAATATTTCCCACAACCGGAACATCTAATTTATTGAGCTTTAGGAACTGGATTACTTCATGGAATTTCCGGGCATCATACCCGAGCTGACAAACGATGAATTTAGCTCCGCCTTCAATTTTCTTCTTGAGCTTGTAGTATTGACCCATTAATTCAGCCTCTGTGGCCTTAAACGGAGAGAAAGCCGCTCCGGCAAAAAAATCACTGGGCGCGTGATAGGATGGCCCTTTCATGCCCGGAATTTCTAACCCCTTATTCATCTCGCTGATTAACTTTAAGGCATTACAGGGATCAAGATCGAAGACCGGTTTAGGGCGTCCTTGAAATCCTGAATACGTGTAGTCTCCTGTCATAACTAAGAGATTACGCACTTTTGCACGATCTAAAGCATATAACTGACTTTCCATTTGATTGCGATTCTTATCTTTACAGGTAAAATGTACTAACGGCTCAATCCCCATACCAAGGATTTCCACTCCCAGGTAATCTGCAAGCATTGCCGGATTACCTCCCGGGTTATCAGTAATGGTTAGTGCATGGACCCTGCCACCTTTAGCCGCTTGCTCTGATGAAGCAATAGCGCTCTGCTGGGCCTTTTCGTTTGCGCCTCTCCCCGGTACGAGTTCCCACGTCACGGATAGGACATTCTTGTCTAGTATGGACTCCTTGAACTTGTTTTCCATTTCTCAGTTCCACTCCTTTTTTATCTATTACTTCAGGACAAAACTTTTCTTTGTATCATTATAACTCTTCTTAAGCATAATTTATAGAAATTTTGAAATTTTTAGTTTTCAATATTGAAAAAATTTTATCCATTGTATTTTAGCTATATTCAAGCCCGGAGATAATTAGAAGAAATTGGGACCCTCACCAAGTTTGAGCTGATTTATCCGGTGAACAAATCTCAAAGAAGACAGGAAGTGATGCCCTAACCTTGTCGCCCCGTCCTGTCTTCCGGTTAGAGTTGCATAAATCAATTATTTAATCCGTTGACCAACCATGTCCTACCCATTGATAATCGTCCCTCCGTTTACGTGAAGAATCTGTCCGGACATATAGGCTGAATCCTGGGAAGCCAAATACACATACGTTGGCGCTAACTCTTTGGGCTGACCTGCTCGTTGCATAGGAGTCGTACTGCCAAAAGTCGCAACATGATTTGCTTGGAAGGAGGCGGGGATCAAAGGTGTCCAGATCGGTCCCGGGGCGACACCGTTGACCCGAATACCCAATTTAGAGAGAGACTCTGACAGGGAACGGGTAAAGGAAACAACGGCCCCTTTAGTCGCCGAATAATCGATCAGTTGATCGTGCCCCTCATAGGCCGTGATCGAGGCTGTATTAATAATCGCGCTCCCCGCTTTAAGATGGGGCAGCGTTGCTTTGCATAAAAAAAAGCAACTGAAAATGTTGGTACGAAAAGTTCTTTCGAGCTGGGCAGTCGTTACATCAAGTAAACTATTTTGCGGGTGTTGTTCTCCGGCGTTGTTGACCAGAATATCAATTTTCCCAAAGGTCTGGAGGGTCTGCTCGACCACTTTCTGACAGAAGGCTTCATCTCCGATGTCACCGGCCAAAACCAAACAACGTTGCCCTAATTGTTCTACACGTACTTTTGTTTCCTGAGCATCATTGTGCTCATTTAAATGGGCAATCACGACATCGGTCCCTTCTTTGGCATAGGCGATCGATACGGCACGTCCGATTCCACTGTCTCCTCCGGTAATAATTGCGACCTTTCCTTTCAGCTTGGCACTTCCAACATAGGCTGGATCTTCAGCAATAGGTTTAGGATTCATCAAGGATTCGAGGCCCGGTTGTTGATCTTGATGCTGTAAAGGAAAAGTAGGTTGAGGATTTTCCGCCTGGGCCATTGCACATTACTCCTTTCCATTATTTAGTGAATATCCTATCGTGTTACCCTCTAAAAGATATCCCTTATCTTAAAATGACCTTTTTTCCTGGTTTGTACTCATCTACTTTATGGATGCATTGACGAGTTCAGATCTTGCCCCAAGTCTTGCGGTTATCACCCTATTGCCTTTAGCAATAGCTGTAATCGGACCATCGCCGGGCTTGATAGGCGCCGCACCACCTCCGGTTGTCCAAACCGCTTGAGAAGTAACTTCACCTGAAGAGCTATCGGCAATGGGTGCATTTAAGAGCAACTGTGGGCCAGTGATGTCAACCATATTCAGCGCCACAGGCGCTGGCGAAAGATCATTCCGCACGCTGTTTACCCTTAGAGATACGCTCTTACCACCATAGGAGGCTTTTACAGTTGCCAATCCATAAGCGTCAGTGACAGTTCCTATTTGGTAAACGTTACCGACTACAGTCATCCCAGCAATGCCCGAATTGCTGGAACTCCAAGCAGCCCAGGCAGAAACGTCCACAGTTAAATCCGTGCCATTGGCATCTTTGCCACACGTTGCTATTATGACATAATTGCTGACTGCCCCCGGTTTAAAATCAAGCTTTTTACTATTCAGATTCGTGGTTAAGTCATTGGTATTATATAAAGCTAAAGATGAGACGGTTGTATCAACTGTAAATGATATCTTTTTTCCGGCGTAGGACGCTGTGATAACTGCCGTTCCGGGAGTTGAAGTATTGGTGACTTGCCCAGCTTGAACCGTACTTGACGTTTTGCTGCTGCTCCAGCTTGCTGCTGAAGTAATATCCTCAGTCATAGGTTGACCGGCAGCATCATTGCCGTAGTTGGCCGTAAGGGCAAAATCTATTTCCGCACCCGGTTTACTTTTGATCTTTTTGCCCTTCAGGTTGGTTGTGCTGCTGCTTTGACTTACGCTCAAACTTTTGAGGCTGGTGTCAATGGTTACAGAGGAAGTTTTGCCCAGGTATGAGGCTGTTATTTTAGTTACCTCCGGAGTGCTGCCCAAGTTGACAAGCCCTTTAACAACGGTTGCATCTGATTTATTGGCAGCCCAGTCCGCCAAATTCGTTATATCCAAAGATATTCCGTTGCTCGCGGCATCCTTGCCAAAGTTAGCAGATAAGCCAAAACCCATTGAGGCCTCAGGCCGACTATTAACCGTTTTGCCGGCAATATTTTTTGTAGTTCCATTGCCTGTAAGAGTAAAACTTTTTATTGTCGAGTTGACCGTAATGGAAATTGTTTTGCTTAAATAGGTACCTTTTAAAGTAGCAGCACCCGTTGTGGCCGAATTGGCGGTTAGGGAACCGTCGCTGAAGCCGGCAACGGTTGGTTTGTTGTTTTTCCAAGTAATTGAATTGGTAACATCACCGGTGCTTCCGTCTGCAAAGACAGCGGCAATATGAACAGGAAGCGAAGTCCCGGGCGCCATGTCAAACGATGTCTTTGGTAAATCAGAAACCAGTTTGGTAAGTCCTTCTTTAATTGTGATCAAAGCGGTCGACTGACTCCCTAAGACAGTCCCACCCGGAGAAGAAAGTACTAAACCAATCGTTTCATTCGGATCTTGCTTATTATCCGACAGGATCAGAACACTGAAGGTTTTAACCATTTCGCCATCAGCGAAATTCAAGGTTCCGCTGACAGGTGTATAATCAGCCGTCGTAGCTGAACCTGAACTGTCGGTTTCGTAAGCAACACTGACTGCACCTACTCCGCTGCCACTTCGCTGAACATCAATCACCACATTACTCCCCTCGACCGCCGTGTAACTTGCTGCCCCGAACTGAAGCTGATCAAGTTGGCTGGTCTCCGCCCTAACAATTGTTACTATTTGACTCGAGGTATCTCCGTTATCATTAGTATCGGATAATACGATCGTATTGTTTCCGGTATTCAAAGCAACACTAGTATGATAGTTTCCTCCGCCGTCATCCGTAGCCGACGCACTTGATCCGTTGGCCGTTACAATCGGCAATTGGATTCCGACCGTATCTATAACGCTAAAACTGACATCATAATTATAGACAGCATTAAGTACCGTCGCTATTCCTCCGGGCGGATTCTGAACCGCTATCACCGGGCCGTTCACCGTGAAGGCTTTAAGGCAGACATTGGCATTCTTGGTATAGGAACTGCTTTGTAAATCCAACCAAGTGGAGCCGTCACGACTGCTGAAACTTTCGCCGGTATGGGCACTTGCCTGTCCGGAGTATCCTTTAATAGGCATTTCAACAGGAATCGGATAGCCCGAAACAGGGTTGACAATTTTTACTGCAAGAACAAATTTATGATTATCGGTTAGCGAAACCGGGGTAGGTAATTTGATGGTATGGTAGCCCGGAATAGGAATTGTACCGCTGGCAACTTTATTATTTGTTTGGGAAATATTATTAAAACCATTGGCATCATAGTTGCTTTCAACATAAATTTCGTAAACGGCATTAAGTTGGGTCGTATAAAAACTAGCCGCTCCCAGCTTTTCCTTAGCACCGGCTGTGAAAATGTTAGCAAACCAGCCGACAGTGTCCCCATAGCCAATTGTCGATGTCATACCTAGTGGATCGTATTGGTATTCGTTCTTATAATTCCGGGTATCTTCAGCGTTCTCGAAAACTGCATTTTCTGAATTGCCTAACGCTTTATCATAGTAAGAGACATAGAAATAACCGTTTTCACCCCACTGGGTTCCCCAGTTATTCCGGATTATAAAGGCCCCGTCACCAGGCGCTCCCCCGTTGAAATTGGCACGGGGATAATTGTCATCCCAGCCCACAATCGCCACGTCATGGTTTACTCCGGTATTTCCCATGTCATAATATGCTTTAGTCGTCGAATTATAATAGGCATCGGCATAATACATCGAGGTATCGACGGCTCCATATTGGGTAACCGCCGACTTAAGGTTATCATTATCGACAGAATTGGTGCGGGCCGGTATGTAGAGCACTTCCTGGACATGTCTGTTGGCTGGTTTGCTCCCTAAAGTGACGATATTGGCCGAAGTCGGGGGGTTGGGATAAGGATCATCCGTTTCCAGCACCGGCCCGCCCCATCTTGCCATATAAGCTGTTGCCATGTCTCTGTTGCCCCCGCCATTGACACCAAAGTCAAATCCCGCCTGGGTCATAAGGTTATCCTCCGAAAAATCATAGCTTTTACCCGTACTGCTCATCAAATAGGATTCCAGAGAGGAATATGAGGCAAAAGCCCAACAAATATGAGCTGCCCCTGATTCCTTATCGGTGTCAGCCTGTTCTGGCTACGCAAATCATATTTCGCCGGAAAAGCACCACTTTTGGCGATCGGGATGTCGTTAGTGATAAGTACCGGACTCGGTATCGCACCCAAGTTTTGATCTGTAGTGTCGTCAGCACCGGCTGCAAATGGCTTCAGGGCATTTTGCTGATAGCGGACGAAGTCCGGATTCAGAGGAGCAAGCTGCGGTATGTTATTGTCTATTGCCAAAACAGTCGCGGGAAGCGGAAAAGCGATCAGGAAAACCAGTATTACACATAAGGTTTTAAGGAATTGCCAACGCCCCATATATTATATCCTCCTTGTACTTGTCAAACCTGACATAATCATTGATTCAACCTAACGAGCACATATTTATATCGATATAAATGAACTTTCTCACCAATTCATATCAATGTCTCTTTAATCTTCGGCTTGCTTCTTTAGCTTTGTCAATTTCTCAACAGTTGCATAAAATTCATCGGCATCAATCGGTTTCGACAGATAATCATCCATTCCCAATTCTAAGCATTTTTCTTTATCTCCCTTCAAAGCAAAAGCTGTCATGGCAATAATGGGAGTGTGCGTGCCATTTCGACTTTCTATCATTCTTATGACTCCGGTTGTTTTGTATCCATCTAAAACCGGCATCTGGACATCCATCAATATGGCGTTGAACCGTTGTTCTCGGTAAGCATCAACGGCCTCTTTTCCGTTCTCAACCAAAGACGTGTAATCCCACAAATTATCCCTTTCCTGCTTTACAAATGAAACAAAATCCGCTTCAAAAGCTCTGGGAATAAACATCCCCAATTCATCCCAGACATTCTGGGAGACGGTTATATTGGAAATGTATTAGGCTAACTTGATGAATTCAGCAAGATAGTCCTGCTCTTCCGATAGATCATCGCTCATTAACTTACCTCCATTTGCCGGAGAAAAAGACCCGCCAGGAACCGTTCCTCGAAATCAGCACTTTCGGCCAAATTAATTATCTTCGTAGTCTTCTGAATCTTGCTGACCTGCTCTCTGGAATCCCCTGACAATAACAATTTCCCTGCCCCGACTAAAGCTGAATTTTTAAGAAGACTCATGGTTCACCAACCCTCTCGGGCGACTTCAACTAACACTTCAATGTTTTTTGAATTTGCCTCGGGAGGAATTTCACAATTTACCATTTTTACTTGAGGGATGACATTCGTAATCAAACCACTGACTAAAACGGCTGTTGCATTTTCTGTTTCAGCCGCATCAACAAGCATTTGAATTGGACAGTTTTTACCGCAATCAATTACTTTATATCCACGGGTTATTAGAATGATTCTGACAATGTTCTTGCCAATATCATGAACATCCCCCTCCAAACTAGCAATGACGACCGTTCCCTTAGGGCAAGGCTCTTGGTTAGCGTCAGGATATAATTCCTTCATAATAGTCATTGCTGCCCTACCCGCCAGCATGATTTCGAGTAGATTAAACTGCTCAGCTGTACATTTTGCGCCAAGAAGTTCCATAGCCTTCTGAATCCCCTCGACAATGATTTCTTCTCGCTGAACCCCTGCATCAATTTGACAATTCACCTCGGCAATCGCCGAATTGGTTTCCCCTTCCATAATGTAACTAATTAGCAAATCCATTTGCTGATTAACTTGTTGAGTTTGCTTAGTTCCCCCCTTATGTATGAGCAGAAACGTTTTTGAAGTTAATACTGATATATTTGGGCTTCGCTCTTCCGGCCCAATCCTCTTTTACTCTTGATTAACTAATATCTCACACATATACATTAAAAGGAAATTTCCGAAGTTGCCCAAATAATTTACCTTTAACCTTTCCACATCCCCCTTCTATTTCCTCCCATGATCAGCATAAAATAGCTGCTGCCTATGGAATGGCTGCTAACACTTTAACGGCAAAGCTTCAAGCGGCATTTAACGCTCGCCTTGACAAGGCTGTGGCAAATAGCAAGCTGACAGCGGCAAATCAACAAGTTTGGCAAGTCTCTTGACTTCAAACTGACAACAAAGAAGGCCCCACCGTTACGATGAGGGCCAAAGGAAAGGACGTGACCTATACCATCTATATTGTACTAAAATTCGCATACGGATTGCAAGTATTAAAACGTAGAGTTTATTTAAATATAGGAAATGTTTTAAAGCTCATGTCAAACCAAGACGAACTTCGGCAATCGCTCAATTAATCAGCCCCGCCAGTCCTTTTACCAGCCATAGTGTTAGGATTTATCTAATAATTCTCCTTTCTCACTTCAAAGAAGCTTTGTGAATATGCACAAACCGGGCAAACGCCAGGCGCTTTTTTGCCCATTACCAGATGTCCGCAGTTGCGACATTCCCACATTGTTTCCTCTGCTTTTTCAAAGACCTTTTGCATTTCCAGGTTGTTAAGGAGTGCCCGATATCTTTCCTCGTGAGCCTTCTCAATTTTAGCAACCATTCTGAACTGGGCTGCCAGAGCTGTAAAACCTTCTTCCTCTGCGTCCTTAGCAAAACCTTGGTACATATCAGTCCACTCGTAGTTTTCGCCTTCGGCGGCATGAAGCAAATTAGCCGCTGTGTCCCCCAGCTCACCAAGGGCCTTAAACCAAAGTTTGGCGTGTTCTTTCTCATTGTTGGCGGTTGCTTCAAAAATTGCGGCAATTTGCTCATAACCTTCTTGTTTGGCAACCGATGCAAAGTAAGTATATTTATTTCTGGCCTGTGATTCGCCGGCAAACGCTGCCGCTAAATTTTTCTCTGTTTTTGTTCCTTTGACATTCATAATATCCAATCCTTTATTTTCATTGTTTGATTCTATTCTCTTAAGTTGCTTCAATAGTTTTTCGACCGTATCCACCGGAAAATCCTTTGGCGGGTCTTGGGTCATAGATTTCAGTAAGCTTCTCACTTCATCACTCTGGGGGAGCATATATCCGGATTCTCTGATTAAATCTTCAGCCATAAGTCGATTGGATTTGGATATTGCCTCAGCGAATTGACGAGTGACTACATTATCACTTGATCTGGCAAGGTCAGCAGCAATTCTTTCCTGCTCAACCTTGCTTTTAACTAATGAACGCAAAGCATTAACTACATTATCAGTCTTCGGTTGCTGCGGAGGATATTCGTCAGGAAGAAGTGAAATTGCTCCGGATGGGCAAGCGTCTACACACATTCTACAACCTTTTATACATTTGCTAACATCAATAATACTATTTTCCGTATCCGTTGCACCTGTCGGACAGACATAAAGACACATACAATCTTTTGTACATAATCGAATGTTTCTTACTGCGGGCATAGTTTTATCTCCTTCCTATTTGCGAAATCTTGTAATTTGGCACTTTGCATACCGGGCAAATTTCTGGCAGATCATTACCTACATATACAAAACCACAAATGTCACAAACATAAATCTTCGCCTTCTCCAGCATTGTCTCACCTTCCTTGGCATATCTTTCAAGGAGGGCGTTGATTATTCTGCTTACCTTTTCGCCCCAGGCCAGTGCTCTTAAGGCGCCTCGGTCAGCTTTTGCTGCCGCTACAGCATTTGCTTTAGGATAACTTTCTGATAAGTCGTAATTTAGAACCTTAGCTACATCCTCAAGATCTTTCCCACTTTGTGAAGTAACCTTACTTCGATAATAATCTGTGAGCTGATAAAACAAAGCCATTTCTTCTGGCAGGTGTTGTTTCTCACACCCCTTGGCAAGGTTGGAACACAAAGCACTGAGCTCACCTGCCGTAAGTTCTCTTAAGTCTTCAAAGTGTATGTCCTCTATAGTTGAAGGAGTTGAAGGTGTTATAGGAGTACTGTACTCTGCCAGCTCCTCAAACACTGTTTTTGGCGAGCCGCACCAAGGACAAATAAAGTCGTGGGGAATATCCTCCCATTTTGTCCCCGGAGCAATTCCTTTTTCCGGCAATCCCAGGGCTTCATCATATGTATAACCACAGATTGAGCATTTGAATTTCCTCATTTTACTTCCTCCTTTTTCCATTATCGCAAATATATTTTAAATCTGAGTAATACCTCAGAATTAAAATAACCACTCCCTAAAGGGGTTCCGGTTGTTTGTCATTTAAATATTGAAATCAAATTAATTCTATTTCGACCGCTCTCCTTTGCTTTATAGAGAGCTTCATCAGCAGCCATTATTAAGGCTTTAGGCGATGAATCCAGAGTAGGAACAAGACAGGCAATCCCTTGGCTGATTGTCACACAACTGCTGGTAGTTGAAAAGGCGTGGGGTATTTGAAGTGACAGGATGCCTGTTTGGAATGTTTCCGCAATATGAACGGCTCCATCAATCCTGGTATCAGGAAGAACACAAACAAACTCCTCCCCTCCATACCGAGCAACCAAGTCTGTCTTTCTTTTGAGGGACCCCGAGAGTACTTGGGCTATCTGGATCAGAGAAATATCACCCTCCTGATGTCCGTAGTGATCGTTAAACTGTTTAAAATGGTCAATATCGATCATAATTAAAGACAGAGGGGATGCTTCACGGATGGCCAGGTTCCACAGGGTAGCATAATATTCATCAAAACGGCGACGATTAGCAATCGCTGTCAACCCATCACAATAGGATGTATCCACCAGAAAATCACGATATCTCTTTAGTTCCATGTGGGTCCGCACCCGAGCTTTAATTACAACGGGGCTGAACGGCTTCATCACATAATCAACTGCTCCCATGGCAAATCCTTTTACTTCATCCTCTTCACTTGTTTTGGCAGTGATGAAAATAACCGGGATATTCTGGGTGCGAAAATCAGTTTTCAACTTTCGGCAAACTTCATAACCATCGATCCCCGGCATCATAACATCAAGCAGAATCAGATCCGGAAGATTATCGGACTCCATTATCTTCAGGGCCTTTTCTCCATTAGTTGCTACCCGGATGTTGTAATCCGTACGCAATAAAGCACCAAGCACTGTAATATTTTCCGGAGAATCATCAACAATTAAAATTGTCTGTTTTTCATCAAGTTTATCCATTTATAATTCCCCCAGCTTCATGTTCAGGATGAGTTTTTGTAAAGACTGCTTGGCAGCATCAAAATCATAGTTTCTAATATGCTCATCAACTTCTTGGATTTCAAGCTGAAACATCGATTTCCCTAACTGCTTATTAAGAGCTTCCAGGCACTGTACGGCATCTAAATTGTCTTCCTGCAGGAGTCTTGCCAGTTCTAAGAGAAGGCCGCGGACCTCAGCCATATTGATGGGAGGTTCTTGATCAGTCCGTTGGGTATTTTCTTTAAAGTTCAGTTGTTTAAGTGACTGGGTCACCACTTGAAGCTCTTTAGCGAGCTCAATCAATAAGCGGTCAATTTCCGGCGCAGACTTATCAGCAATCGCGTCTTCCAGTCCACGGGACAAATTATATACTCTCATAATGGAAAGATTCCCGGCGACCCCCTTTAGGGTGTGAGACAGACGCTCGGCGGTATCAAGGTCCGCCTCCTGCAACGCCTTCCGTATTTCTTCGGGAAAAACAGTATATTTTTCCGGAAAATCCAACAGCAGCTTCTTATATAGCGTCTCGTTTCGGTTCAGTCTTTTTAAGCCTGTTTCAAGATCAATTCCCGGTAACCTTTTAGGCAGGCTGCTTTCAGAATCCTGTTCATTTCGTTGAATCGACAGCCTGGTCTTGAGACCAGCATCCCCTCCATGACCTTTTAGCCATCGTGCTAGGACTGAAAACAGTTGCTTCGGATCAATGGGCTTACTGACATAATCATTCATACCCGCTTCCAGACATTCTTCCCTGGCCCCCTGTATGGCATGGGCAGTCATAGCAATAATCGGCAAGGTCGCATACCTTGTCTCCGCTCTAATCTTACGGGTAGCTTCATATCCTCCCATCACCGGCATCTGAACATCCATGAGCACAAGTTCGTAATCAGTCTCTGCTACTGCTGCCAAGGCTTCTTGACCATTATTCGCAAGATCAACGGCCAAACCAGCCTCCTTCAAAATCTCCATCGCTATTTGTTGGTTCATTAGATTGTCCTCAACCAGCAACACTTTAGCTCCTTCCAGCCCTTCTGCGACAATCATTTCACTTCTGGACAGAGAGTCGGCAGTGTTGTAGAGATTATGATTAAAGCACAGCATGATCGTATCAAACAAAAGAGATTGGTTGACAGGCTTCATCAGGAAATTATTAATACCCGCCTTTTCAGCTCTTTTCATTACCTCTTCCCTGCCATAGGCTGTAACCATGATAATTAACGGGGTATGACCTAACTCTTGGTCCTTCATAATAATCTGAGATGTCTCTATGCCATCCATTTCAGGCATTTTCCAGTCCATTAAGATCAAATCATACGGTTTATTAGCAGTCGCCCGCTTCAACTCGACGATCGCTTTCTCACCTGATTCGACCGAAATAGATTCCAGCCCAAAGGACTTGATCTGCTCCATTAAAACCTCTCGGGAAGATTCATTATCATCGACGATCAACACCTTAAGTCCAGCTAAATCGGGTGGTGTTAAAAGACTATACTCTTTCTCCTCCGGCTGACGGGCAAACCTGGCAGTAAAGCTGAAAAGACTCCCCTCGCCCGGACTGCTTTCCACTGAGATTTCCCCATTCATCATCTCCACTAAGCGTTTGCTGATAGTCAACCCCAGACCGGTCCCACCATACTGCCTAGTCACGGATGTATTGGCTTGGGAAAAGGCCGTAAACAACTTGCCTATCTGTTCCGGGGTCATGCCGATCCCAGTGTCCTTAACGCTGAATTTTATCCGGCAAACTTGAGGGTCTTTATCCACCAACTCTGCCTTTATTAAAATGTTTCCCTCCTCGGTGAACTTAACGGCGTTGTTGGCCAAATTGGTCAGTACCTGTCCCAAACGCAGGGGATCTCCGATCAGGGCCCGCGGTACCTCTTCCGCTATGGCGTTTAAGAGTTCAATTCCCTTCTTAGCGGCTGCGACCGAAATAACGTTGACAATATTATTCAATACATCATCAAGTCGAAAATCAGTTAACTCCATTTCCATTTTTCCAGCTTCAATTTTGGAAAAATCGAGAATGTCATTGATAATCCCCAAGAGAGATTTCGCCGAAATGTCGATTTTCTTAATATAATCATACTGTTTAGCAGTAAGCTCGGTTTTGAGAGCAAGGCCGGAAAAACCGATAATCGCATTCATCGGCGTACGGATTTCATGGCTCATATTGGCCAGAAATTCACTTTTAGCTTGGGTAGCAGCTTCGGCAGTCTCTTTAGCTTCATTTAATTCTGCGGTACGTTGTTTAATGATATCTTCAAGGTGTTCCTGGTATTTCTTGAGCTCGGCTTCGCTTTGCCACAATTTTTCCTCTTTCAATTTCCGTTCGACAATTTCTTGTTGAAGGTCTTCATTGATTGCCGTCCGTTCCGCGACGAGTTTTTCCATTTGGGTATATAGTAGGGCATTTTCCAAGGCTATCGCCATTTGTGAGGACAACAATTCCAAAAGTCTCAAGCGGTTTTGCGTAAAGACCCCTTTAGTCAAATTATTTTCCAGATAGATTAAGCCCACAAGATTCCCCTGATTGACCAACGGCATACATAACAAAGATTTGACCTTTTGGCCTTTAATATAAGCGTCATGGACAAAGTTACCTTCAGAGAGGGCGTCATCCAGAACAACCGATTCTCTGGTATGAGCTACGTAATTGACGATTATCGTAGCCAGCAATTCTACTGAACTCTGGGATTTTAGGGGCACTGACTGCAACACCCGTACAGCTCCGTCATTAACTCTGCTCTCGGCCTCAATCGTCAGACGACCTTCATTATTCAGGATAAAATATCCCTTTTCGGCCCCGGCATTTTCAATAACGATTCGCATCATTTTTATCAACAGCTCGGCTATATCCATCTCGCCTGAAATTGTCGAAGAAGCCTTCATGATGGTGACCAAATCCAGTGCTTGTTCAGTGGCCGTACTGGTATCGGAGTAAGTAGCATTTGCCGCATTGATTTGAGCCGCTCTGGCAACTAAGAAAGGATAGCTTTCCTCCAACAAATCCACCTTTCTTTTGGCACCCCATAAGCGATACTTGTGATGCGCCTGGCGCAAATAGCCTGCCGCAAAATCGATCTTACCTTGAGACAGCCAAAATCTGGCGGCTAATTCGTTGGCCAGGGCTGCTTCCTGAACAAAGCCACTTTGCCCTACCGCAGCAAGCGCCTGATCATATAATTCTGCCGCCTGCCAATTCTGATCAGAAATCCGCGCCATTTCCGCTTTAACCAATAAATATTTATGCAGGAAATTTTCCGGACAACTATCCGCCCAAGTCTTCAGTTGATTTAGATGCCGGCCGACTATTTCCATTTCCAAACAAAGTTCAGCATCTTGCGCCGCACTCTTGGAAAGTAATGCCATCATAGTCAGTGATTGATAAAAAACATAGAGCGCAGATAAATATTGTCCATTTAAGGACAAACTTACCTCTTCCAGCTGAAAACTGCACTTTTGCGCTTCATCGAATTCATTGAGCGTATACAACACCTGCAGTTTGGCAACTAAATATCTGGCAATTCCCATATATATTTTATCTCTGGCACAGATCTGCAATAGCTCTGCTTCGGTAATGTTATCCGAGGTGAAGGTCAGTTTATCTCCGGTCTTACCCAACAAGTTCATTACGGCCAATTCTATGCCCAGTATCGAAATATAGGGGATCCGATTGTTGGTTTTCTTGGGAAAGGATGCATACTCTGGCAGAATGGCCGATAACTTAGACAATTCCATTCCCTGACCAAAGAATATCAATACAGTATTGGCTAAACAATAGCCTGCATATTCGAATTCTCCTGAATCAAGCGCGATTTCATAGCCTTCCTTCAAGTATTTTAGGGTATCATTAATAGGTTGTACCCAGGGTATGATCCAGGACATCCAAAAATTCGCCCTTACTTTTTCCGATTTATTATCGAAAATTTCGCTCAAGCGGGTTCCTGCCAAACCGAATCGATACCCGGTTTGATAGTCTTCTCTACTGCTCAGACCCAATCCATAAGCAACATAAGCAACGGCCGTTCCGGGCGCATTACCGTGAGTGAGTGAAATTTCAACAAGTAAGGCACTGACCAACTGCATTAATACCGGGCTGGTCAAAACTGCTGCTATCAATAATTGAACCAGAATATTGGCCGTTGCTATTTTTTCCGGATCATCCATCAAAGGTCTTTCCACCACCGTTAATACATCTTGACCGACTAATAACTCCTTGATGGCCGCAATTTTTTGCGTTATGACACTTTGCCATTCGTCCGCACCGGGCAAGTCAATGCCAAGCAGTTTCAGAGCCTTTTGCCCAGCCACTATCGCCATTGAATAATTAGGTACTAAGAGGTAGAGGACAATCGATAAACTATAAACTTCGGCGCTGTCAATTGCCGATTTAGCATGCTCTAAGGCGATGTCAATCAATTCTTCGGCAACAGTAAAATTGCCGTTTAAATACTCCGCTTCAATACGTTCCCGATACAGTCTCAGCGTTAGTTCATATTGTCTATCCCAGCTATCCTTTGCCAATAAATCCATCCCGATTTTTATGTATTGCAGGGTATCGAAATAAGCCGTGGTCAACTTGGCTTTTTGAGCTGCCATCAGGTTTAGGCGTATTAGCTCACTTTTCTCTTCACTATTTGTAATTAACGCAATGGCAAGATTTAGCTGACTGACAATGTCAAAAACCTTTTCCTCTCGTCTTTCCCGGTAACGAGCCAGCATCAGCCTACCGATTTTTAAATGCAGCACCGGCCTGACATCATCCCCAATTAATAAATAGGCTGCCTGCTGCACACGATCGTGGGAAAATTTATACGTCACATTAAAGGTTTCCGATTCATGAATATACTTATAATGTTCATCAACCGGCAGGATAACCCCGGCCAACAGGGCTTCCTGCAAATCGTTGGCGGTTTCAACCAGGCTTTTTTCGTTTGCCAGAGCTAAAGTCTGCAGATCAAATTGAGCGTCGATACAAGCCGCCAATTTTAATACTTCCTGGGTGTTTTCGGAAAATTGCTGCATTCTGGGCAGTATTAAATCCAGAACATTGTCCGTAATGCCGCAGGTATGGATCTGAGCTATATTCCAAGTCCAGATACCGAGCTGTTGATCAAAGCAAATCAGCTTTTTGTCGTTTAAAGCTGTCAAAAATTGCCTGAGGAAGAACGGATTGCCGTCGGTTTTGCTTAAACAGGCTTCCGCCAGTTCTGCTGCTGCCTCGTCACTGCATCTGAACGAATCGACAATTAATCCTGTAACATCCGCCTGGACAAGAGGGCTGATTTTTACAATATGAACCGCTTTACTAAGCTCTTGTATTTCTTTTAGCATTAACATCAAGGGGTGAGTACCGTCAACCTCATTTTCCCGGTAGGCCCCGATAATAAATAAGTACTGTATATCCGAACCGGTTATTAAGCGCTCAATCAACTTAAGTGAAGCCAGATCAGCCCATTGTAAATCATCCAAAAATATCGTCAGCGGATGTTCTGCAGCGGCCAGCACTTTAATGAAATTTTGAAAAATGAGGTGAAATCTGTTTTGATCCTCTTTCGGCGCTAGTTTTTCGACGGGGAATTGTTTGCCTATTATTAACTCCAGTTCAGGAATGACTTCAGTAACAATTTTACCATTGTTCCCCACAGCTGCCAGGATTCGCTCTTTCCAGGCGACAATCTCTTGCTCACCTTCAGCCATAATTTGCTGTACCAGTCCGCTCAATGCCCTTAGCCAAGCATAATACGGCATATTCCGTTTGAATTGGTCACACTTTCCGAAGGCGAAATAACCGCCGCTTTGGGCAATGGATTTATATATTTCGTGAACGAACGCCGATTTACCGATACCGGAATAACCGCCAACCAGCATCAACTCCGGATTTCCCTGACAAACCTCCCCATAGATGGTCATCAATCGTTCGGTTTCCTTTTCCCGCCCATACAACTTTTCAGGTATTTGCAGCTTAACCGAAATGTCATTTTGGCCAACGGTAAAGTCCTTGATTTGTCCGTGGGTTATTAATTCTTGCCGACATTTCTCTAAATCACTTTTCAGTCCGAAGACACTTTGATAACGGTCTTCCGCCATCTTAGCAAGTAATTTCATAATAATATCCGAAACGGGCCCGGATATTTGGGGGTTGTATTCTCGTGGCTGAACAGGGCGTTTCGCTAAATGGCAATGCACCAGTTCCATTGGATCTGTCGCCTGAAACGGCAAAAACCCTAAAAGCATTTCATAAAACGTTACCCCGAGTGAATAATAGTCGGTACGATAATCAACAGACCGGTTCATGCGCCCAGTCTGCTCCGGAGAAATGTAATTCAGGGTCCCCTCCAGTGTGTACAAACTTTTAAATTCTGTACTTTCCGATGTAAGCTGAGTGGAAATGCCGAAGTCACAAACCTTGACTTGGCCCGATTTAGGATTCCAGATAATATTATTGGGATTAAAATCTTTATGGATATAACCGTTAGCATGAATATTTCCTAAAATGGCTGTCAACTTAAGCGCAATATTTAAAAAGTCCTCCAAGCCGAACTTTTTTTCTTTAATATAGTTCGCTAATGATTGTCCGCCAAAATCCTCCAACACCATTATCTTGCGGTTATGATAAGCTTCAATAAAATAGGCTTTAACGATTCCATCGATATTGAGATGTCTTAAAATTTCATATTCTCTTTCAAAGCAAGCAATTTCTTGCGGAGTTGGGTACTCACTTTTTAATACTTTGAGAATGACAGGCTGATCATCAATCACTCTCTGGCCGCGATAGATCATCTTATCTTTGTTTTCACAAATTTTCTCTAGAATGTTGTATTTACCTTCATCCAGCATTTATACACTTACCTCCGCAATCAGCAAATTTCGCCTGTCGAAACTCCAACAAGGACGAGTGGTTACACTTCCTACTACCTTACTTAATCGTAACGGTTGTTTCCACAAAAGATATCTCTTGAAATTCCGGATTCCTATGAAGGGGTTTAACACTTAAACAGAATTCTACTTCAGTAAGATCCTCCGGTAAAGGGGGTGTGACTACGAAGGAATGTTGCATGCCTTTACCGGATCCACAGCCACCGTTTTGCCTGCAATGATATTCCGAAGAGATAAACAATTCAAAGTTGGCATTCCCCAGTCTGACAAATGGTTCAGAAGTATTGGCTTCGGTTTCGACATACACCACGCTGGCATTGCTGAATTGCTTCATATACGTTACTGCATACAACATACTGCCAATCTCCACTGATTTTAAAATCGGAACGAATTTCAAGAAAGCAGTCGGTTCTATGGGTGCTTTAAAAAAATCCTCACTGCGCATATAGGCTGAAAAGATCCTTCGCAACCAATCCTCGTCAAGTCCCAACTTTTTACTCCATGCTGAAATAAGCTCAAGACTGGGAAACCCAGGATTGTTATCAGAAAGTTCTTTACGCTTTGCAAGCAGAGCACAAATTTGCTCATCGAGCGGTGCCAACTCTTTACAGTAGTAATCGGTTGGAGGATGAAAGGGACTTCGTATCAACGGTGTTTTAATCAATTAAATTACCTTCTTTCTCTCGCATCATTGAATAAGCTTACAACAAAAACATATGACAAATGGGGATTGCCATGTTTTGTACTCAGCGTATTTTGAATTTAGCCAAACTATTGGGTCTATCGACGATAGTCTATTTTTGCTAAGAGCTACTATGTAAATTTATAGAAATTATGGACTAATTTAGTATATTTGCTGTAGTCAACCGACAAACCAGCTTAAGTCAGAACTTTTAACTACAGGCACAGATTGTCAGTGATTTTACAATTTTAAGGTATTCTACAAATACCTCTTTAGTCCTCTAAATTGAAGAAAATAATTATCGTTATGACTTGACTTGAGTGCTTGCTATTGCAGATGAGGGATGTGGTTTCCGCAGATATAGACACTAATAAAAATTCCCACTTAACCGCCCGAAACGCATCGGTGGGAACATAGGTTATCAAACATACTGCCCTGATGCAGGTCAAAAACCCCCCGCTCATTCCTATTACGGAACGAACGAGGGGTTTTTTGACCTGCATCAGAGACTCTTGGCATACTCTTTGCCCGCGTTAAGGGCTCGTTTATTTAATTCCGCAAGTTCCGGTTTCTTACCGGCCAGCTCCATAAGGGCCTTTTCCAATATATCATCCGAAAGGGTCGGCGTGATTGCCTGCATAACGCCTAGCATGACAATATTGGCCACTTGCGCCTCACCTATTTCATGGGCGATTTCATTGACCGGAACCCGCACAAACCGGATGTCCTCTCTACCGGGCAGTTCCGGCACCATGGAAGAGTTGACATACAGCGTTCCGCCCGGAACCACACTGTCCACAAACTTGTGATAAGAAGCCTCATTCATCACCAGCGCGATGTCCGGCTTTCCCACTGTGGGAGAACCGATCCTTTTCGTCGAAATAACTACGGAACAGTTGGCCGTTCCCCCCCGCATTTCCGGACCATAGGCCGGGAACCAGGTGACCTGTTGCTTGTCTAACATCCCGGCTTGGGCCAGGACTTTCCCGATAAACAATACTCCTTGGCCACCAAACCCAGCAAATTTATATTTCGTCATCTCTGAATTCATGCTTCGCTCCCCCCTTCGGTTGCCGGAACTTTCAGTTCTCCCAGAGCAAAGCACGGTTTCATCTTGGTTTGCAGCCATTCCAGGGCTTCGACAGGGTTAACCCCCCAGTTCGTCGGGCAGGTAGAAAGGATGCTGACAAAGGAATACCCTAAGCCATCCAACTGAACCTGAAACGCTTTTCTGAGGGCTTTCTTAGCTTCCTTAATCGCTTGCGGGCTGTCGACAGAAACGGAAGCCACATAAATCGCTCCATCAATTTGGGTCAAGACTTTCGGCAGATCCAAGGGATAGCCCATCGTCATGGCATCCCGGCCATAGGGCGATGTCGAGGTCTTTTGCCCTACGAGAGAGGTGGGGGCCATTTGCCCGCCGGTCATGCCGTAAATACAGTTATTTACAAAGATGGATGTGATTCTTTCCCCGCGGGCCGCAGCCGACATCGTTTCCGCCAGACCAATCGAGGCTCCGTCCCCGTCCCCCTGATAAGTAAAGACGAAACGGTCCGGCCGCGCTCGTTTCGCCCCGGTCGCCACGGCCACGGCACGGCCATGTGCGGCACCGATCATATCACAAGTAAAGTAGTTTTCACAAAACCCGGAACATCCGACCGGGGCAACCCCAATCGTTTTCTCAATTAAGTTCATTTCTTCCAGAAGTTCAGCGATCAAGCGGTGGATTATCCCATGGGTACATCCCGGACAATAATGAAAGGGACGATCACTCAACCCTGTTGTTTTAGCAAAAATTGTTTTCATCCCTGCACCCCTCCTAACAACTGCGCCTTAAACGCCGCGACCACTTCTTCCGGCTCCGGCGTCATGCCACCTTGACGGCCATAAAAGCCAACCGGGGCTTGGCCATTAACAACGAGCTTAACATCCTCTACCATTTGTCCGGCACTCAGTTCAATACTCATCCAGCCCTTAACCTGATTAAGTCGTGCTAACAAGCCTTTTTCGGGAAATGGCCAAAGGGTAATCGGACGATATAACCCAACCTTGATTCCTTCTTCACGAAGCAGGTCGACGACGGTTTCCGTAATCCGGGCGCTGGTTCCGAAAGCGACAAAGGCGTAGTCGGCATCGTCTATTCTGTACTCCGCAAAGCGCTGCTCGGTTTCTTTGATTCTCGACATCTTCTCGCCCCAACGACTGTTTTCCTTTTCGCCAAGCTCCGGAGTGAGATAATAACTGAGCACATTATTTTTGGGACGTCCTTCTGCACCACTGGCCGCCCAAGTTTTTGGTTCTAACTTTCGTCCTTCATACGGCGGAAACTCCACAGGCTCCATCATTTGCCCCAGAATCCCATCCGCTGCGATAATCACTAAATTGCGATAATAATCCGCTAAATCAAAGGCATCTTTCGTCAAATCCACCATTTCCTGTACGGAAGATGGGGCAAGCACAATGGCATGGTAATCCCCGTGACCGCCGCCTTTCGTTAATTGAAAATAATCCGCTTGGGTAGGACCTAACCCGCCAAGCCCCGGACCGCCACGCATGACATCGATGATCACACAAGGAATCTCTGCCGCAAAAAGAAATGAAAGTCCTTCTTGCATCAAACTAAATCCCGGGCTGGATGTCCCGGTCATGACCCTTTCCCCCACTGCTCCTGCTCCATAGACCATATAAATGGCCGCTATTTCACTCTCCGCCTGAAGATAAGTTCCACCAACCGCCTTCATCTTCTTGGCCATATACTCCGGAATTTCCGTTGACGGGGTGATTGGATAACCATAGAATAAACGACATCCGGCTTGAATCGCTGCTTCAGCGACTGCCTCATTTCCCTTCATTAACAGTGCCATCCCAGACTCACTCTCCTTTCTCCTCACGATAAACTTCTAAGGCCAAATCCGGACAGATCAAAGCACAAAAGGCACACCCGATGCACTCACTTTGGTCTTTCGCTTCAACGCTATAATAGCCCTTGCTATTAGCGCTCTCCCCAATACTTAAAATCTTTTTTGGGCAAACATACACACAGAGCCCGCAGCTTTTGCAGCGCTCCGTGTTAACTTTGATGAAATTCTTCATCCCCTTTTCCCTCCTCTATGCTTATTGAACTTTGACCGGGTCTTTCCAACCTAGGTTAAGATACCGCTCAACGGGGATCCAATCCGGTTCCCACGGAAGTCCGACTTTATTAGCCCATTGCGGGTTAACACCACAGGCCGCTAAAGGTATTTTACTCTGTTCTGCGAGGTTTTGCATTAATTCCGCTGCTGCTTGCCAATTCTCAAGGGTCGTCCAAGCGATCAGATTGGAATTATTGATCCAACCCTGAACCTTAAGGTGAGATTTTCGTTCGATAGCCAATCTTAGATTCTCAATCTCTTCAAGGGTACTGAATGGACGGAAAACATTGACCACTTGGAGAACCGCTATATCTGACGCTTCGAGTAAATTATGATATCTCCCCACAATCGTTGCGCCGGTTTCATTCCCTCCGACGTCGAGTACCACGCGCCTGGTCTTATCTCGTAAGGCCCCGTCAATTTGGGGCGGCAGAGATGGGTTCTCGGCGAAGGCCAAATCACCCTCGGGGCGAATTACTTCAACCCCTTCAACCTCCAATGGCTCCGTTAGTTCCCGCGAACGAAAATAAGGATTGATGAGGTCAAGATCTACCAGCGCTACGCGTTGGCCTTCCCTGGCCCACATTAAAGCCAAACTAATAGCCAGTTGAGTTTTTCCGGCGCCATACCCACCTACCAAAACCAATACCCGGCGGTTCAGCAAAGGTGACCTCAGCATAATCATGACCTCCGACTCAGAGCAGCCATGGTCAAGGCCATGAATTTGCTCCTTGGGGTATCATTTCTCGACGTCATGACAATTGGGACCTGCGCCCCCAGCACAATCCCCGCCATTGTAGCCCCGGCAAAGTAGACCAGAGATTTTCCCAGGACATTTCCGACTTCAATAGTGGGAACCAAAAACAAGTCGACATCTCCATTAATCCGACTGACAATCCCCTTGTGCTTCAAGGCTGCTGCACTCACTGCTCCATCAAGAGCCAACGGTCCTTCAACGATCGCACCCGGAAATTCACCGGCTTGACTCATTTCTGTCAAGGCCAAGGCATCCATCGTCGCCGGCATTTTCTCACTCGCCACTTCATTCGCGGCCAAAACAACTACATTCACTAAATCCATCCCTATATCCTTCAAATATAATAAGCTGTTAGCCAGTATTTCCTTCTTTTGCGCTAAGTTCGGAGCAATATTCAACCCACCATCGGTCACGAAGAGCAGACGGGAAAATCCGGGAACTTGAAATGCCGAAAAATGACTGAGCAAGCGCCCTGTCCGCAGTCCCTGATCCGGCCGCAATACTGTCCTTAAAAAATCCGAACTGTTTATTTGACCTTTCATTAGAAAATGAGCTTGTCCGTTAAGCACTGCGTCAACTGCCTGATGGGCGGCTGCTTCAGGGCGGGGTTCATGAATCAATTCAGCTCCGTTTAAACTCAACCCAATCTCTTGCGCCAAGCGCTTAATCCGGTCAGCATCGCCAACGAGAACAGGGGTAACGAGCCCTTCCTTTTCCGCTATCTTAATAGCTTCCAACACTTCTTTATCCGCAGCTCCAGCCACGGCTACCTTTGCCCGGCCTAAGCTCTTTGCCCTATCGAGTAACGACTCAAATCCGCTAAAGCGCATGCTTTTACACCCCGTTTTGACAACCCTGCTGCTTAGTAGATCAACGCTTGCTCCTCGCCTCGGAGGACTCTTAAGGCGCCCTGAGCCAAGGCCTCCAGCTCCAGTTCTCCCGGAACCACCACAACCGGAGCTATAAAAGCTACACGTTGAGTAATTTCCTTGGTGATAAATTCAGAGCAAGCAAGTCCTCCCGTTAAAATAATCCGTTCAACGTCTCCCGCTAAAACGGTCGCCATGGCCCCGATTTCCTTAGCCACTTGATAGCACAGACCTTCTAAGACAAGCTTAGCATCCTGGTCCCCTCCATTCATCCGTTGCTCAGCGACCCGTCCATCTTTTGTGCCGAGATAAGCGAACAGGCCACCTTCTTGATTAATTTTTGTGAGCACTTCTTTCTCTGAATACTTTCCGGAATAACAGAGTTTAACGAGTTGATTAACCGGTAATGTGCCACTGCGTTCCACGGAATAAGGGCCCTCATTATTCGCGTCATTCACATCAATCATTTTCCCCTGGCGGTGAGGGGCCACAGAAATTCCTCCGCCTAAGTGGGCGACAATCAAGTTCGCTTCCTGATAAGATTTGCCCATCTCCTGAGCTACTTTGCGAGCAACCGCTTTCATATTTAAGGCGTGTGAGAAGCTGAAACGAGGCAACTCCGGAAGGCCGGAAAGCCAAGCAACCGGCTCCATTTCGTCAACTGAAACAGGATCTACGATATAGGCCGGGACCTTGATTTTTTGCCCCAAGTGAAACGCAATGCCTCCACCTAAATTGGAAGCATGTTCCCCACCCGGTGCCTCATGCAAGATCTTAGCCAGAGCATCATCGACCAAATAAGTTCCTCCGACCAAAGGCTTGAGCATGCCGCCCCGTCCCACCATGGCTTGAAAACTGTCCAGCGGAGTCCCTTTTTCTTCTAACGTTTTTAAAATCAACGCGATTCGATATTCGGATTGGTCCCCCACGCAGGCAAAGGCCTTGATTTCGTCGGTTGGGTGGTCAATCTCTTCTTTCCAAAGACAAGTTTCATTCTCATAGGCCGCAACTTTTGTCGACGTTGATCCCGGATTAATGGCAAGTACTTTCAAAACCCATCCTCCTTATCAAAAGCATATACTCCGAATCAATGTCGAAATATATCATAAATTAATTATTTGATTATATCATAAAACGGCTGGATTTTAATTCAACTTTACAGATGTTTGGCGATTCCTGCAAGGCATTTATGAAAAAGAAGGCGTTCTTATTTTCATAAGTGCGCCTTCTTCTCACCCTTTAAGTTTATGAAGCGACAACACGTCGGGCTCCCAGATACCGAGCCGACCAATAAGAGTTTGTCATGTCATCATAAGATACACCGCCATTGGACGAATTGATCATCGTATCGTTTCCCACATAAATACCAACATGAGAGGCGCCTGAAGAGTAAGTGTGAAAAAACACTATATCTCCCGGCACTAATTCCGACCGCGAGACAGGAACTCCATTGTTAAATTGCTCCTCCGAGGTTCGATCCAAAGATATGCCGGCGTGCTGAAAGACATATTGAACATATCCTGAACAATCAAAGCCGGGTGAGGGGGTCGTTCCTCCCCAGACATATTGGGTGCCCAAAAATTGCGCTGCATAACTAAGTATCTGCTGTGCTCCACCAGATACTTTAACTGTACCGGAAACTCCCCCACCGGAACCCGAGCGACCGGAATTCCCTGCATTGGAATTACCCGCATTTGCAGCATATGCCGCTTCAATTGCTTCCTGTTGTATCAATTTCTGTATTCTGCTCACCTTGGCTTGGGCAGACAAAGAAGCGTTCAGAGTTGCTTTTTCATCTGTGCTTAATTGAGCGAGAACAGTTTTTTGCTTGTCCAGAGCCTGTTGAGCAGCTTGCTGAGATTGTGCTTTATCCTGTAAGGCAGCTTGAATCGTAAGCTTCTTCTGTTTGATACTTTCCTTCTGGCTATTCATGGTTTCATTTAAGGCCAAAATATCTTTTTGAAGCTTACCATAAGTATTTACAACCATCTGAATCTTGTCTGCGCGGTCAATAAAATCCGACAAGCTATTCGCATCGAGCAATACAGCTAAATAGGTTGATGCCCCATCTTCATAGCTGCTCTTAACAAAATTCCCCAAGGCCTTGATGTGTTCCTGGCGCTTATCTTCCAACTTCTGTTGTTGGTCTTCTAAATCCTTGAGATGATGTTGTTCCTCGGTTAATAATAACTGATCCCGGGCTATGCTGTCATTCATGACCTGAACGGATTGCTTCAAAACTGACACTTGAGTCGTTGCCGTCGACACTTTGTCTTTTTGTACATTCAAGGTACTTTTTAACTGATCAGCTTGTTGTTGGGATTGATTCAGTTGTTGTTGTAAATCAACAGCTTGCACAGGAATTGCTGATCCGACTAAAAGAAAGGTTCCTAGGATACCGACTAAGGTCGTGCTCCGGATGAGACGAATACTTTTCATTTTAGTTATTAAACTCCTCAACTACTCTTTTTAATAACTACATAGATTCGCCATAAATCCGGAAATTCCTTGTTTAATTATCACAAAAATGAATTTAGGCTTTGTCCAAAACTTTTTCAATGAATACTTTCACTAATTCCGGATCAAATTGGCGACCCGCATTTTTCTGCAATTCTTCTATGACGATGGCTTCCGGCAGAGCACTGCGATAACTTCGTTCACTGGTCATAGCATCATAAGTATCCGCGATAGCTATAATTCTTGATTGAAGAGGTATCTCTTCTCCCTTTAAGCATTTAGGGTATCCTTTGCCATCCCATCTTTCATGATGAGTCAGTACATATTCTGACATTTCTGACATTTCGTTGACCGTGCTGAGTATTCGATAGCCGATCTCCGGATGGCGCTTAATTTCTTCCCATTCATTGTCAGTGAGCTTCCCAGGCTTATTGAGAATACTTTCCTCAATAGCAATCTTCCCAATATCATGAAGTAAACCAACGGTTTTAAGTTCCTCAATTTCCCCTTCAGACAAATTGAGGGCTTTACCGATGCTGATACATAAGACTGATACCCTGTGAGAATGCTGTTCTTCCCGCTTATTTTTTTCATGAAGAGCATTAATGATCGCGTTAATTGTTTTCCCTCTCATACTTGGGCTTTCAAAGAGTTTTTTCTTGTACATATGGTCTTCAGCTTTTTTCAATATTTCCTGTATTTTTTCGTCCTCACTCTGTTTAGTCTCCCAACCGAGCGAAACCGAAATATCGATAGAACCTATTTTTTCATTTAACGTCAATTTTTTAACAAATTTGCAGATCTGTTCTGTTTTATTACCCTCGGTCTTAGGCAACAAGACGACAAATTCATCGCCACCAAGTCTGGCAATAATTCCAGGGGCTTGGCAGCCTTTTTTTAGTACTTCTGCTACTTTTTTAAGCAGTTCATCTCCTACAGCATGACCGAAGGAATCATTGATCAGTTTTAGCCCATTCACATCGGCCATGACAATGGACAAAGGAAAATTCTTTTCTAAATCTAAGCGGTTTAACTCCTCTTCAAAAAATCGTCTGTTATATAGCCCAGTTAGTTGGTCATGATAGCTCAAATACTCCAATTGCTGTTCCAGCTCATTTCGCTCAGTGATATCTCGCCACAAGGCATGAAATACTTTTTCTCCATGCAGCAAAATAGACGTCAGCATGACCTCTACCGGGAATATCGTTCCATCTTTTTTTTGATTCCACCATTCAAATTTTGATTTCCCAATCATCCGCGCTGTTTCAAATTCCTCAATTATTCCTGCTTCAGAAGAATTTCCATCAGGTTGAATCTCAGGTGAAATATCCCATAAATTTTTACCGACAATTCTCATTTTAGAATCATATCCCAGTAAGTCAACGGTAGCTTGATTACATTCGCTGATCATCTTATCTTTAATTATCAGTACTGCATCGGAGGAACCTTCAAATAGTTTTCTGAAAGTATATTCACTGGCCATTAATTCAACTTCATTTTTCTTACGTTCAGAAATATCTTCAAGTACACTTATAAAATATGGCTGGTTGATAGAAGATTCTCTCACCATCGAGACCGTTAGATTTACCCAGACTACAGTTCCATCTCCTTTAAGATAGTCTTTCTCCACTGAAAAAGAATTTAGATTGCCCTCCACTAATTTTGTCAAAGAGGCGATACTTTCTTTCATCTCATCCGCATAAGTTAATTCTTTAAATGTCAATTCTAATAGCTGACTTTGGGTGTAACCGAGAATGTCACGAAGTTTCTGGTTTGCGCGAATAAATCTTCCTTCAAGCGAAAAATGACATATGCCAACTGCTGCCTGTTCAAATGTAGCCTCAAATTCCTTTTCACTTTTCCTCAGCAGTTCATTGCTTTCTTGCAGTTCTCCAAACTGACTTCGCAACTCTTCTTCTGCAGCAACGAGATCTTCCAACGAGGAGTTCAATTCCTCATTGGTCAAAATCAGTTTTCTTTGACTTTCTCCCAGTGCCTCTGCAATGCGTCTGCGTTCATTTAATCCCGATATAATCCGGCCAATAAAGACAGTGGCTAAAGGATAACAGATCAAGACTGGAAGGCCTATCAGTTTTATAGTGCTAAATCCTTCATTGGCAGGAAGTGTGAACATCAGCAAGATCATCGTAACATGAACAATAATCCCCATGTACAACAGGTTTTTTAAAGTCACCTCACCATTATTATGTTTGCTGCGGGCATAAAAAAGAGTCCCCCAGAGCACCGAGGAAATAATTACCAGAACTCCGGTAATCGAACCTTCTCCACCTTGCCAAAGCCGGAGAACCAGGGCCATTGATCCGGCTATCGTCGCCGCAAGCGGACCATAGAAAAGCCCGGATAAGCTAATCATCACCGAACGACCGTCAAAAATTAACCCCGGCGTCACTACTAATGGATGAAGCATTCCAATCACAGACGCACTTCCAAAGAGTAGCCCTTGGAAAAGCACCTTGTTAAAGCTCTTAATTCTGTGATGCCCAATATAACCCGATATGATACTTATGGACACTAGCATACTCAGGTTGAATAAAAGCTCAAATAGAATGTTCATTGCTAATTCTCCTTTAGGTTCAAACTCATCCAGGGGGAGCGCAAGACGTGCAGTCCTTAGTACAAGAACATTATGATTAACTCTGATGATGGATTAAGGAAATGTAACTTCCTAATCTTAGACGAATTCTCGTAAAATTCCGCCAAGACGCCTAATGCCTTCGATAATCTTCTCCTCGGACATGTTCGAGAAGTTAACTCTGAAGAAATTTTCCTTGCCACCATTAGGAAAAAACGAGCCACCTGGTACAAAAGCGACATTTTTCTCCAGGCTTTTTTCCAGGACTTCTCTGGCATGAACCTTCGTCGGCAACTCTACCCAAGCAAACAACCCCCCTTGAGGCCTTGTAAAGGTTACTCCTTCCGGAAATTCTTCGGTCATTGTCTTAACCATTATATCTCTGCGCTGCCTATAAACTTTTCGTATCTTGGCAATGTGGGCATCAAGATCATACAATTCCAGGTATTTAGCTAATTCTCTCTGGGCGAGCGTATTGCACTGCAAATCTGTCCCTTGCTTAACCAGCACATATTTTTTAATAATCCTTTGGTCACCCGCAATCCATCCGATTCTGTAGCCTGGGCAAAATGTTTTGGAGAAGGTCCCTAAACAAAGCACACACCCGTTTTGGTCGAACGACTTAACCGATGGCAAATCTCGGCCTTCAAACCTAAGCTCTCCATAAGGATTGTCTTCAACAATCATAACCTGATGCTTCATCGCCGTCTCAACCAGTCGTTTTCTTCTCTCCAGACTCCAAGTCCTTCCTGTCGGGTTCTGAAAGTCGGGAATGACATAAATCATTTTCACCTTCTCAGTATTTTCCAGAATCCTCTCCAATTCTTCCGGTATCATCCCCTCATTGTCTGTTGGCACCTCAACAAACTCGCAGCCATAAGCCTTAAAGGCACTTATTGCGGCAAGATAGGTCGGACTTTCACACAATACTACGTCCCCTTCATCAAGGAAAACTTTACCTGAGAGATCAAGCGCCTGCTGAGATCCGCTGGTTATCAGAATATCGTCAGACTCAAAAGAGGTCCCCAAACGTGTATTCATTCTCTTAGCAATCCATTGTCTTAGCGGACTATACCCTTCCGTAGTTGAATATTGCAACGCTTTTGCGCCGTCTTCCTCAAGTACAATCCGGTTGGCCTCCATAATTTCTTTAACTGGGAACAATTCCGGAGCCGGTAAGCCACCGGCAAATGAAATTATCTCTGGTCTTTCGGTAATCTTTAAAATTTCTCTGATCTCAGAAGCCTTCAAATATTCCATTCTCTTAGCAAACTTAAATTCCATGTTAAACCCTCCAATATTTAACCCATTGTCCCCAAGAAAATATCATTTCTCAAACAATTAGGTTGATTTGCAAAGTAGGATAAAGTATCAGCCAATACGACCATCACCCAACAGATAAGATGTGAACTTCTCCTAAAGCATTCCACATTTCCGCTGCATTTCCTCCAATTATAACAGAAAAAATCCAAGGAAAAACAGAAAAACCCCCTTACTGTTCATAATCCGACCACTGTTGATGGCATTATACCCCAACTAGATTGGTCAATACCGGGCTAAGCCAGAATATTTTCTTCGCCCTAGGGAACTGACCTTTCAAAAATCCAAGTAAGGTTAGGTAACTTTAGGTTGCGAAACAAGTAAACTCCGAATACCTTATACCATATATATCCATCATTTAAGATTTAGACGGTCGGAGGTGAATGACTAAATGCCGCTAGGTAAAATGAATATTTTTGGAAATCGACAGATCCCACCACAACCGAACCAAAACTTTCAAGCACCGCTGGCTCCCGGACAATTCAGGGGAAGTAATTATTCCCCCCTGCTGGGCAGAGGGCTTCAGAAATTTCTGCCCATGATGGGCGGTCAAAGCAGTTTGCCTATGCCTCCAGGATTTTCTAGGATTTTCAATGGTCTCCTACCTCAAAATCCAGGTCAGCAACAAATGCCGTATCTTACACCACCGACGCAAGGTTACCCGTCCCAAGGTTATCCATCTCAAGGCTATCCTCCGCATATGCCTGCTCCTCAAGGATATAACCAAGGGTATGGAGAACAAAGGCCTGTTCAACCCGCCTGGGAACAACCAAAAAGTGGTGGCATCAAAGGTTTCATCAGCAATTTTATGGCTAAGTGGAAGAAGTAACCAAAAGAAAAAACACCGGAACCTCTTCCGGTGTTTACAATATCTCTCATCACTTTGAAATTCGCCTATTTAGGCTTTTAGTTCCGGCATAATGGTTTACCCACAGCATTTATGGTCCTTTACCTATATTAAAACTATCTGACATATTGAATTATTAATGATGGAAACTCACTTTGTTGGAAAAATTTAATACGGGGTTATTCTTGAGATGCTCCACTTCCTGATGTAAATCACGCAAGAGTAAAGATACCATATCACGACTAACACCGTGCCGAATCAAAATACGTTGTACCGTTATATTCTGGCGATTGCTGGGGAGCGGGTAGGAGGCGATTTGCCAGCCATGCATTCTTAAACGATCCGATAGATCATATAGAGAAAATCCACTTGTACTTTCATCTTTTAGAGCATAGCAAACTGCGGGTATGCCACCGTGACCATCATATAAGATTTCCAATAAATCTATTTTTCTAAGCTGTTCCCCTAAATACTGAGCAGTAATGGCACATTCATTCTGAATTGCAGTATAGCCCTCACGACCCAAACGCAAAAATTTATAATACTGAGCAATAATTTGACCGGCCGGCCGTGAAAAATTCAAAGCGAAGGTTGGCATTTGTCCTCCCAAATAGTCAACATTAAAGATTAATTCTGTAGGCAGGTCAACCACCGTCCTCCAAATCACCCAACCGACACCAAGGGGGGCCATACCAAATTTGTGGCCCGAGGCGTTAATCGATTTAACTCTGGAAATACGAAAATCCCACTGGAGATTTCTCTGTATAAATGGCGCAATGAATCCCCCGCTGGCAGCATCCACATGAATGGGAATATCCCAACCTGTTTCATTCTGGATCACATCCAAAGCTTTAGCCAACTCCTGCACTGGTTCATAGACACCCGTATAGGTGCTGCCCAAGGTTGCCACTACTCCAATTGTATTCTCATCACAATAATCCTGCAGTTGATCCGGCTTCACACCCAACTCATCTGACCTTAGAGGAACTTCTCGAATCTCAACATCAAAGTAGCGTGCAAATTTATGCCAACATATCTGTACCGGTCCGCAAACAAAGTTAGGCTTATCCGTAGATTTGCCCTGAGCTTCACGACGTTTGCGCCACCGCCACTTAAGCGCCAAGCCACCAAGCATTGCCGCCTCACTTGACCCTGTTGTGGAACAGCCTATGATGTCATTTTTTTCAGGTGAATGCCAAAGATCGGCCAATATGCTTACACACCGCTTTTCGATTTCAGCTGTTTGCGGGTACTCATCCTTATCTATCATATTTTTGTCAATTGACAAATCCATGAGCTCGCGAACCTCATCTTCAATATATGTCGTGCAAAATGTTGCTAGATTTTGACGTGCGTTTCCATCCATAAAAAGTTCGTCGTACACCAATTGTCGAATTACTTGAGGAGGGGAAGCTTTTGCGGGCAACTCACTTTTCGGGAGCTGAGTCTGGGATATTGAATTAGTATAAATATCTTCAAACCCTTCTTCATCTCTTTTCTTCTTATAATTATGCAAGGTCATATTTATTCCACCTCTCTTATCACAAATTATAGGCTTTAATCTTTTCACTCAATAGCTTAAGTTGACCGTTATCTACCGTCCAGACTGATTCGGCATCAGCGACCACATTGACATGCGTGCCAACTGAAATCCTCTGAATACCATGCAACTCATAAATTCCGTCCCGGTTATCATCCTCCGGTTTCAGAACTCCAAAGCCATCGATAAGCACCATGGGATCTTTCGCTAATAACTCACCTTTTTTATTGTAAATACCGAGTGCTTCGTAATCTGCTGATCCTTGATGAAGATCAATTGTTGCTGTGTACCCGGTGTTCTTATCGGTAATATTCAGGATAAATCCGAGAAGACATTGGGTCTTAAGAGTCAGTCCCTCATTTAGGTCTTTCTGAGGTACTATCGGCTTCACTTGATTATCTTTATAAGTCAGAAGACTATACTGACTCACTCCACCGCTCCCTCCGGTAGCGAAAGATACCAAAATGTCGTTGTTCTTAGAAGCAGTAAAACTGCCGATAAAGAGTTTTGCTTCATAACCAACGTTCAGTTCCCCGATCGAAGCCAGGGACATGCCCGTATGAACATCTTTTATTGCAACTTCAAGGTTATGCACGTAGTGGGGATTATTATTATCTTGCTTCTCGCCGATTAGCACGACATCTTCCAGAGTACCATCGCCGTTAACATCAACCCTTCTGCTGTCAACAACAAACATATTATCCTCTACAATCAGCCCCTCTGGGACAAATTTAGTCCCTGGTAAAAAGGCTAGTGATTGTTGATTCTCATTCCAACCGACATCCTTATGGACAGCCGCTTTAAGAGATGCTTCCTTCTTTCTTTCAAAGGTATCTATACTGGCAGTTCTCAGGATAATCACAGCAACTACCCCAATGACAAGCACCAATTTCACAGTTCTCTTCATCAGTTTTCCCTCGCTCCTCTATTCCGGCTCAGTCTTGTCCCAACCGTAATAAGTATCCTTCCTTATTAAGATATATAATATGACAATAAGCTAACAAGTGACAAGCTATTTTGATTAAGAAAAACCTCGACTGCGCCCGGTCCTTTCACAACGGGAAATTACTCTCATTACAAATGCCTGCCATTCAACAGGTACCGTAGTGGCAATTCATGAATTCTACAACTTATACTTTCTGCTGAAAATACAAAAACCGCTTACCTTGGGGGTAGCGGTAAATGGAGAAAAATCTTGTAGACATGGGTTTGAGTCAAAAACCAAATAGCAGTTACTAATTTCTCGCAAATTCTGCCGCAATAATTTGGTGACCAAGAAGATTAGGATGAAGATAATCCGGACCGCTAACCAACCTCTCTCTGCCTTGGAACGCTTTATCAATTGGAACAACTCTTAACCCATACCGTTTAGCCCAGTGCGTAATAGTTTTGTTTGCTTGGCTAATGAGAGTCTGGGCTGGACCGGCATATTGAGAATATGGCCCTGCAGGTAATGGATTATATATCGTTCCAACCTTTACAAGTGCTCTGGGGTTTAGATAACGAATTTGAGAACCAATCAAATTCAGGTTTTTTTCCATCAGGGATAGGGTGGTAAAAATGTCCGACCTTATTCCCTTTGAAATTGACACTGCTACACGTAAGAGATCATTTGAGCCGATCGTAATCGTAATTACCTCCGCTTGAATTACAAAGTTTATAAGATTACCGTTTGTAAAAAGTAAGTTGGCCAGTCCCTCCGTGGTAAGTCCATCGATCCCACAATTTTTATAGTAAAGATTGGGGTAAAATGTACGCAGATAGGAATAGTATAAAAGGGCAAAATTCCTGCTACCTACGCCATACCCGGTTGTAATTGAATCTCCTAACGCAAGATAATAGTTTGGCACCTTCTTCTCACCACCAGTATAATTTATCCTAATATATGGTATGTGAGCCAAGGCAAACCTGTGCAAGCTTTTCCCGCGCCTAAATATTCCTCTGAAGTGTTAGGTCCGCTGCAGTTAACGTAAATCTGGCGCCCATCACTCATTACTGGTGGAGAAAGCTACCACCACCATCTTCTCATGCTCGGATAACCTCCGTAACCACAATCTACGCCTCCATAGCGCCCTGCCCAGCAATTAAACCAATACGGCCATGTCCACGCCAGCCCTAATGTTGGCATTTCTCATCCCTCCAAACATATATTTTGATAACAATTGAAATCTTAAATCACTTCCGCTATAGCCGCAGCCTCTAGAATTACTGCCAAATGAACCAGGATAACCTGCTCATACTCCTGAACCTACGCCAAGAGATCCCTTACCCAACATAATATCCTTTCTGCATCTACGATTTAGAATTTATTCCCAGTTCAGTCTATGCTCGAAGAAGGAGTATTGTCCGTATACATACTTTATGACAAAGAAAGAATGATGAAATGGTCAAATTCCACTCTGCCCTGACACTGGTCACAGAGTGTTCGAGTTTGACTATCCCTATAATCTCAACGGAAGAGATTACCGAGTCAAAAGACGTCCCAAGTCAACCAAGTAGTATAAAAAACCGCGTGTAAGGAAAACTTACGCGCGGTTTTTATGCTACAAAGGACCTATAACAAGGCCAAGCTGGAAGTAATAATCCACTTACTTCAACATATCAATTATAATGTAAATTATTTGTTAATTCTATGTTAACTTTGTGTTAACTTATTGATTAAGATATGTTAAAATGAGCCAATAGCAAATACGCAGATACAGTTCTGAAAACGAAAAAAACCTCAATAATCGGAAATAATCAGCACAGGATTGTTTATCGTTATTTTTCATATAGATCCAATTCCTTTTTATAAAAATGGATTCCGTTCCCAATTAGAATAATTTATCGAAGAAATTATTTCATTGCCAGAGCGATACGAATATAAAGATTAGGAGGTTATTATTATGAAGTTTCTGAGTTGGGGAGTAGCTAAAAGTGGTGTAATAACGGACGAAGTAATAATCAAAGTTGTAACAGGGGAAATCATAGGAATAATTGTTACGTGGCTATTCTTATGTCGACTGCTCCCGCGCTGATCAAACCATTTCACCGACTTACATTTAAAGTAAAAGGTTACACCTTTAATAAGATGTGACCTTTTATTTGTATTTTAATTTCGCCGTATCCATTTCATTGATGAATCGTCCGATTTTCATTCCAATAACCAGCTTGATATATATAACTAGTATTACCATTCCGCAAGAAGAAACAAGTATCTGTTCTGTTGCTTTTTCGAATACACAAAAAAAATCCAGCCAGAAAGCTGAATTTTTTAGTAGTTAGATTTCCAAAAAGGAATTGCAGAAAGAATCTTTCAATTCCTGAACGAAAATATGTTATTTGGGCTTGTTCACCGACTCTATTGAAGAAGACATTGGCGCAACAGGTTTCTTTTCGGCCTTCTTCTTCTTTTTTTCCTTGTTCTTAGGACTTTTATCTCCCATAGTAACTACCTCCAATCACTTATTACCTTTAGTATACTCCCTTACTGATATTACCACCATCGGCCATAGAGCTGAAATACCTTGTGGATCGCTTAGCAAGCATTCTCATGATCTCTTACCGAACCCTACCTCCTTATTGTTACCTATATATACAGATTACAACCATTACCAGTCTCAGCAGGTTCAAATGCTTTGTCATACCATGAATTTTAATTTGCCAATTGTACTTGAAGTCCAGACTAATTCAAAAAAGACTACCTCATTAGAGGTAGCCTTTTCGCTTGTTACCTGGCGATGACCTACTTTGCCAGGGGCTTGCGCCCCAAGTATCATCGGCCCTGGAGGTCTTAACTTCCGTGTTCGGTATACGAAAAGCACGATAGTCTCCAGGGGAGAGTATCGCCGAGCCACCCACCCCAAAGAAACACTTCGTGGCGACGGAGCGAGCTTTTCGCCACACTGCCACCCAAGACGCATTCTCCTGCAGTGTGGATCGAACGGGTGGAACCCCGGACCCTGGGCTTTGGCTCATGAACACAGAAAAGACTACCTCATTAGAGATAGCCTTTTCGTTTGTTACCTGGCGATGACCTACTTTGCCAGGGGCTTGCGCCCCAAGTATCATCGGCCCTGGAGGTCTTAACTTCCGTGTTCGGTATGGGAACGGGTGGAACCCCTCCGGCATGATCACCAGATGTCT
>Ga0326727_10004470_pt1 | contig 41982 bp, 38 predicted proteins | sample MB2enrmetagenome_FD_207643 | JGI IMG/M metagenome (GOLD analysis project Ga0326727, IMG submission 207643) | Lab enriched peat soil microbial communities from McLean, Ithaca, NY, United States - MB29MY | ecosystem: Environmental > Terrestrial > Soil > Wetlands > Peat | place: USA: New York...
AGCGTAGCCGAAGATCAGGGCTTGAATAATGGGGGGGCCGAGTACGGTAAACCGGCTCCGGGGGTCCTTCAAGATGGCCAAAAGCTCTTTTCGGATCAGCGCCAGAATCCTTCGAAACGATTCCATCTTCTAATTCAACCTCTTTCGGGTCTTGCGCAAAGTGAGCGCAAAAAGTATCAGGGACATCACCATCATCACGGCACAATTGGGGATGATTACGCTCCATACGTTTCCCGCCAGAAAGATGGTTTGAAGAAACGACACGTAATACCTTGCCGGGAGCAGATAGCTGACGAATTGAACCGCCCTGGGAACGCTTGTAAGATCGAAGATGAAGCCGGAGAGGAAGACCGCGGGCAAAAACGTCGCAATTAGCGCGATCTGGCCGGAAACGAACTGATTGCGTGTTGCGGAGGATATAAACAGGCCGAATCCCAGGGCCACCAGCAGGTAGAGCGCTGAGACCGCTACCAAAACGACCATAGAGCCTCTGAGCGGGACATGGAACAGGAAGCGTCCGGCCGATGCGGTCAGCAGGAGACCGGCCATCCCCAGCAGGAAATAGGGCAGGGTCTTACCGATCAGGATCTCGCCCGTCCGGACAGGTGTGACAAAAAGCGCCTCGAGGGTACCCTGTTCCCATTCGCGTGCCATCACGAGGGCGGTGAGCAGTGCTCCCGTGAGCGTCATAATGAGTACGACCAATCCCGGCACCAGAAAATAATGGCTGTCCACAGCCTCATTGAACCACATCCGGCTCTGGAGCCGGACCGACCCTATGGACGGTGAGGCCTTACTGATCGCTCTTTGGTTTGTCCACTGTGAGAGGGCGCCCTGGGCATAGCCCTGGATGAAGCGGCCGCGATTGGCGTCAACGCCCCGGACGATCAATTGGACGGAGGCGCCGCCCGAAGCCAGTTGGCGATCGAAATCCTGCGATAAGCGCACTATGCCGTCAACTTTCCGGTCCTGCATCAGTTTTGCGGCCTCCTGCATGGAAGTAACCTCTGTTACCCTGAAGTAGTCGGATAGCTTGAACGCTGAGGCCACACCTGCCGAGTCAGGGGTAGGGTTCTCCAGGACCACAGCCACCGGGACCTCCTTCACGTCCAGTGACAAACCATATCCGAAAAGCAGGATGAGAAACACGGGCAGGACAAGAGCGATAGCTATGCTGCTGGGATCGCGGATGACCTGGACAAATTCCTTGCGGATAAGCGAGCGGATACGGCGAAGACGCATCCGGGAGGAATCGGTCCCAAGTTCGCGGACAAAACTGGTTTGCATACTCTGGCCCCTAAGTCAGCGAACAGTGAGCGGTGAGCAGTGAACAAAATCTTTATGGTTCACCCCTCACCCTTCACTCTTTGCTCTGTAGTCTTCGACAATGGCGACAAACGCATCTTCCATGGCCGGTTCCTTACCCTCCCGGGCCGGCGCGCGCGCACGAATATCCGCAGGCGTTCCCGTGGCCAGGACCTGACCGTCCACCATGATCACCATCCGGTCACAATACTCGGCCTCCTCCATGAAGTGGGTCGTGACTATCACCGTGACTCCCTGGTCGGCTAACGCGCTGATCCGGCGCCAGAAATCACGGCGCGCCAGGGGGTCGACCCCCGAGGTGGGTTCGTCAAGGAAGAGGATTTCGGGTTGGTGCATCAGCGCACAGGCCATCGCCAGGCGCTGCTTGAAGCCTTCCGGAAGTCCGCCGCAGGTCAGGCCTGCTTGCGAGCGCAAATCCAACTGATCGAGCGCCCAATCTATACGTTCACTTTTGCTTGAGCCCCGAAGGCCGTAAGCGCCGGCGAAAAATTTGAGGTTTTCCATCACGGTGAGTTGCCTGTAAAGGGAAAACTTCTGGGCAACATAGCCGATCCGCTGCCTTGCGGATGCACGGGCGTAGCGCAGATCCATTCCGGCGACGCTAAGTGTCCCGCCGCTTGCCGGGAGCAAACCGCAGAGCATGCGGAAAGTGGTGCTCTTACCCGCGCCGTTTGGGCCGAGCAGGCCAAATATTTCTCCCCTGTGGACCTGGAAAGTGACGTTGTCAACAGCAGTGAAGCTTCCGAATTTCCGGGTCAGATTATGCACCTCCACAACGATCTCTTCATTCCGGAGATCTTCAGGCTGCCCGGAAGATGCGAATGGCTCAAAGTGCCCCTCAAGGCCCGGCCCTGCGGCTTGGCGTACAAGAGTCATGAACCCGTCTTCGAACCGTGGGGTAACCGGGCTGACGGTCAGTCCCTCAAAGAGCGCGCTTTCAGGCCCCTCATCCCCGGACGTGACCACCCGGACGCGTTTGCCCTCCAGGGTGGCGTCGACGATACCGCCCGCACTAACCAGGGTGGCCTGCAACTGGCGGGGTTTCAGGGATTCGGGGGTGTCGATTCTAAAAGATTTCCCACTTGCTATGGAGCTGATTTGGGAAGGGGGGCCCCACGCCAGGACCTTCCCCCGCAGGAGCAGCACCGTCCTGTCGCACCGCTCCGCCTCCTCGAGGTAGGAGGTGCTGATCAGTACCGTCAAGCCCTGCTCCTTAACAAGGCGATAGACTATTTCCCATAGTTCCCGCCGTGACAGGGGATCTACCCCCACCGTCGGTTCATCGAGCAGAAGCAACTCCGGAGTGCTCACCAGGGTGCAGGCGAGGCCGAGCTTCTGCTTCATCCCACCGGAGAGCTGGCCGGCCAGGCGGCGCATGAAGGGGCCGAGACCGGTCATCTGCATTAACTGGGGATAGCGCTCGGACCTGGTTTCCGGCGAAAGCGCGTGCAGGTCCGCGTAAAGGTTCAGGTTCTCCTCTACTGTCAGGTCTTCGTAGAGGCCAAATCTCTGCGGCATATAGCCGACCCGGGATTGCACGGCCTGAGGATCGGCCGCGACATCGATGCCCAACACGTGAATGGACCCCGCTTCCGGGGCGAAAAGACCAGTTGCAAGGCGGATCAGGGTCGTCTTACCCGCGCCGTCGGGACCAATCAAGCCGGTGACAGCGCCACGGGCAACACTGATCGTCACACCGTCGAGGGCTTTGATCTTTTCATTCGGACCACGCATGAACTCCTTGGTTAAACCCTCGCAGCTCAGTACGTCCGATTCAAGTACATACTCAGCCATCAGCCGCCCCGGTTTTCCGTCGCGCTTCCACCGTCATTAGATTCTATCCCGGTCAGCGGAACCCGCACCGTGGCGGGCATCCCCAACCGCAGCTCATCGGCCGGGTCCTTTACGAAGATTCGGACTTCGTACACGAGCGACGTACGCAGTTCGGTCGTCTCGACCGTCTTGGGGGTAAAAGAGGCAACGGGGGAGATAAATCCCACCCAGCCATCGTATTTTTTGCCTGGGAAACTGTCCGTGGTCACCGTGGCCGTCATTCCCAAGCGGATTTTCCCAAGGTCCGGCTCTTCCGCATAGACGCGGACCCACTTGGGATCGGTAATAGCAATGGTCAGCACCGCTCTTTGCGGCGACGCCATTTCCCCGGGTTCCAGTATCCGGTTCTGGACCACCCCGTTTGTGGGGCTGACAAGAGTGGCATAGGCAAGGTCCTGCTTTGACACTGCAAACCCGGCTTCGTTAGACAAAAGTGTTGCGCGCGCTTCGGAAATGTCCTCCTGCCTCGGACCGATCACCGCAAGATCCAGCGCTTTTTGATTTACGCGGAGCTTCGCCTCGGCGACCTCAAAGGCAGCCTTGGCTGTATCCATGTCCTGCTGGCTTGTGGCGCCGCCGCCGGCAGATTTTTTCAACCTCTCATAGTTGAGTTGAGCGTTCGTGAGGTCGGCCTTAGCAGCATTCAAATTCGCACGGGCCTGATCGATTTCCTGGGGCCGCGTCCCGTTTACCAGGCGCTCGACCACATGCCGCTGTGCCTCAACCCTGGCTTTGGCTTGTGCCGCAGTTGCCTCTAGCTTCTTCATCTCCAGGGTGCCCACGACCTGCCCCTTCTCCACCCGGTCCCCTTCCCATACCAGGACGGTTTCTATCCTTTCGTTGCCGTTGAACGCGAGGTTGACCTGACGCAGGTCCAGGTTCCCATACAACTGGAGTTCGTTCGGGGAGGTCCCGGCGGAGTGATGGACCCACCAGTAGACGGCGGCGCCTGCTATCATCACTGCAAGCGCTATGAGTATCATGGTCTTTTTCATTTTCGATTTCCTCCAGCCAACCAATATAGATGGAAGGGAGGAGGGGTGTCAAATCAAAATTTCAATTTTAAATTTATATTTGACAAGAGCCTTCCCCGCTGCTATATCCTGCTGACATGAAAGAAAATGACAAAGACCTGACAAGTATCGAGCTTTTCAAGACCATGGACCATCGGACCCGCGACCGGCTTCTTGAGGCTGCCGGCGTCGTATTCTCCGAAAAGGGTTTCGAGCGTGCGACGGCGCGGGAGATTTGCGACCTTGCCCGCGTCAACTCCGCCGCGGTCAACTACTACTTTGGCGGGAAGAAAAATCTCTACGTGGAAGTATTGCGCGAGGCCCACCGCCGCCTGATGAATCTGGCCGCACTCAAGGCTATGGTCGAAGACGTCCATGCCCCGGAAGACAGGTTGAAGGGGTTTTTTGCCGGCATGCTTCATTCGATGCTTGATCCATCACCGGCCGGATGGACCGTCAGGGTTATCATGCGAGAGACGGCGTCGCACACTGAGGCGCTCCCTGAGTTAATTGAGCAGCAGATCCGCCCCACCGCAAGGCTGTTCCGCATTATCACCGCAAGGTTGATGGACCTTCCGGTGGACCACGAGGCGGTGGTCCTTGCGACCTTGAGTACGATTGCTCAATTTGTATTTATTTTCCAGAACAGAGACGCCATCGAACTGATCAATCCGTGGCTCAATCTGAGAGGCGAGGGTATTGACAGGATGGCGCTGCATATCTGGCGTTTTAGCGTTGGGGGGCTCCAGGCCGTGGCCCGCGTTGTCAAGCAGGGAGACAGCGCATGAGAGACCCGCTCGCGATCATTACGAGGTCCGTTTGGCCGTTGATTATATCTGTGCTGATTCAGGGCTGCATGGTTGGACCGAATTACAACCGCCCGCCTGTCCCGCAGCAGAACGGCTTTCAGACAGTAAAAGGCGCCGCGCCGCTGCAGCCGGAGGATGTTCGCTGGTGGCGGAGCCTAAACGATCCACAGCTCGTAAAATACATTGAGCAGGCAATATCCGGGAATCAGAACATAAAAGAGGCTGAGGCCCGCGTTCGCGAAGCGAGGGCTCTCCGTGGGGTTGCTGCGGCCAGTCTGCAGCCGCAGGTGAATGGTTCTGCCCTCTACAACAGATCCCTGACAAGCGACACCGCAGGCATCATCAGCCAGTTACCCCAGGATTTGATAAGCAGGGTAAATTTCGAACAGAATCTTTTCCAGGCGGGTTTTGACGCCAGTTGGGAAATAGATATTTTCGGTGGAAGACGGCGGGAGGTGCAGGCCGCTTCGGCTCGTGCCCAATCGAGCATCGAGAACCATCGCGATGTAATGGTGTCTGTAATCGCCGAAATCGCAAGAAATTACGTGGAACTGCGGGGCGCACAACGCCAATTGGCTATAGCGGAAAAAAACAGCGGCATTCAAGAGCAAACCCTCTCTCTTGTAAAAATCAGGCAGGACGCAAAAATAACCTCCGACCTCGAGGTGGAGCAGGCCAAAGCGCAGCTCGAACGCACACGAGGGAGCATTCCGCCCCTGCAGGCCTCGATTCGTGGAAGCGCTTACCGGCTGGCGGTTCTCACGGGGCAACCCCCCAATGCGCTCATGGAAGATCTCCTGGCGACGTCCCCCATCCCCAATCCCCCTGACATCGTACCCGTGGGGCTGCCTTCGGACCTCCTGTTGCGAAGACCGGACCTCAGGCGGGCGGAAAACGATCTTCGCGCCGCCACTGCGGACATCGGCGCATCGACGGCTGACCTTTACCCGCGCTTTTACCTCACCGGATATGCAGACCCACAAAGCGCGAAATTCGTCGATCTTTTCCGCGCCAACAGCTTTGCCTGGTCCGTGGGGCCGACCATCTCGTGGCCGGTCTTTCAGGGGGGCAGGATACGATCCAACATCGCCGCCACGGAAGCCAGGCGGGATGAGGCGCTGGCCCGGTATCGGCAAGCGGTGCTGACGGCTATGGAAGATGTGGAGACCTCGCTTGTGGGCTACGCCGAACATCAGGTTGAAAGGGAGCGGCTGGCACTGTCGGTCGAATCGCAATCGAGGGCGGTGAAACTGGCAAGGGAGCGTTTCGAGACGGGCATCAGGGATTTTCTCACTGTTCTCGATGCCGAAAGGCAACTGAGGGATGTTGAAAACAGCCTTGCGGTGAGCGAAACTCAGGTGCTCGAAAACCTGATCAGCCTCTACAAGGCTTTAGGCGGGGGCTGGCAACAAACTGATGATGTTTCGGCACATCCCGGTGATAATAGATCATAAGGATTCTTTTGCCCGCGTGCGGCTCAGCTTCTGACATCCCACTTTCGCCACTTGCATCAACTTTTCGGATCAATGTGGAGGTCTTTGGTTCAAACATAATGCATCTTCAGGTCAAGAGTCTTTACCGGAGGGTGTGGAGCAATAGCGTCTTCACCCGCCACGCTGGGCACATCCAAAAAGCGCTTCAATCGAAAGAATTGATGCTGTGAAATACCCAAATGCTTTCCCGATTCCGGTAGGCAGAACATGGAACAGCCGGCGGGACTCTACATCCATATTACTGTTTTAACAAACGGAAATTACTTTCTATGCCTGATTGTCAAGAGGGGAAAATCTGCTATTTTGCGATCCCAAGATTGGGTCCCTCCACTCTAAGTTTTGGTTTTTGGGACCCGTTGCCCATACCCCCTAACAAAGCCAGGTCTTCACCTGGCTTTCTCCTTTTTTGCCCCCTGTTTACTGTAAAAAGAGGCCCTGCCCTCGCGGCTGCCTGACTCCCGGAAAGCATGGCTGAAAAGGCAGGGTCAAGGCGCAGTGATAATTTGGCTTGCACTGCAAGCCCGGCAGGAACCGGAACGGACTTGAGCTACATCTGAAAGAGACAGCACGCCAATGATATGCCCGGAATCACCGTCATGGATAAAAAGACGCTGCACGTCATTCAGAAACATGTGACGAAGCGCTTCGGTGAGAGACGACTGCTGATCGCAGGAGACCACAGGTGACTGCATGACCGAACGCGCCTCAACGTCCAGACTTGTTCCGTGATTATAAGAGACTACAATATCGGTTTTTGAAATCACCCCACAGGCCCGGCCATGTGCGTCCCGGACCAGGACGGCCCCCAGGCGATGGGTCATCAATTCTTCGATAACCTCCGCCAGGGAATCCTCTTCGTTACAGGAAATTACGGACTTCGTCATAATTTCCTTAACGGTTAAAGGCTGTGCCAAATCGAAGTGATTGGAGCGTTCGACCTTGCGAATCGTACTTTGTGGACACGACCTGCAATAACGATAGAGAAGGCCGACCACATCCGGGTAAGACAGCATTCCGATAATAGAGCAAGGCTCCGCACCCTGCACGTACAATTGATGCACGCCGTGGGTGCGCATCACGTTCAGACACACCTCCACAGCGTCATCCGGGAAACAGGTGAGCAAAGGACCGTTCATGATGTCCCCCAGTAAAGACTCGACAGGAAGTCCACCATAAAAAGCCCCAACCAGATCGGTTTTGGACACCACCCCTACAGGACATAACGAGCTATCCAAAACCAGGAGCCCATTGAGCTTGAATTTGATCAACTGATTGATACATTTGCCCAACGAAGCGCTTTTTGGCAATCGGAGCACTCGCCGCTGCATGGCTTCATTAACAAGCAAGCCTGTCATGACATTTCGTGTTTTGACAACCGGCATGACTTCACAGGAATTTGTTAAGAATATGATAAAAGAGGTCCGAAATGTAGACTATGCCGACCACATCTTCTCCTTCAACCACGGGAAGACGACGGACGTGTCGTTTAATCATCAAATCGGCAATGACAACAATATGCGTCTGCGGACTGACCGTCACCACGTCTACTGTCATGATATCGGCCACCCTGACAGGTTTAACCCGCTCCAGCAGTTCATCGAATCTGGCCTGGGCCTGTGAATCGTCCATCTCGTCCCAAAGATGAACGTGCTTTGGCTGGACGAAGAGAAGCACATCGTACATGGAGAGCATGCCGGCAAGATGGCCCTTCTCATCGATGACCATAAGCCCGAACACTCTTTTTTGTTCTTCCAGACTTGCGGTCTGAAACATTTTGACCGCTTCAGCAATGCTGTTATCGGGCCTGAGCGTGTGAAATCCGGTAGTCATGATGTCGCGTGCAAACATCGCATGGCACCCTTTTCCGGAGACCAGGAAATCAAACGTTTCCCAAGAGCCGGAAAAACTCTTCCCGCGAAATACCAGCGGTTTTCAGATTATTTCTAGTTATGGCTACCGGCACCTCATCATAGGTTGGAATCACAACGGGACGTATTATTCCCTGCTTTACATAGGATCGTAGGCTCAATGACTCCCTTCCTGCCCCGCAAACCGGAATCCCACCTCAAGGATAACTCGCTCCAGGGTTTTCCAATGGAGCGGCGTGAGCCTGGGCATCAACTCAATCCGATCATGCTGGTGTGCCTTTCGATGGCGATCCATGCCGGGCCGACACAGGTCCCTTTGTCACATTGGTACCCGCATTCCTCCAGGACCTCCTGAAGGGTCCCGATATCCGAGGCCGTCCGGAGAAAAAGCCCAACCGCCGCATCCAGCGCCTTTTTCGCCTCATCCGGGGTGTTGCCGGCGCTCATGACATCCAAAGGCATCGCGTGAGCTATATACTGGCTCCCTTCCGGCCACACATGAACCGTGAATTCAATATTCAGACTATCCATCTTCCCGCTCCTCGCGTTCAGAAACCCCTCTCTTTTCACATGCACGGATAATATCCCGCCAATGATAAAATCACATATCCCTTCGCAGATGAACAGTATAGCTTCATGCATGTGCCAGCAACACAAAAAAGAGCCGGCCGAATAGGCTGGTGCCTCTCCGGAAACACCGAATGAAGGCAGGAGAGTTTCACCTTATGACACACTTCCGGTTCCAGATTCCGAATCGGAAACTAGCTCCTGTAGGAAGCGTTTATCTTCACGTAGTCGAAAGACAAGTCGCAGGTGTAAGCGGTGAATGAGGCATCTCCCAGCCCGAGGTCGAGGCGGACGCGTATCTCTTTGTGCTTGAATATTTCGGACGCCTTCCGTTCGGTCTCTTCCCCCAAAACCGGAGTACCGCCTTTAAAAACACAAAGGTCTTCGAAGAAAAGGGACACCCGTTCGGGAATCAGCCGCACATGGGACCTTCCGGCAGCCGCGACTATCCTTCCCCAGTTAGCGTCCTGACCGAAAAAGGCGGTTTTGACCAGCGGCGAATTGGCTACGGTAAACGCAACCTGCCGGGCGCTTTCGCGGTCCGCGGCGCCGCTGACCGCGATCTCGATCAGCTTGGTGGCGCCCTCTGCATCCATCACCACCTGTATCGAAAGGTCACGGAGTACCGAAGCGAGGACCTCGCCAAAAGCACGGCTCTCGGGGCCGTCAATATCGGTTATGGGTGGATTTCCTGCGGCTCCGCCGGCGAGCACTATGAGCGAATCGTTCGTGCTGGTATCCCCGTCGACCGTGATGCAGTTAAAGGATTTGTCCGCCCCGATGCGGGTCCAGTGATCCAGGACTTCCGGACTTACCGCGGCGTCCGTGCAGACAAATACCAGAAGGGTAGCCATATCCGGAGCTATCATACCGGAACCTTTGGCAATGCCGCCGATAGTAAAGCTCCTTCCACCCAAATCGAGCCGTGCGCTGGCCATTTTTTCGACTGTATCGGTCGTCATTATCGCCCTGGCGGCGTCTTGCCACCCATGCGGCCTGAGCGCTTTGACCAGCCTCGGCATGGAACGGACGACAGGATCGAGGTCCACCTGCGTTCCGATAACCCCGGTCGAGGAAACGAGCACCGAGGCAGCCGGGCAGCCAAGCGCCTCGGAGGCAATCCGGGCCATCTCGCTCGCCCGAATCTTTCCATCCTCGCCCGTGCATGCGTTGGCAATGCCCGCATTGGCCAGGATTGCCTTTGCCCTGCGTTTTTCAAGGCGCTCCCGGCACAGTTCCACGGGGGCAGCACAAAACGCGTTCCTGGTGAAAACACCCGAAGCAACGCACCCGGCCGGATTTTCCGCGCAGATCAGCGCCAGGTCCAGCCTGCCCGTGTAGCGCATTCCGGATTCAACTGCTCCTGCAAGAAAACCAGGAACTTCGAACGGGCCTCTATTTACCATGACATTTCTTGTATTTTTTTCCGCTTCCGCAGGGACAGGGGTCATTTCTACCAACCTTTGCATCTTTTCTTACCGCCTGCCGCTTTGCAGGCGCTTCAGCCGGACCGTAGAACATGGGCTGATCTTCCTGTTCCGCCCTCATCTCCTGAACCTGATCCTCTCGCTGAATCTGGATATGGAAAAGCTTCTGGAGCGTTTCTTCCTTGATGCGGTCGATCATCTGCTGGAACATCTCGTGGCCTTCGCGCTTGTAGGCGACCAGCGGGTCCTGTTGTCCGTAGCTGCGAAGACCGATGCCTTCCTTGAGATAATCCATGTTCAACAGGTGGTCTTTCCAGAGCGCGTCTACCGTCTGCAAAAGGATATAGTTTTCCAGGTCGCGCATGATCGGCTCGCCGAATTCCTTTTCCCTGGCTTCATAACGTTGTTGAATAAGCTCCAGCAGCTCTTCTCTGAGGGCCTCTCGATCCATCCCTTCGAGAGATTCCGCCGTCAGATTGGGCTGCAGGCCGAAAATGCGCGGCATTTCATTGTTTATTGCCTCGAGGTTCCAGTCTTCGGCGTAGGTCTTCTCCGCCGTATTATCCTCGACGATCGAGTCCAGCATATCTTCTATCATGTCGAAGACAGCGGTTTTCAGATTTTCGCCCTGAAGCGCTTCCCGCCTCTGCCGGTATATGATTTCGCGCTGCTGGTTCATCACGTCATCGTATTCGATAATATTTTTGCGGATACTGAAGTTATGCGCCTCAACCCGGCTTTGGGCGTTCTCGATTGCCTTGCTGATAAGCCCGTGTTCGATCGGTTCGTCCTCAGCCATGCCGATCCGCTGCATGAGTCCGGAGAGCCTGTCGGCGGCGAAAATCCGCATCAGGTCGTCTTCGAGAGAGAGGTAAAATCGGGATGATCCGGGATCTCCCTGGCGTCCCGAACGGCCGCGCAACTGGTTATCGATCCGCCGAGCCTCGTGGCGCTCCGTGCCGATGATGTGCAGCCCGCCCACCTCTACGACGCCCGGCCCAAGGACGATGTCGGTACCTCGACCCGCCATGTTGGTCGAGATTGTAACGGCCCCGGGCTGTCCGGCCCTTGCTACTATTTCGGCCTCCTGTTCATGGTGCTTGGCGTTGAGCACCTTGTGCGGGACCCCGGAACGCTTGAGCATTTCGCTCAATTTTTCCGACTTGGTGATACTGATGGTTCCGACCAGGACCGGCCTTTCTATGCTGTTGAGTTCTTTTATCTCTTGAGCGACCGCCTTGAACTTCTCCGTTTCGGTGCGGTAGATGCAATCCGGATAATCCTCCCGGATCATATTCTGGTGAGTCGGGATGACCACGACTTCCAGCTTGTATATCTTGGCAAATTCCGCCGCTTCGGTGTCTGCGGTTCCAGTCATGCCCGCAAGCTTTTCGTACATGCGGAAATAATTCTGAAAGGTGATCGAAGCGAGGGTCTGGTTTTCATTTTCGACCTTCACGCTCTCCTTGGCCTCCAGGGCCTGGTGAAGTCCCTCGCTGTAGCGCCTGCCAGGCATCAGGCGGCCCGTGAACTCGTCAACTATGATTACCTGGCCTTCTTTTACGATGTAGTCAACGTCCCGCTTGAAAAGAGCATGAGCGCGAAGCGCCTGCTGCACGTGATGATTAAGTGTCATATTGCGGGCATCGTAAAGGTTCTCGATCCCGAGCAGCCGCTCGACCCTGGCCACCCCGTCCTCATTTAAGGCGACGCTGCGGGTTTTTTCTTCCTTGGTGTAGTGCGCCTCTTCCTGAAGCTGTGGAATGATGCGGTTCACCCTGAAATAAAGCTCGGTCGATTTTTCCGCCGGACCCGATATGATGAGCGGCGTCCTCGCCTCGTCGATCAGGATGCTGTCAACTTCGTCCACGATGGCGTAGTGCAGGTCGCGCTGGACAAGCTCCTCGAGGCGGAACTTCATGTTGTCCCGCAGGTAATCGAACCCGAACTCGTTGTTCGTTCCGTAGGTTACGTCGGCGCCGTAGGCCTGCTTCCTTTCACGGTCGTCGAGCCCATGGACGATGCAGTCTACCGTCAGTCCCAGGAATTTATATATCTGTCCCATCCACTCGCTGTCGCGCTTAGCGAGATAATCGTTTACCGTGACAAGGTGGACCCCTTTGCCGCTCAACGCGTTGAGGTAGATCGGCATAGTCGCCACCAGGGTCTTGCCTTCACCGGTCTTCATTTCGGATATTCTGCCCTGGTGAAGGACAATGCCTCCTATCATCTGGACGTCAAAGGGACGCATCCACAGAATGCGGGCGGAAGCTTCCCGCACCACCGCGAAAGCTTCGGGAAGAAGATCGTCTAGTTCTTCCCCGTTTTCCAGGCGCTGTTTGAATTCGGCGGTCTTACCTCTGAGCTGAGCGTCGCTCAATTTCCGAATTTCAGGCTCAAAGCCGTTGATTTCATCCACAATGGGCGCAATTTTCTTCAGGTTGCGCTCATTCTGGCTTCCGAATATTTTTTTGAGAACACCACCTATCATTTAAAAATCCCTCCGAACCGGACTCGATAGTCGAAAATAAATAATAAGAAAGGCACGCCGGACGCACCTCAACTTTTTATGATAACCCGGATGCAGCTCAACCGCCACCAATTTTCAAGACACGGCGAATCTGTTCCGGTGAAGTCCCAAAAATAAAGCATCTCCTCACGGCGCCGCGCTTCGTATAACGCAAAAGAGTCTTTATGTAAGAACCACATCGCCATGGTTTCTTTTCATCATTTACCAAATCTAACCAATTGATGCGCCGCCGTGGAAGGCCACCAAGCGCCGCCGTGGAAGGCGGCGCTACCGTATGGATTCAAACGCATGTATTCGAGATGCCGGCGATGGATTCGAGCACCTCTTTGCCGCAGGCTTGATCAGGCTATGTCGAGCAGCAGGGCGGATTCGTCGCAATTGGGGAACCTGGGGCAGTGCAGGCAGTCGGCCCACACTTTCTGAGGAAACATGTTCTTATCGACCAATCGGAAACCCATGCGTTCGAAAAAACCCACTTCGTAGGTCAGGGTAAAAACTCTACCGATACCGAGTCCTTTTGATTCCAATATGCACTGCTCCACGAGGCTGCGCCCTATCCCCCGGTGCTGATGGGATTCGCGTACGGCCAGAGAGCGAATCTCGGCAAGATCTTCCCAGACGATGTGCAGACCGCAGCACCCCGCAACCAGCCCATCTTTATCTTCGAAGACCAATATGTCACGCAAATTCGTATAAAGCTCGCTCAGGGATCGGGCCAGAAGATTGCCTCTGTCGGCAAAATCCCGGAGCATTTTTTGAATCTCGATTACATCGGCTGTCGTGGCCTTGCGAATCATGCGAGCGATCCTTCCAGAGTCTTCATTCCTGCTCCCTGCTTCCTGCTTCGTACTTATAGCTCAGTGTTTATCCTCTTCGCGTAACGATCCAGCGAAGTCCCTGCAAAAAATACTCGGCGTTCTCCATCGTCGTCGAAAATCCCGGTGAAACCCGCACGGTTCCTTCCGGAAAAGTCCCGAGCGTCTGGTGAGCGAGCGGAGCGCAATGGAGGCCTGTCCTTACCGCGATATCGAATGCCTGGTCCAGGATATTACCTGTATCGGCCGGATTTATCCCTTCAACAATAAAAGAGACCGTCCCCGACCCGCGCGTTTCCGGTTTGAACACCCGCACCCCGGGAATTTTCGATAACTCATTTTCGAGGTAGTGGGCAAGACCAATTTCATGATCCCGGATACGGTTCATTCCTGTTTCCAGGACGTAACTTATTCCTTCGCTCAACCCTGCTAGGCCGGGCAGGTTGGGCGTTCCGCTCTCGTATCGGTCGGGGCAGAATTCAGGCTGCTCAAGCTCCTCGGAGTGAGTGCCGGTGCCGCCTTCCATAAGAGGCAGCACTTCAAGGTCCGGCCTGACATAGAGAATCCCGACCCCGGCGGGTCCAAGCAAAGCCTTGTGTCCGGAGCAGGCAAGCATTCCAATCCCCATCTCTTCAGCCTCGATGGGCTGCAAACCGGCGCTTTGCGCCGCGTCCAAAAAGAGCGGCACTTTTGCCCGGGCGCACATTTCAGCCGCTTCAGCAATCGGCATCAGCGTTCCGTTTATGTTTGAAACATGCACCAGCACAACCAGCCTGACATCGGAGAGAAGCATCCTCTTGAAAATCCCGAGGTCCAGGGTCCCATCAATGCTGCATGGAATCATTTCGATATTCACGCCCCGGGAAGCAAGCTTCGTCAGAGGACGCATCACGGAGTTGTGCTCCATTGCGGAAAAGAGAACCCGGTCCCCCGGCCTCAGCCAACCTTTCAGGACAAGATTGATGCTCTCGGTTGCATTTTTAGTAAATACCACCCGGTCCGGGTCTTTAACGCCGAGTATTGCAGCCGCCTTGCGCCTGCAGCCGGCAACAATGGCCGTCGCCTCCCTGGCATGTTTGTGCGCTCCCCTGCCGGGGGAAGCCCCAACACTCTCCAGCACCCTTCCGGACGCTTCGATTACCGCCTTCGGTTTGGGAAAACTGGTTGCGGCGTTATCCAGATATACCGACATCTATCCTTTCCTGTCCATTATAGACCGTGAATTTGCCTGCTCGCGCATGCCCGATGAGAGTGATCCCCAACGAACCCGCAAGCTCTACCGCCAGGCTGGTCGCCGTATTGCGGCTGACGACGACGGGTATGTTCACCTTGGCCGCCTTGATCAACATTTCCGACGTTAACCTGCCCGTCGTTATGAGCATTTTGTCCCGAAGCGGGATTCCATGCAGAAAGACATGGCCCACTATCATGTCCACGGCGTTGTGACGTCCTATGTCCTCGCGAAAGAGGATAACCTTGTCCGGGTCGGCCAGGGCTGTGTTGTGGACGCCATGGGTGCGGCGGTATGTTTCGCTGAGACGATTCAAATCCTCCACCCTGTCGATTATCTGGCCCGGAGTAATCCGAATATCGCTTTTGACCGGCTTGCTCAAAAGTGCATCGAGAGAAAAATAAAAAAGAGAGCCTTTAGCGCATCCGGAAGAAATCGTGCGCTTCTGCCACAACCGTTCGGTAACGGAAGCTTCTCCCTTTGCCGAAAGGTTCACCTTTCCGGCTTCTTCGTCTATGTCTATGCCCAGGATATCATCCGGCGATACGATGAAACCTTCCGCGTAGAAAAACCCGGCGGCAAGCTCATCCAGATGATGTCCCGCGCACAAAAGCGTCACTATCTCCCGGTCGTTCAGGTACAAAGTGACCGGACTCTCACGAATGACCCACTGAGTCTGTTCGATCTTTTTGCCGCCTCTGTCGTAAATGCCCACACTTGCCGGGGTGACAGAATTATCAAGCTCTTCGACCGTATTCATCCGCCCTTCTTTCCAATAAGCACCGGGGTTCACAGCGCCTGCCGCCCGGAAATTATATCCGGCTTTCAAGTGATTCAGAATAGTCCGACAAAATCAAAGCGTGATCGAATGCCAGATCGTCCGGAAGCCTGTCGAGCGGGCATATTTGCAGGTTTTTCGCATCATCCGCCGCCCGGGGAACACCTCTTCCGATTGCCGTGAAAACAACGCTCACCGTATGTCCCCGCGGGTCTCTTTTCGGGTCCGAGTATGCATGGAACTGCTTTAGGTTCACAAGATCCATTCCGGTTTCCTCTCGAGCCTCCCTGATGGCCGCGGACTCCAGAGTCTCGCCGTAATCCACGAACCCGCCTGGAATGGCCCAACCGAAAGGCGGGTTTTTGCGTTCGATCAAAATAATGCCCTCCCCCGGGACCTCGATAATGATATCCACCGTCAAAAGCGGATTACGGTACAACCGCACGACTTCTCCGCACCCGGGACACCGCACCTCTCCTGCTCCGCTCATCATGAGTCTCCCTGATCCGCCGGCGGGGGTTTGCGCATGAGCACATGTTCGAGAAACAGAACCAGCACAATCCCGAACGTAAGCCCATTGCCCAGAAATACGCGAAAAGCCTGCGGCAGTTCATTGACAATATTTTGAGGCACAAAGCCGATTAAAGTGCCCAAAACAACCGGCAGGCCCACAATATAATAACTGCGCTCCTCGATGCCCGCGTTGACTATGATTTCCAGGGCAGCCCCGATCTGAATGCCCAGAGCGGTGCACATGGCAGCCCCTACGACCGGAGCCGGTACGAGAGTGAAGAAGGCGCCAAGCTTTGGAATAAGTGCCGCCAGAATGAACAGCACCCCGCACCAGGCAACCGTAAAGCGGCTTGCAACCCGCATCGAGAGCACTATTCCCGGACTCGTGCTGTAGCTGACCGTGCCAACGATACCCATAAGTCCGCACAATACACCCGCAACCCCGTTGATGAACAGCCCGCGCGGTATTGCCTCGGACAGCCGGTCCCGGTTCGTTAAATTTGCAATGGCCTGGATGCTCCCGATGCTGTTTACCGCGACAGCCACATAGGATGCCGCGAAAGCGACCACGGCGGATATCGTTAATTGCGGCATCGAGGGGATGATGTCTTGTGGGATCGAAAGCCACGACGAGGATAGAAGGTGACTGAAGGAAGGATGTTCCAGGGCAAAGAAAAGGGCCGTCCCTATGAGCATTCCCAGGAGCAGCCAGATCGTTTTGAAAAACCCCCTGAGTCTGTATGCCATGGCGCTCATCAGGAGCACCAGCATTACGCTGAGCAGGAATTTAGCCGCGCTGCCCCCGTTACCAGTCGATCCTGCCCCAGACATCAGCGTGCTCATATAGGGTAGAAGCGATAAAGATATCAGCATCAGGATGACCCCGACCACGTTCGGGGTCATCACGGGAATGATTCTTTTCGGCTTCACGATAATTACGGCCGCCATGAGCAGCAGACCGCCCGCGATTGCGCCGGCCTGAAGAGCAGGCAGGCCGTATGGGGCGATCACCATAAAAGTCAGCAGGAGCGCTCCCGACGGGCCCTCTATGATGGGATACCTGTGGCCCCAAAGGCACTGAATCGTCGTAAAAACACCAGAGGAGAGCAATATGAGCTGGAGAAACCGCAATTCCTCTACGAGGCCCAACTGAAGTACCCTTGCCGGAAGTACAGCCGAAGCAATGAAAATGGGAAAGATTACGAATGCCCATTGCAGGGCGTAGAGCAAGGCCAGCCTGAGCGGGGGGCGATCATCCAGGTCGTATATGTATTTGGGTTTGTCCATCCGGTCCGATTCCCCCTAAAAATTCACCACAGAGCCGTTCGGCAATTCCAAAAACCCGGAGGCCTACTTCGAGGGGCTACGGTCGATCTTTAGAGAGCGCGGAGCAGCCCCGGGCCACAACAAAACAAAAAAATCCCACGCAGATTACACAGATAACGCAGATAAAATAAAGAGTTAAAAGAGCAACGATAGAGAATCGGGAGCAGGGAGCGAGAATCAAATCAAGACCCCCGAAGATGGTAAACGCAGGCTTTTCACTCTCGCCGTGTGACCGCTCCCCACAGGTGGTTCTTACCTGCTGGAGATATAATCCAGAAACTGCATGGCCTCTTCGATTGCCTGTTGGACTGAAGGTCTCGCTGATGGCACGACTGAATCCCGAACGTGCTTGTGGTGAGGGAAGGTATCGACGTCCGGAAAGTGAGGAGTGTTGTCATATCGGAAGAGGAGGCGATTTCGTACATCCTGCAAATGATAACGATAATCCAGGTGCTCAATGACATTCGCTTCGCAAAATATCATGCAACATGGCGCAGATGCTTTTCTATCTCCGTGCGAATTGCCAGGTAGTGCCGATAGTCGTTGGACCATTCGACAAAATCCACCGAATCTTCCATTAATCCCTTCTCGTATTTATTGAAGAAGTCTTCCGAAGACATGCCATGGCGGATCTCATATGTGCTAAGACGCTTGGCTATGGTGACCAGGGCATCAATGGGGGAATTGTATTCGTTTCTTTCCTTTCGCATGTTTTCCTCACCTATCAACGAAATTGGCAGGATGGTAAAATAATTTATCATCATTCAGATCGAGTTGAAAGATAAAGCGATTCCTTCCTCCTAAAGGCGGTAAATTGATTGAACAGATTATTTCAGAGCTTCCGGTTTTTCCTGCATATATCGATGCCTGTTCGGCGCTCACTCTCGCTTCTCGCTTCCCGCTCCTTTTCTTACCACAGTAGCATGCTTACTGCGCCGTGAACGACGGATTGCGGATCGTTAAAACCTTCTTCGTTGCTTAACATCATGAACTCCCAATCCGCCGTGGGCGAATTGATCGAGAATGATATCGAAAAATTTCCTTTGCTGTCCCGGGCTGAGCAGTTCTTTTTCCTCTATTATGTGGTCAATGACTTCCAGTTCGAGTTCCGATTGGCACTTCAAAATTTCCTGTGCAATAGAATGCACTCTATCCCTGTCGACTGGTTCCGAGAAAAGCTCTCGTGCAAGAGATACTCTCTTCGTACAAAGCTCCTGGCGGATTTTTTCGACATTGGGAAGGAAGCTCAGCCGGATCTCCTGAACCCTTCGCCGCTGATCCTCGGTAAGATCGGGGATGAGATCCAGATAACCCTTGATATTCCTGTACTTCCATCTGGTACGCTTAAGATAGTAATAAGCACCCGCAAACAATGCAAAAATAATAACTACAGCGGTGGCAAAACCAAAAATGAAATCGAGCATGAAAAATCCTGTGGCCATTTGGGTCCTCATTTGCCAATAAGTTGAAAATAGGCATAACTGAGCGAAAGAGGAGGAAAATCTCCAAATTCATCCAGCGAGCCGGTCCTTTGGGATACATATCCGGGAAGCAATTGGAAAACCGAATCAGCCAAATTCAGAAATCTTCCTGAAATCCTCCGGAGGAGGCTCATTTTCAAATGATTGCCGGCTTTTGCCGATTGAGTCCGGGCAATTATTTCGGAGGTGAAGGTTTCCGAGGCGGCAAGCTCGGGTAACCCTCGAACCAGAAGATCTATCTGATCCAGTTCTCTTAATTCCTCACGGCAGGCGTCGCACACCTGAAGATGGCGTGCAACCTGGTCTCTCAAAGCCTCATCCAACTCGCCGTCCTTATAAGCCGACAAATTGGTCCGAATTTTATCGTGATCCACTTTTTCCCTCCACGTTTTCCCCGAGCATCTTCCTCAGATTTTCGCGGGCGCGAAATAACAGCGACTCAACGCTCGAAACCGAGACAGAAAGAACATTGCCGATCTCCGAGTAGGAAAGTTCTTCATTCACCCTCAAAAGCAGGGCCGCTTTCTGTTTTTCCGGAAGGCGCGCAACGGCATCCAGCAATATCTCTTTCAGCTCCAACCCATCCACAGGGTTTGGCGCTGCAAGTTCGATCCCCTTCCCTTCAACTGTATCGGCAATCAGGCACAATCGCTTCCTGCGCAAAATCTCGTTCACCGACAAGTTGTAAGCGATTTTGAAAATCCAGGTAGATACTTTGCCCCTGGGTTCAAACTCAGCGGCTGAACTATAAACCCGCAAGAAAACTTCCTGCGCAAGGTCTTCCGCACCGAACCTGTCCCCCAGATACTTATAGATGAAATTCAAAACAGAGTTCCGGTACTTCTGAATCAGCTTCTCGAATGCCGAGATATCGCCACTCCCAATGGCTTCAATCAGCTTGTATTCACTATCGATCTTAGGATCAATTCCGTCGGAGCTGCTCAGCTCAGCCATCCTTTTTCATCATCAGGAAACGCATTTCGTTTTTGGCTTGCATTCAAGCCGGGCTCAAATCGGATCAAATCTTTATCCACCCTCGCCTCAGCGAATTATCCAGGATCACTCCCACAAGGAAAGCAGCACCCATGTTCCACATTGCAAAAGCGGCCACGATGAGCATCACGTAGAAATCGGCTTTTTTATCTCCAATGTCTTTTACCACAATAGCCAGTTCCGAACCCGCGAAGAACAGGATTACTCCCAGGATGGCATTGGGGAAAATCTTAAAAATGATCGCCACGGAGTCACTGAAAAAAAGGGCAATCAGAACGAGCATACTTCCCAGAATCACCAGGGCGCCGCCTGTCTTTGCCCCGAAGCGAACATGACCGGCCATTCCGCCGGCCCCGTGACACATCGGAATACCACCAAAAAGGGGTGAAACCAGGTTCATGATGCCCTGGGAAACAGCGATCTTCCTCTCGGTTACCTGCCTGTCGGGAAACAATTCATTGTTCTCGGCCACAATTGCAATAACGGCGTTTCCAAGGGTCAACGGGATTTGTGGAATCGTGAAAAGCAGGGTCCCGACAACGAGATCATTCCAGGTAATCGAAGGGAGAGCAAAAACAGGCAGCTTGAAACCGATATGGATCTTGGCGAGTTCGTGCAGTATTGCCGGGTTCATGATTGGCGCTGACCCAACTCCGATCAATAAAAGCACGAACATTGCGGGGAAAGTGGGATTTGTCAGAAGAAGATAGGTGACCACAAGAGCGATACCAGCCAGGATCGGCGCAGACTGCATGCGATGGACCCCGTCAACCATGAAGGAAAGACCCAGACCCAGCATGATGCCGCGCACGACCGGTTTGGTTGCAAGCTTGGCTATCGGCCGGATCGCCCCAGTAGAGCCGGCGACCAACCAGAAAAGTCCCGTGGTGAGTCCTGAGCCGAAAAGAGCTGCCGGACTTATGCCCCCCGCGATGGCTGCGGCCCCGATGGCCTTCATGGGTTGAACCGGGAGCGGCGTTCTGTAATAAAATCCCGCAGCCAACAGGCAGATGCCAAACATAAAGAGGAGACCGAGAGGCTCGATCTTCACAATCGTAATGTAAGCAACAACGAATGGAATCAATGAGCCAATGTCCCCGAAAGCACCGGCCCACTCCATCTTATCATAACGGTTCTTTGTCTTCCCCCGGCCTGCATCCACTGCCTGCGCAGGCTCCCCATCCTTGAGTACTTCCACCCGGGCATCCGGAGACATCAATTCCACCTCCTAAGGTTTTCGATGTTGGTTCGGATGTTAAATGGCCCTATGTGCCAATTTTCCTACTGAGTGTTCGAGCAGCCTTTGCCGGACAACGTGGTCCGGAAAGCTCATAGGACCGGAGAATCATTTTCCTTCTTTACCGGTTAAACAATTCAAACCAGAAAAACTTGCGCTCTGGCGAAAAACATTTTCAATCGACGGATTTTTTGGGGGCCACTGGTCAATGAGCTTAGAAGGGACTTCGGAGCAGGGAGCGGGAAGCGAGGGACAAACAGTCACATTGGCGATGGAATTTACCTTACGGTGCCGACGGGTGGGTGCATTCGAAAAAATCACCTTCTCTGAGATCCTGACCACGATGATCCTGACAAAGAATTCCGAATTTGGTTAGAACCTTAATGCCGGTCTGATTGTGCTGGACTCGCCGGAATCAGTCAGGCTCGGTTATTCCCCGGCCAAGTTTGACGGGCATATACGGCTAGCAGGTGGGACGATCTTCATCCGGCGCCGGATTCTCGGCTCAGCGGCAATCTGCGTCTTCCGATTTGCTCTCCTTACTATTTTTGATCTATAAATAAGCCTGCTAAAAAAATTCGCAAAGAAGACGGGAGTCCGTCGTGAAAAAGGCTTCATCAAGACTCTTAGGCAATATAGCCGCCTTCCTGGGAATTATTTTTAGCTTTTGGACTGCAATGTTCCTGTTTTCGGTCTCTGAGGCTAAGACCGGAGCGATGCGGGTGATCGTCCTGACCGATGCCGCAGGGCTGGGCGATAAGGCATTCAACGACGCCTGCTGGCAGGGAGTGCTCAAGGCGAAGAAAGATTTCGGTGTGGATGCCCAGTTTCTCCAGTCAAGAGAACAGGCCGATTATGCTTCCAATCTCGCATTAGCCGCAAGGCGGGCGGACCTGGTCGTCACCCTTGGTTACCTGTTCACGGATTCTCTTACACAAGTTGCGCCGCGCTTTCCCCAGACCAGGTTCATTCACATCGAAGGAGACATAGCGGTTAACAATGTGGCCAGCTTTGACTTCAGATCGGAAGAAGGAGGTTTCCTGGCCGGATTGGCAGCCGGGCTTTTTACAAGGAAGCTGATGGTCGGCGTCGTAACGGGAATGGATATTCCTCCCGTCGAGGCGTATGTAAGCGGATTTCGCGCCGGGATCAAAACGGCTGAGGTGGCGCGCGGAAGGCACATCGAAGTAATGGTCAGCTCTGCGGCATCGTTTAACGACCCGGTCAAGGGAAAGTCCCTGGCCAAGGCCATGATCGACAGGGGGGCCGATGTCATATTCCCCGTGGCCGGCAACACCGGTATAGGCGCAAACGAGGCCATCAAGGGATCCAGCGATGCCTACCTCATCGGGGACGACCTGGACAAGGATGCGGACCTGCCCGGAAAGGTGCTCACCAGCACTTTGAAGAGAATGGACATAGCAGTCTACGGAGCAATCAGGGAAGCGGTCGAAGGCAGGTTCAAGGGTGGACATCACTGGCTGGGAGCGAGCGATGGAGCAATGGACATAACGGAGATGAAATATTCGAAGCAGTTGTTCAGCCCGGCCGACCTCGAGCGAATAGCCAAAGCCCGGGACCTTCTCAAGGCAGGCAAGCTGCAGGTACCGGCGCGCGCCGGTGAGGTCGAGAAGTTTAAACTGCCCGAACTTTAGCCGCAAAGGAAGGCCTTCCTCTTGATCGATATCAGGCATATCTCTAAAAAATTCGGCAATTTTTACGCGAACAAAGATATTTCCCTTATGATCGGGGAGGGGGAGATTCACGCCATCGCAGGGGAAAACGGCGCAGGGAAGACAACCCTCATGAACATCCTCTTCGGGCGTGTCCGGCCGGATACGGGTTCCATATATCTAAACGGGAAACCGGTCTCGTTTAGAGGCCCGGGGGACGCCATCCGGGCGGGCCTCGGGATGGTTCACCAGAATATACTTACGTTTCCGCAACTCTCGGTCCTGGAAAATATCGTCACTGGGAGTGAGCCGTCCCATGGGGGCTTTCTCAAGATCAAGGAGGCCCGGGAACAGTTGCTCCGGCTCCAGGAGCTTTTCGGGTTCCACGTCGACCTGGACAGGCCGGCACGGGAGCTGCCCTTCGCGCAGCGACAGCAGATCGAAATTATGAGAGCGCTTTACAGGGGAGGCAGGATTCTTATCCTCGATGAGCCCACGAGCCTGCTTTCCCCGGAAGAGGCCCAGAGGCTTCTCGAAATGATTAAATCGCTCCGCGCGGGCGGGCGGACGGTCCTTTTCATAAGCCATCGGCTGAACGAGGTTTTCTCGGTAGCCGACAGGATCACGGTTCTGCGACATGGGGGCGTCGCGGCCGTACTCGATTCGCACCAGACTGATCCATCCCAAATCGCAGGACTGATGGTTGGGCGTCCCTCGGAAGCCGGCACGGCCGCCGATGGGGAGGAGCAATCATACGCGCGACATTTTTCAGGAGCTTTTCCTCAGCAACCGGCCCTGGAGCTCCGGGACCTCTGCCTCCGTCAGGATGGGACAGAACCGGCAGTGAGGAATGTCTCGCTTACTGTATCCGCCGGGGAGATATTCGGGTTTGCGGGAATCGTAGGCAACGGACAGCGCTCATTAGCTCGGGCGCTTGCAGGGAAAATGGTACCGGAAAGCGGAAAGATAGCGCTGGACGGGTTGGATGTATCGAAAACGGGCATTGCGGAAAGGCGCCGGAAAGGGGTTCGCCGGCTTCCGGAAAACCCCGTCGAGGAAGCGCTTTTGCCCCTCCGGCCTCTTTGGGAGAATTTCGTGCTTGGATTTCAACGGACCAGGGACTTTGCGCGGCTCGGCTTCCTCAGAATGAGCAATATCCTTAGATTCTGCCAGGATCAGATACAAAATAGCGATATCGTCGCGTCGGGCGCTTATGAATTGCTTGCAAGCCTTTCCGGGGGAAACCGCCAGAAAGTTGCGCTTGCCCTTACTCTTGCCGCCTCGCCCAAATTGGTCGTTCTGGAGCAGCCCACTCGCGGGCTCGACCTTCACGCAGCACGCAGGGTTCATGACCGGATTCGGAAACTCAGCCGGGAAAAGATGATGACCTTCATCGTGATCTCATATGATCTCGATGAACTCCTTTCTTTGTGTGACCGCGTTGCCGTATTTCACGGGGGCTCGATTACCGGGATGACCCAAAGAGACGGCTTTTCCCGCGAACTTATGGGTAAATGGATGGCTGGAGTGCAGGAGGTGAACATTTCTTGAAAACCAATGTGGCCCGGCTGCATGTAAAATCCATCTTGACCCTTATTCCGGCGCTGCTGGCCGGCGCGATAGTATGCATGTGCCTGGCGGCTTTTGCCGGGGTGAGCCCGCTGAACCTCGCCGAGACCATCTGGGCGGGGGCTTTGGGTAGCGGTGAAGCGGCCCTTAACACCCTTGCCAGGACCTCTCCGCTTCTCATTCTTGGACTGGCAGTGGCGCTCGCATATAAAGCAGGTCTGCTAAACATCGGGTGCGAGGGTCAACTCACAACCGGCGCCCTGATTTCCGTTGCGGTTGCTCAATGGGCCTCATTTCTTCCAGCATGCCTGCTCCTTCCCCTCATGCTCGCATCAGGGGCGGTAGTAGGGGCGCTCTGGGCATATCCCCCTATTGTGCTCCGGCGGGCCCGAGGAGTGCACGAGGTGATCAGCACGCTTCTGCTGAATTATGTCGCCATCTATTTGTGTAGCTGGCTCGTTTCGGGACCGCTCGGGGACGGAACGGCCATGGCGCGAACCCCGCCCATTCCTCCCGGCGCCGAGTTGCCGGTAATCTTTCGGGCCGGTTCGGCCGGCATGACACCCGCTCCGGTGATCGCTTTAGTCCTGTGCTTCGTCGCCTGGCTTTGGCTATCAAAGACGGCTTGGGGGTTCGAAGTCCGCTCCACGGGCGCTAATTTCGACGCGGCCGAAAACGCGGGGATTAGCGCTTCAAAATGGCAGACCCGAATTTTCCTCATGAGCGGAGCGCTCGCGGGGCTTGCCGGAGCAATAGAAATTTCCGCGGTCCACCATCGCTTCTACCGGTCATTTTCTCCCGGGTATGGGTTTGACGGGCTGACTGCCGCCTTCCTGGTAAACTGTTCGCCGGAGTGGCTTTGGCTGAGCGCTCTTTTTATAGGCGGGCTTCGGTCCGCCGATAAGCTACTCCAGATCGGGCTGGACCTTTCCCCCAATTTTATCCTGGTTGTGCAGGCCGTGCTCTTACTATCAACGGCCTGCCAGGGGCTGATGTACTCAGCGCCCCAGGCTTTGTTTTCCCTGCTCCGGGGGAAGATCGGGAAAGATGACGCCCCGGTTCGATCTGATTCTGCCGACCATCGGTAAGCGGCCCGGGTATAGAACATCAATTACGTTGGTCAGTAATATGCGAGTATTGGTAGATGCCGTGATAATGAATAGTACACAATCATCCTGAAGGAAATACGACCTGGCCATGTCGAGCTTGTTCCATCTCATACCCCTCACACTCGGAAAAGCAACTCCGCTCCTTCTTGCGAGTTTTGGAGGGTTACTTTCGGAACTGAGCGGCGTCATTAATTTCGGATTGGAAGGCATGATGCTTTCGGGGGCCTTTGCGGCCGTGCTGGGAAGTTGGGCTACGGGATCAGCATGGGCCGGTCTCTTTTTCGGGATCTGCGCCGGAGTATTTATGGCAATCATTCATGCTTTAGCATGTGTGAAACTGCGAGCAAACCAAATAGTCAGCGCAATCGGGGTTAACCTTTTGGCTTCCGGCCTAACCGGACTTCTTCTCAACCAGGTTTTTCACGTCTATGGGACTTCACCGGGAGTCGAGACGCTGCCAAATCTGGGCGGAATTTTCCATGCAAGCGGTTCCACCTCCTTCATAGGCGCTCTTTTGGAGGAGATATCCGTTCTTGTACCAATTTCCTTGTTTGTCGTAATTATGGCGATCTCCCTTATTAAGAGGACAGTCCCGGGGCTTCGGTTGAGGGCCTGCGGTGAAAACCCCGATGCGGCGGCAGCGGCTGGGCTCATGGTTCCCCGGATAAGATTTTTCGCAATTTGTGCCGGCGGGGCTCTGGCCGGGATGGGAGGGGCTTCTTTATCAATAGGAGAGCTATCGCAATTCGTGGAAAACATGACGCAGGGCCGCGGATATCTTGCCGTCGCCGCCGTAATTCTTGGAAGATGGCGCCCGCGTGGAGTAATGTTTACGGTACTGTTCTTTGGCTTCGCAGATGCTTTTTCTGAATGGCTGGCGGTCAGGTGGCCGGCGCTGCCGAACCAGATTTTTTTGGGCCTGCCCTACTTAGCCTGTTTTTTAATCATGGCCTTCTATTCAGGAAAGCACGGACCACCTTCGGCTTTGGGACGAATTGAGTAGTGCCGTCGGAGAGGATGAGACTATTCTCGCCTGATCGGGTAGTACCGAAAAGCATTGCTCCGCGTCCTCTGCGCCTCTGCGGTGAGAGTGTCTCCTTCCGGACAGAGACGAATCAGTGCAGAATCTCAAATAGAGTGCTTATAGAATCTTCGTTATGAATGCTGCGGATGGCCTGGGCGAAAAGCCTTGCAGCCGTTACACAGGTGATCTTTCCGCTTTTGACGACTTCCTCCCTTTGCGGCAGTGTATCCGTAACGATCAGGCTTTCAAGCGAACTATTCTGGATGCGCTCGACCGCGGGCCCGGAAAGGACCGCGTGGGTTACACAGCCGTATACCGCTTTTGCGCCTCTTTCGAGCAGCGTAGTGGTAGCCGCCACAAGAGTACCGGCCGTATCCACCATATCGTCCAGAATGACGGCCGTTTTGCCTTCCACCTCCCCTATAATGTTCAGGGCTTCAGCCTTGTTCGGGTCGGTGCGGCGTTTATCGATCATAGCCAGTCCCGACTTGAGCAGCTTTGCATAAGCCCTGGCGCGGGGTACCCCTCCGGCATCGGGTGACACGATAACCAGATTGCGGTCGAAATGCTCTTTGATGAAGGGCAGCAGAATGGGAGAGGCATAGAGGTTATCGACCGGCACGTTGAAAAATCCCTGAATCTGCCCGGCATGAAGGTCCATGGTTACTATCCGGTCCGCGCCGACCCGGGTTATAAGATCTGCAACCAGACGCGCCGTGATCGGGACTCTGGGTTTATTTTTCCTGTCCTGGCGAGCATAGCAGTAGTAGGGCATTACGGCGGTGATTCTGTGAGCGGATGCCCGTTTGCAGGCATCGATCATTACAAGCAGTTCCATCAGGTTGTCATTGACCGGGGCCGCCCCTGACTGAATGACGAAGACATCGGCCCCTCTTACATTTTCACCGATTTCTATCCTGATTTCCCCGTCGCTGAACCGCCCGGCCATTGATTTGCCGAGAGGAATTTCCAGGATTTCGCATATGTTTCGGGACAGCGCAGGGTTACTGTTGCCGGCAAAGACTTTCATTCCGTAAACTGCCATGCTTACCACCTCATCCCATAGTTTCTTGGAGTATGTCTCGAAAAGACAGTCTTTCACGCGAAGACGCGAAGAAGTCCCCATGAGACATGAATTGCAGGTGCGAAAAGACCTGGTGGGCTGCGCCGCGCTTAGCCCGCCCTGCGGGGCTTACCACCTCATCCCATAGTCTCTTGGAGTCTGCTACATATTACAGCAGGGCGCCAAAGGCAACCGGTTTTGAAAAAGGCGTTCACCGCAGACGCGCAGTGAACACACTGCATCTGATGGCCGAAGCCAAAAGACAAAAAGCAATTCGCCGCAGAGAGCGCCGAGAAAGAAGCAGAAAAATAACAGCACCTTAGTCCGATATTCCTGACAAAAAATCCACAGTTAAATGTCGTCTATCTCTTCTTCGGTGACGCAATATCCTTCATGACCCGGCCAGTAAAGAAAGCGATGGCAGTGGGGGCATTGGAGAATGTCTTCATCGCGTTGCAGCTCTATGAATTTCTGAGGCGGTATGTTCATGTGGCATACCTTGCAAACGCCGTTCTCCACCGCCGAAACTGCAATCCCTGCCTGTTTGAAGAAGAGAAAATCGGTTTTCTTCAAGAGATCGGGGTTTACCCGATCCCGCACGAGCTGCCGAATTACTTCCAGACGATCCAGCCGGCTTTGCAACTCAGCGCTCTCCTGAAGGAGGACGGCTTTTTCCTCTTCCATCTTACGGCGCCTTTCGGCCAGTTCCTTTTCCAGTTCGGCTACTTCGACCCCAAGACGCTCGATGTTGTCCATCAGCTCCAGGAGGCTGTCTTCACCCCTGGAAATCTCCTTTTTAGTTTCATCGGTCTCTTTGAGGATCGCCTGGTATTCCTTATTTGTCTTCACTTCGCCCTGGCGGGTTTTTTGCCGCCCCATGCGCGCACCGAGATCCTCTATCTGCTGTTCGACCGAACGGTGCATTTTTTTTGCATTGTCGTGCTCTTCCTTTTTCGAAAGATATTGTCCTTCGAAAGATTCCAATTCTCTTTCCAGCTCGGCAATGCGGCGTGGGGCTTCCTCACTGCTTCGGATCAACTGGTTCTTTTTGTCTTCGATCTTCTGGTACTCAATCAGACATTTAAGTTGATCAAGCAATTCACTACCTCCTGGTAACGGCGAAAAAAAATGGTTATTTCATTGCCGCCTCTCTAAGTCTATCCGCTCAGGCAATAACCGTGAACGGGTCTTTCTCGGATTTGGAAACGAAAACCTCCAGCTCTGAGCCTTCGGATTGCGCCCGCGAGCGCAGGAAATCGCCAAAAGGTTCAAGGACCAGCTTCTCTGATGCAAAATGCCCGATGTCGATGAGCGCCAGTCCGTTTTCCTCGGCAAGCCTTGCCTCGTGGTATTTCATATCTCCCGTGATGAAAACCTCGGCCCCCGCAGCCAGGACCTTCTCTATCATGCTGCCTCCGCTCCCGGTGCAAACGGCGACCCTGGTTATCCGTTTTTGCCGGTCGCCCGTTATTCGTACGACAGTCCCGCCGAGCACCTGGTTTAATTTCCCGGCAAGCGATTCGAGCGTAGCTTCTCGCTCCAGCAATCCAACAAGTCCCATCCCTATGTATTGCTCATCCCCGCTAAGACCTGCCTCGGCGTCCAAAGGCCGCGCCGCCTCCAGCCCTAGAATCTCTTTGAGCCGGGCGTTTGTGCCCTCGCGGGCGGCATCGAGATTGGTATGCGCCACTATTATGCCGATCCCGGAAATCAGTGCGTGACTTATGATGGACCCGGGCCACGAATCGGTTCTGACGGAATTTATGGGGCGAAGGAGCAAAGGATGGTGCGTAACCAAACACTGACATTCAAGCCCCTGAGCTTCCCTGAGTACGGAAGATGCGGGATCAAGGGCGACAAGAACCCTGGTTACCTGCGATTGGGGATTTCCCACCTGGATACCACAGTTGTCCCATGATTGCGCATAACGGAAAGGCGCCCAGGAATCGATCCACTGAAAGATATCTTCTATCAGGACCATGTGCGGCGCTCCCAGAGAAACGTTGAGGGGTGTTCCTTTTGGAACACCCCTCGTTTTTTATTACACTGGTCCAGCGGTTCCGGTAAGGCGCCGGGAATCTTTCTGTTGCTGATAAATCCTCCTGGTAAGGAATACCCCATCTGCCGAATGACCTGCATCCTACTATGTTACATTGCACACTTACCTGGTGGGCCCACCTGGCCTCGAACCAGGGACCTGCCGGTTATGAGCCGGGTGCTCTACCAAACTGAGCTATGGGCCCGCCTTTAAGATGACCAATATACTAGTATAATTTCCGCGCTCGAAAAGTGTCAAGCAGAAACAAAGCCCTAATGAGCGCCTACAAGGCTCAGGTTTCGATAAAACTCTTCAACTCCCTGCGGCGGCTGGGGTGACGGAGTTTGCGCAGGGCCTTGGCTTCTATCTGCCTGATTCTTTCCCTGGTAACCGTAAAATCCTGGCCGACTTCCTCCAGTGTGTGGTCCGCTTTCTCGCCGATCCCGAAACGCATGCGCAGAACTTTTTCTTCCCTGGGAGTAAGGGTGGCAAGGGCCTTGCGGGTCTGCTCGCTCAGGTTGAGGTTTATTACCGCATCAACCGGCGAAGCCACCCGCTTATCTTCGATGAAGTCGCCGAGATGGCTGTCTTCTTCTTCGCCTATCGGCGTCTCGAGGCTGATAGGCTCCTTGGCGATCTTGAGCACCTTGCGGACCTTATCAACCGGGAATTCCATCTTTTCGGCTATTTCTTCAGGCACAGGTTCGCGTCCGAGCTCCTGGACAAGGTAGCGGGAGGTCCGGATGAGCTTGTTGATAGTCTCGATCATGTGGACCGGTATGCGGATGGTCCTGGCCTGGTCGGCGATGGCCCTGGTAATTGCCTGCCGAATCCACCAAGTGGCGTAAGTGCTGAATTTATATCCGCGCTGATATTCGAACTTGTCCACCGCCTTCATCAGCCCGATATTTCCTTCCTGTATGAGGTCCAGGAACTGAAGTCCGCGGTTTGTGTATTTTTTGGCAATGCTTACAACGAGCCGCAGGTTGGCTTCGATCAGCTCGCTTTTGGCCAGCTTGGCCCGAATCGTCCCGTCTTTCACCCGGCCGAGCAGTTGCCTGAGAGACCTGGAATCCATTTTAGCTTCTTTTTCCAGGGCTGCAATGTGGTCCCTGGCCTCGATGGCCCTGCGGCGGAGCCTCCCGTATTCTTCCTCCGAGAGTCCGCATACCGCCACACTATTCTCCAATCCTTCATGGTCCTCAGGTTCCAAGGCCAGTTTCGGGTCTGCCTTTCTTTTGCCCATCCGATGCAGGCAGTTCCTTAAGGTCTTTTCCCCATCTTCGATATTTACGAGGTGGCCGTTCAGCTTCTCTATAATACTGTCGATATGACGGCGGCTGAGCTGGAGCCCTTTCAGAAGGTTGATTATCCGCTCCTTATTCTGCTGCACCTGGTTTTTGAGCTCGAATTCTTTTTCCGGATCGGTGTTTTCAGCGAAAAGAAGCGTCTGCATCGATTTATTTTCCTCGTCCAGACGCTCCACTTCATCGAGGATGCCTATTATCCGGTTTTTCTGCGCAGCTTCCTCTTCTTCGCTGATCTCTTCCTCAGCTTCGCGGATTACCTCAGCGATACGGTATCCTTCACTCTGGAGCTTGTCCCGCAGGCTCATTATCTGTTTGATACCGAGGGAAGACTCCATAATAGCATTGAATATCTCCCTTTCCCCGGCCTCGATGCGTTTGGCAATTTCTACCTCACCGTCGCGCGTGAGCAGGGACACCTGGCCCATTTCCCGCAAATACATCTTTACCGGATCAGCTATGCGGCTTGCCGAATCCGCTTCAAGCTGGAGTTCGTCCTCCTCTTCCTCAACGATACTCTCCGAGTCGGCGACGGGATCTCTCACCACTTGGACCTGCTGTTCGGAATCGACGATTTCGATATCCATTTCATCGAAAATCATCATCATGTCATCGAGCTTCTCCGCCGTTACGATTTCTTCGGGAAGGGCCTCGTTGACTTCGTCGAGCGTGAGATAGCCTTTCTCTTTGCCCGCCGCGATCAGCCGGTTAAGATCGTCGAGTTCCACTTTGCTCAGCGCAGGATCGCGCCTCTGCTTGGCATCCTTTTCGGTCATTACCTAACTCCTAAGCGTTATCGGAAAAATCACCAGCGTTGGTTTTGGCCGCAAGTTTTTTGATTTCCACAAGAATGTTTGTGACCTGAGCCGAATCTCCTCTACTTTCGGCTTCCTGGAGAGACTGCTGCAATTCTTTCTTCCTCTTTTTTTCAATCCTCTTGAGTAAGGCCCCGAGCCAATCGCGCAGTTGGATTTCCGGCTCTTCGAGTTCATAGGGCTCCAAAAGATATCGCGTATATAGTTCCTGCAAATCCGATTCCCTCATCAGTTCGAATAGAGCAGAGGAGTTGTGCTCTTCCACGCAAAATCCAGCCCGGCAAAGCGTGGCGGCTATATCCGAGAGTCTTGATTCTTCGAAGCAGCAAAGCGCTTCGGACTCGCGTACGCACGCGACCAAGTCTGGATACTTGATCATAATCATTACGATCCCTTCCTCCAGAGACTTGATTTCAGGCGGTTTAGGGTGATTGACCGAACTGAACTGCCTGCGTCCCGAATCCGGCCTGCCCCGCTTTTCATGCAGAAGCTGAGCCTCCGCTACTTCTTCGGTAATTGAAAACCGGTCTGCGATGATGCGCAAGTACTCCGATTTGAGAAGCGGCTGCCGCACGCACTGGAAAACGGGCTGAAGCTCCGAAAATATTTGCGCCCTTCCGGCCGAACTGCCGTCCCAAACCGAAACGGCTTTGCGAACCGCATAAGCCCCGAGTTCATCTCTCTGCTTAATGAGACGCTCAAGCTCGGACAATCCAAATTTTTTCAGAAAATCATCGGGGTCCAGTCCATCCGGAAATCGGATACAGCTAACCGAAAGTTCCTCTTGCAAAAACAAGGGCAGGGCGCGCACTATTGCCCTCTCCCCCGCTTCGTCCCCATCGTAGGCGAGCACGACTTCGTCGCACATCCTGGAAAGAAGCCTCACCTGCTGGCTGGTGAGGGCCGTCCCCAAGGTCGCCGCCACCCTGTAGAAACCTTTTGAGTGGAAGGCCAAAAGGTCCATGTAACCTTCCACCAGCAGCACCTGTCTTACCTGGCGGCAGGCCTCCCGCGCCACTGCATACTGGTAGAGCATTTTTCCCTTGTGGTACACGGGAGTTTCAGGACTGTTGAGGTATTTTGGCTCATTCTGCTCATCTTTAGCCAGAATCCTCCCGCCAAAGGCGACGACTGTGCCCCGTTCATCTCTTATTGGAAAAATCAGCCGATTTCTGAAGCGGTCGAAAAATTTCGAGGAATCACTTGAACTCTTGCTCAGCAGTCCGGCCGTTACGGCCAGCGCCGGTTCGATTCCATTCTTTTTCAGGTGCTCGAAAAGCCCGTCCCACCTGGCGGGCGCATACCCCAGCTTCTGTGATTCGACAACGTCGTCGGGCAGCCCGCGCCCGGCTACATACTCTCGCGCTACCCTGCCCTCCTGGGCGAAATGAAGTTGGCGGTAAAAGAAATCCGCTGCGCATTCGAGGGCCGCCAGAATCCGCCTGCGCTCTTCCTGACTAGCCAGAAGCAGATCGCCCTGAAGAGCCAGGTCCTTCTGAGGCAACGGAATATTATAGCGATCGGCAAGATATTTAACGGCATCAGCGAACGTAAAATTTTGATGTCTCATTACAAAACTTAGGACATCGCCCCCGGTTCCACATCCGAAACAGTAGTAGAGCTGGTTTTCCGCATCCACCTGGAAAGACGGAGTCTTTTCCTCGTGGAACGGGCAAAGCCCGACGTGACGGTTACCCGAGCGGCGCAGATGAACCGCTCTGCCTATCACGTCGATAATGTCCACTGCCTGCTTCACAAGAGTGGCAATTCCAGAACCAGTCACTTAGCCAACCTTAAGGAAATTACTACAGAAAAAGCAAAGGGTGAAAATTACAGGTTTTTAGCCCCTGGCTACCACTAAATCAAGTTATTTTTTACCCGCGCCTGCGCCATCCATCACTCAAGCCTTCGCCGGACCAGTTCATTTACCACTTTGCCGTCGGCCCGGCCGGCCACTTTGGGCATGAGAATTTTCATCACTCGTCCCATGTCTTTCTGTGAAGCGGCCCCGGCTTCAGTTACAGCCTCGGCGACCATTTGTTCCAGTTCTCCGGCTGAAAGCTGCAGCGGCAGGAAATCCTGGAGGACCCGGATCTCATCTTCTTCTTTTGCGGCAAGGTCCCCCCGCCCACCCTTATTGTATTGTTCAACGGAGTCGTGCCGCTGCTTTATCAAACTCGAGATCAACTGTTGTATCTCGGTCTCGTTCGGCTTCCGTTTGATTTCTTTTTCTTTGACTTTCAAAGAGGTGAGGAGCATCCGCAGGGCGTCCTTCGCGTTTTCGTTCTTATTCCGAATCGCGTTCTTCAGAGCTCCTTCTATCCTTTCGTGCAGTTCCATACTCGACCTCACTTCCGGATGTTGCCCGAACCCGCCTGCCGGGCCAGCGCGATTGCTTCCCCGAGGTTAAGCGTCCCTTCGTAGATGGCCCTGCCCGTTATTACCCCGAGCAGCCCCAGTGGAGCGAGAGGAAAAAGCCTTTCGATGTCTTCCATGGTCGAGACTCCGCCCGAAGCGATCACCGGCGCCCCGGTCTGCTCGATCAAACGGCGGGTCGATTCGACATTTACCCCGGTCTGCATCCCGTCTCTGTGGATATCCGTATAGATGACGGCGGCGAGCGCGAGATGTTTGAACCGGAGTACAAGGGAGACCGCCTCAGTCTGAGTCGATTCTTTCCAGCCCTCCACCGCCACACACCCGTCCCTGGCATCGAGTCCAAGGGCAATTCTACCCGGGTAACGCCCGCAAGCCTCTTCAAGCATTTCCGGATGCCTGAGTGCGGCCGTTCCGACGATGACCCTGGCCACCCCTGCCAAAAGATATCTCTCGACGTCTTCAAGCGTCCTTATGCCGCCTCCGGCCTGGACCGGAATCGATACGGACCGGGCTATCCCGAGAATAATCCTGTCGTTTACCGGACTTTTTGTAAATGCACCGTCGAGGTCAACGAGATGAAGCCATTCGGCGCCCTGAGATTCCCAGTGCCTGGCCACTGCAACCGGGTCCTTGCCGTAGACTGTCGCGCGGTCAGGGTCTCCCTGCATAAGCCGGACACAAAGCCCGTCTTTCAGGTCAATAGCTGGGAAGATGATCATCGCTACTCCAGTTTTTAGTTTTTAGTTAACTCAAAACTGAAAACCCGCAACTAAAAACTAACTTATCTTTTCGCCTATGAAAATCCGGAACAATTCCTCTCCGGAATTGAGCTGCCAGCCCGCCGCATGAGCCTGTCTCTCGCAATACCTGCTGCCCTTGTCCGATCCTGCGCCGGATTTGAGGTCATCGACCAGCAGAAACGGGACCGGATCGATTGAGTGCGTTCGCGTGGCTACGGGGGTAAAATGATCGGTTGCAACCAGAATGCGTACCTTACGAAATTTTGCCGCCCCGTCCACAACCGGCCCGACAATGTGCCTGTCGAAACTCTCTATGGCTTTTATTTTCTTTTCCAGGCTTCCCGTATGCGAAGCCTCATCGGGCGCTTCGACGTGCAAAAAGACGAAATTCCCCCGCTCGAGCGCGGACAGGGCCGCCTGGACTTTGCCGTCGTAATTGGTGTCGATATAGCCTGTTGCCCCTTCTACCTTTACGGGATCAAGCCCCGCGTAAACCCCGATGCCCTTTAGAAGGTCTACCGCCGAAATCATTGCCCCGGACAAGCCGAATCTTTGCAACCCGGGCATTGATGGCGCTTTCCCCTGCCCCCACAGCCAGACGGCGTTTGCCGGGCTTTTTCCGGCCTCTTTCCTGAGTCTGTTGACCGGATGGTCCCGGAGCACCCGCGCGGCCTTGTCCGTAAAAACCTGCAGGACCGGTTCCGTGGACATTACATCGTATTGCGCTATGGGCTGTCCGAGAATGTCATGGGGCGGTGTTGTGCGGATTTCTTCCCGTCCGCCTTTCCAGACGAGAAGCTGCCTGAAGCTTACGCCGGGGAACAGTTTAAGGGGAACACCGGAAACCGCGCTCTGAAGGCTGGCGACGATCTCGTGGGCTTCCACGGTTGTTATGTGGCCCGCCGAGTAGTCTCCCATGAGGACTTTCCCGGCCTCATCCTCGGTGAGAAAGACCAGGTTACACCTGAAGGCGACCTCGTCGGGTTCGAGCCGCACCCCGATGCTCGCCGCCTCAAGCGGTCCTCTTCCCGTATGGTAGACGGCCGGGTCATACCCGAGAAGGCTCATGTTGGCCACGTCGCTCCCAGGCTGCATTCCCGCCGGAATCGTGTGCACGATCCCCAGGGTTCCGATTCCTGCGAGCCTGTCCAGATTGGGGGTCCGGGCCGCCTCCAGGGGCGTGCGGCCTCCAAGCTGCTCGAGAGGATAGTCTCCCATCCCGTCGCCGACAAGAATAATGAATTTTTCATCCATTTGAATCAGCCTGCGGTCAGTGACATATGAGAACACGATTACCGAATTCAGGAATTGAAGAATTGAGGAATTAATTCCCGGATTCCTAAATCCCTGAATCCTTGAATTCCGGAACTAATCAGCGTTGTTCTCGATGCGTATCAGTGCGGTCGGGGCAAGTACCACATCCAGCTTGTTGATCTCATCCAGGGCTTTTCTCACGCTGCTCTCCAGCGCCTCATGAGTAATCATCACGAGCGGAACCCGGTCTGCGTGGCGTCCCTTCTGAATTACTGCGGCTATGCTGATGTGGTGTTTCCCGAGGATACCTGAGATCATGGAAAGCACACCGGGCTTGTCCAGCGCCAGAAAGCGAAAATAGTAAGAGGTTGAGACATCTTCAACAGGTTTGATTTCTATTTTCTGGAGCCTGCCGGGCTGAAAAGCAAGCGCTGGAATTCTTCCGGGTGTCTTGTTGAGGATATCCCGCGCGACGTCTATGAGGTCGCTCACGACGGCGCTGCCGGTAGGCATCATCCCCGCGCCCATGCCATAGAGCATTACATCCCCCACCGCATTTCCCTCGATGTGTACCGCGTTATAGGCGCCCTTCACGCTGGCGAGCACGTGTTTTCGCGCAATGAGCGTCGGGTGGACCCGCATCTCAAGCCGGCCGTTCTTATTCCGGGCGATCGCAAGCAGCTTTAACTGGTATCCGAACTCCTCCGCGTATTGAATATCGAGCGGGTCGATTCCGGATATTCCCTCAATGTGGATCAGGTCAAACTGAATCGGGGTTCCGAATGCAATCGCGCTTGCGATGGCAAGCTTGTGAGCCGTATCGATTCCCTCTATGTCCAGGGTCGGATCGGCTTCGGCGTAACCGAGCGTCTGCGCTTCCTTCAAGGCATCGGCAAACGAGAGTTTGTCTTCAGTCATTCGGGTGAGGATATAATTTGCCGTCCCGTTGAGGATGCCGAAAATGGTGTTGATGCGGTTCGCGGCAAGCCCCTCCCGCAGGGATTTGATAAGCGGAATTCCACCCGCCACGGAGGCCTCAAAGCCAATTGAAAGCCCCTTGTTGAGGGCGATTTCGAAGAGTTCGTTGCCATCATGGGCAAGCAGCGCCTTGTTTGCGGTAACTACATGTTTTCCACTTTCAAGGGCCCTGCAGATGACCGTCTTTGCCACTTTCAACCCGCCGATGAGCTCGATTACAATCTGGATTTCCGGGTCTTCCAGAATATCATCCATCCTTCTGGTGAGCATTTCGGGCGGGACTGCCACAGGCCTTTCGCGATCGAGGTCAAGGTCCGCCACACGCCGAAGTTCCAGGGGGACTCCAAGCCTGTCCTCAATCACCCCGGCGTTTTCCCGAAGGACCTGAACAACCCCGCACCCGACTGTCCCCCAACCTACGAGCCCGACCCCGATTTTTCCCATAAATCCCTCTGTAAAAGTGAAACCTGCCCGCTCCGGCCATTGACGAAACGTAGGCAATACAGGCAGACGTTATGTCTTGATTTATAAACTATGGTGCAGGCTAACCTGCGACGGCCCGCTTCTGAGGGGGAACTTTTTTCTGCAACGCCTTGCGAAGACCCCTTATGGCCTGTCTGGTCCTCATCTCGTTTTCAACCAGCGCGAAGCGCACAAATTCATCCCCGTATTGGCCGAACCCAAGCCCGGGGGAGACCGCCACCTTGGCTTCTTCGATCAGATATTTGGAGAAACCCACCGATCCCATCCATCGGAAGGGCTCGGGAATGTGTCCCCAGACAAACATTGTACCTTTAGGCTTATCGGTCTTCCACCCGATGCGGTCTAAACCGTCGATAAGAATGTCGCGCCGGGATTTGTATATGGAAACGATTTCATCCACGCACGACTGATCGCCCTTGAGCGCCACTGTGGCCGCAATCTGGATGGGCTGAAAGACGCCGTAATCAAGGTAGCTCTTTATACGAGTCAGAGCGCCCACCATTTCCTGATTGCCCACGCAGAAGCCGACCCGCCATCCTGCCATGCTATAGCTCTTGGACATGGAGAAGAATTCCACGCCGACTTCCCTGGCCCCTGGCGCCTGAAGAAAACTCGGGGCCTTGTAGCCGTCGAAAGTCAAATCAGCGTATGCCAGGTCATGAATAACCATGATCCTGTGTTCATTGGCAAATTCAACTATCCTTTTGAAGAAATCCAGGTCGACGACCGTAGTGGTAGGATTGTGGGGAAAAGAAATGATCAGCAGCTTCGGCTTGGGCCAGGTCTGTTTTACGGCTATCTGCAGATCTTCCATGAAATCGCGGTCCGGCCCGATAGGCACCGACCTGACATCGCCCCCGGCTATGATCGCCGAGTAGGGATGTATAGGGTAGGTGGGGTTGGGAGCGAACACAACGTCTCCAGGGCTGATCAGCACCAGCACCAGATGTGACAATCCTTCCTTGGCCCCTATTGTGACGACCGCCTCTTTGTCGGGATCGATATCGACGTCATATTTTCTCTGGTACCATTCGGCTACGGCCTCGCGCAGCCGGGTTATGCCGCGCGACGCAGAATAGCGGTGGTTGTGTTTCTTTCTCGCGGCTTCGACAAGCTTCTCTATTATGTGTTTGGGCGCCGGCAGGTCAGGGTTTCCCATCCCCAGGTCGATTATGTCATCTCCGGCCCACCGCTTCTGCATTTTAAGGGCGTTCACCTCGGCGAACACATATGGCGGCAGCCGGTGCATTCGGCTCTGTTCGGCAATCTTGAAACTCATTAGAGTCATTCTCCATTTGAGGCTTGGAATCCGCGAAGGATAATATTTTGATTCCTGAAATGTCAAAGGATTTCACATAAAAGCTGCCTCGACCGCGGGAGTGAACACTCTTTATTAAAAGAAGCTGAAGTGTTCTAATGAAACCTCCCCGTCATAAAACTTGTGCGGAACAATACGGTTCTGCTAATTTGATCTCGGGATTTCCATTTTATAGATCTCGGAGCGCAAAGACAAGCCCATGAAACAGGTCATTCTGGGAACGGCCGGCCACATCGACCACGGTAAGACTTCGCTTATAAAGGCCCTGACAGGAATCGATACGGACCGCCTGAAGGAAGAAAAGCTGAGGGGGATTACTATCGAACTCGGTTTTGCGCACATGGATATGCCTGGCGGAGAACGCCTCGGGATAGTCGATGTGCCGGGTCATGAAAAATTCGTCAAGCACATGGTTGCGGGGGCGACCGGAATCGATTTGGTAGCCCTGGTGATTGCCGCCGACGAGGGCATCATGCCTCAGACTCGCGAACACATGGAGATTTGCGAACTGCTTCGGGTAAAAAAGGGCCTTGCGGTCCTCACCAAGACCGACCTCGTCGATGACCCGGACTGGTTGGAGATGGTGCGCGAAGACATAATCAAGTTCCTCAAGGGCACTTTTCTGGAGGGGTGTGAGATTATTGCGGTCTCGGCAGCAACCGGCGAGGGGCTGGCGGAGCTCAAAAAATCCCTGGCCGGGCTTTTCACCGAGGTTGAGCCGAAAAGTGCGGATGGACCGTTCCGGCTGCCTGTTGACCGGGTATTCACTATGCGAGGTTTCGGGACCGTCATTACGGGAACGAGCATTTCGGGGCGCCTTCAGGTCGGAGACCCTGTAGTGATCTACCCTAGTGGGCTCAAAAGCAAAGTGCGGGGAATCCAGGTGCACGGAAAGGACGTGCAGGAAGTCCTGCCGGGCCAGAGGACTGCCGTAAATCTCCAGGGGATGGAACGGGCTCTCATCCAGCGAGGGGACGTGCTGGCCTCTGCCGGCGCGCTGGCCCCGTCCCACATGATAGACATTCAACTGGATCTTCTTAAAGGCGCCCCGAGACCTCTGAAGCACAGGGCAAAGATCCGCTTCCACACTGGAACCGCCGAACACCTTGCCACAATTATCCTGCTCGACCGGGAGGAACTGAAACCGGGCGAGAAAACCTTCGCACAGGTAAGGCTTGATCAGCCCACCGCCGTGTTGCGGGGAGATCGTTTTGTGCTTCGATCCTATTCCCCCGTTCAGACGATCGGAGGCGGATGCATCCTGCACCCGCTTCCCCGCAAGCACAAAGGATCTGCCAAACGGGAAGCAGCCAGGGCGCTCGAAAGTCTTTTCAATAGCTCCGACTCCGACATAATCCTGTGGCATCTCCAGGATGCCGGATGGGCCGGGCTTTCTGAGGCTGAACTCAGGATAAGGACCAACGTCGCGCAAAAATTTCTCGATAAGACTCTTCAGCAGTTTACGAGCGCCAGGAAAGTGGTTCTCTACGATAAGGAGAACAGGAGGCTGATTCACCCGGATGCGCTCGAGGAAATGAAATCGTCCATTGTGGCCATTCTTGCAGACTACCATGGCCGTTTTCCGCTCAAGGCCGGAATGGCCAAAGAGGAAATCCCGGCCCTTCTTGCAAAGCCTGTAGACGGAAAACTCTATAACTTTGTTCTGCGCCAGCTTGTCGAAGCCGGCCAACTCGCCCTGGAGATGGAATGGGTGCGTCTGACTGCACACAAAGTGGCCCTGAGCAAAGACGAGGATACCATCCGGCAAAAAATTGAAAAGGCCTTCCAGGAATCCGGTCTGCAGCCGCCCTTTTTCCGGGACGTGGCATCCGGATTGCCGGGCACCCCAAAACAGCACCAGGAAGTGCTCGAATGGTTGCTGGCAAAGGGGAATCTCGTAAAAACGAAAGAAGAAATCTACTTTCACAGCGCCGCAATGGCCGAACTGCAAAATCGCCTGGTAGCATGGCTGAGAGAGCACGGCGAAATCACGACCACCCAATTCAAGGAAATGACCGGCGCAAGCCGCAAATACACCATCCCGCTTCTCGAATACTTTGACTCGCAGAAGGTTACCATTCGGGTCGGTGAGGTGCGAAAACTGAGGGGCGCGTGACGGATGGCGGATAACGGAATGCAGGCAAGCCCGGCGTATCTTCAAAACCGGTGCAAAGCATGATTAATAAATAGGAGGAAGATATGGTCGTGCGGTTTCATCCCCATGCTCAGGAACGCCTACATGAACGTGGAACTACAGCGGATGAAGCGGCTGCGACCCTGGAATTCGGCGAGCGATTCCCCGCCAAGTTCGGACGTACGGGTTTTCGAAGGAATTTTCCGTTCGGTGCGAAGTGGCATGGCAGGCAATATGACACTAAACAGCTTGAAGTCTATGCAGTCCAAGAGGGTTCAGATTGGCTGGTAATCACGGTCATTACCCGCTATTTCTGAATCCAATGAGGGAGGTTCAGCGATTATGAGATTCAGTTATGATCCTCGATATAACATTGCTTACATTCGCTTTCAACCGAAGTCTCCGGGAGTGGAGTCCGTCAAGGTCAGCGATGAACTGATTGTGGATATGGCTCCTGACGGAACTATATACGGTATCGAATTGCTGAACGCAAACGCACAACTCCAACGCGGAGATATGGGAAAGCTCCTGGTGGCGAATGAGGCGACCGGGGAGCAGATCGAAGTGCCATTGTCAATACAATGAACTTGCAAACAGCAGAGAGACTGAATGAACGGAACATATTCTTGAAGGCTTAATATTCATTCGCAAGATTAACTCACGGCGGATCCTACAGGATTTCACGGCAGTTCGTTCTGTCAAAGGTGCTCGCAAAAAAATCCCCTCACACCTATTTGGTGTGAGGGGATTTCTATATAAAAGATGAGGCGGCGGCGTCCTACTCTCCCACGCAGTTTGCCCGCGCAGTACCATCGGCGCAGAGGAGCTTAACGACCGTGTTCGGGATGGGTACGGGTG
>Ga0326727_10004471_pt1 | contig 41973 bp, 26 predicted proteins | sample MB2enrmetagenome_FD_207643 | JGI IMG/M metagenome (GOLD analysis project Ga0326727, IMG submission 207643) | Lab enriched peat soil microbial communities from McLean, Ithaca, NY, United States - MB29MY | ecosystem: Environmental > Terrestrial > Soil > Wetlands > Peat | place: USA: New York...
GTGGTATTTGACACCCGGCAGTCCGTTTGTTCTAATGAAGTTAGCTCATTGCTCCTCAGTAGCTCAATGGTAGAGCATTCGGCTGTTAACCGAAGGGTTGTAGGTTCGAGTCCTACCTGAGGAGCCAGCTTTTCAATGGTTTAGCGATCCCCACTCCGACCCCGTCCGGCACTTTGCCTATTTCTTGCCTATTCCTTGCATCGGTGAATCCGCTTTGCCGGCTTTGACCGCTTTGTGCGCGGCCTTGCGTGGGCGCCTTGGAGACCCATTAGAGTCTGCCTTGGGCGGTTCGCCCACATGTGGAGAAGGCGCCTCTTTTGGCGTCGCGTCTGCGTTCGCAATAATCTCGTCCACGGGCTCGTCGTTGCCGTGGTACTTGTCCAACGTCTTGACCTCATCGGCGAGGTACCGAGGGCTGAGGTGGGCATAGCGGAGGGTCATTTTGATCGAGGCGTGTCCGGCGAGTTTTTGAATCGCCGTCAAAGGAACGCCTCGAAGTGCCAACCATGAACAGAACGTATGCCGGAGATCGTGAAACCGAAAATTCTGGATCTTCGCTCTTCGGACAGCGCCGTTGAAGGCGATCTTGATGTCCGTGACTGGGCCTCCTGCGAATCTCCCATCGAGGTGAACAAAGACGTGGGGCTGGCCTCCCGTCTTGGCATGAACCGCATTCAGGGTTCCGAGGGCGGTCTCATTCAGCGGTAGATTCAGCGGGCGCCCGTTCTTGGTCCGGCTCTCGATTCGGATGATTCTCCGGGAGAAATCGACCTGGTCCCAACGAAGATCCAGGAGATTCCGCCGACGCAGACCGGTATTGAGGTCCAACATGACGATCGGTTCCAAGTACCAGGGGCCCTTGCGCACCTCAGCCAAAAGCGACGGGTATTCAGTGTCTGGATCGAGGAATCTCACGCGCTCGTTGTCTTCGTGAAACAACTTGACCTTTTTGACCGGGTTCGAGTTCGTGATGCCCTGATTGATGCACCAGTTGAAGAACGATTTGGCTACAGAGACGTTCTTGTCAACTGTGGATTTGGCTACCTTGTCGTCTTCCAGGCGTCGCAGTTTCATTTTCTCGAGGTTGGCCGTCGTGACGTCCTTCAGCGGAATGCCGGTACCGAGCGACCGTTCGAGGACGGTCAGACCGTTGTCCACGTAGGTCGCGAAGGATCGGTGGTGAGCCTTGGAGTGTTCTCTGTAGTGGGTAATGGCATCGCCTAGTGTAAGGCCGTTCTGAGCGTTGCTGTTGGCCCATGTGCCATCTTCGATGGACTTCAATTGGGCAGCCCACCAAACCTGAGCATCGCGTTGGCGTCGGAATCTCCGGCGCCGGCGTGAGTTGTCAGGGAGGATGATTTCAGCCAGCCACCTTCCCAGAGCGGAGTCCCACGCAGGACCAGTCGAGAAGTCCTTTTTGGGTTGCCTTGGCACAGAAATCCTCAAGAGCGGATCAGTCTACATGCCGGCCTCTCTCGCGGGCTCAATTACGCTTCCTGATAACCGGCCGTGGCGGCACGTCCTTGCACAAGCCCCGTGGGTTCTCGGTCCTCGGACTTGCCATGAACGTTTTGGCTGACGAACCGTTCCATGTCCTTTCGCCGGAATCGGACGGTCCGGCCCAGCCGCACATAAGGGATCTTCTTCTGGCATACCCAATGTCGGAGAGTCCACGGTGCCAGCCGAAGATAGGAAGCAGCCTCGTCTACAGTCATCAGCGCCGGGTTGTCTTCAGACATTTCGAGCCTCCACTGGATCGAAGCCAGGCTTGACTCGGAGGAGATCGGAACCCGCGATCTGTCTCGGGGACATTCCAGAATCCCTGATCGATGGCCGTAGTGAATCGTGTCGTGGGAGGTAGTCTGTTCGCATACTCATTTGTACAGCGCTGCCGCTGTTGCACCAAAAAACGCTCTGGCGGGCTCAACAATCGGACTTAGGTTCCGGTATGATCGCTGATTCCTTAAAGTGTCAGGAGGGTTAGGACGTCTAAGGTCTTCGCCCCGTTTTTGGCGTGCAACGCGTTCCGGGCTAAAACTCTATCAGAAGACTCTCGAGCTTAGACGTCGAAAGGAGCTGGAGCAACGTGGTTGGGGAACTCCGAGATCACGCATGCCGCAGTTTTGAGGCTCTGAGAAACAGCGGTGCCCGACGCCGTAGGCTGGGTGGTTCCGACGGCCACGGTGCTGATTGATTTGGAGAGGAGACGGGGTTGCGCAGGTGCACCGAAGTTGATATCAAGCCGAGGCGCCAGAACATCCGGGTGGAGGGCGCGTAGACATCCACCAGCTAGTCATCGCGCAACACGCGTAAGAGGGAATTTAGATGCGCATTACCACAGGCCAAAAAATCGCCGGCTATCCGGCCGTACAAATTCGCGAATTGATGCGGAAGACCGTCGCTGGTTCGATAACGCTCGAACGGGTCCGCATGGTCGTAGGATGTTCTGGCTCTGGGGCCGCGAGCGTCTTGAATAGCCTGCAGGAGGATGGCTTTGTCGAGTCGGTAAGAGGCGGACGCTTAGAGCTATCAACGAAGGGGCGTGCACTCGCGATGGCGACGGCAGCGCCGCCTCTTCGGCGAGCAACAGCATCGCGCCTAGTCGCAGATCTCATCGAGCGCGCACGCGCTCTTAACGCCGATGAGAGCTGGGCTTATCGCGTCGGAACAGTCGTGGTTTTTGGTAGCTATGTTCGCGGTGTCGACCGCCCGAGCGATGTCGATGTCGCGTGTGAGCTGTGCCCCCGCTGGAGGTCTGATAGGCAGCGATCGGAGGAACAGGTCAGACGGGAAGCTCGAGTGGAACCGTTTCGCAACTTGAGCGAGTGGGCGGCTTGGCCGAAACTGGAAGTGTTCCGCTTCCTAAGAGCTCGTGCGCGCGGAATCTCAATACATGAACTCGACGAATGGATCATTCAAAGCACTCAACACGAGGTGGTATTCAAACACGAGCCGAAAACCACGAAAGATGGCTGCCCAAGGATTGAAGATGGATAATGAGCTTCTGCCTACGAACCAGAAGGTCGGGTGTTCGAGTCACCCCTGGCGCACTAACAAATTTGTAATCAATGAGTTGTGTGGATTCAGTGCCTTCGATTCTGCTTGAGCGTTTGCCTCCGGAGCAAAAGGTCGGTGGTTCGAATCCACTCGGGCGTACCAAGTTGATTAAAATCAGTGTGTTGCATGAACCGGTTGGAGCGTTGATCGTTTGCTTTGAGAGCAAAGGGGCGCAGCTCGAATCAGACGCATTCCACGCGGTTTTGATTGACCTTGCTTTGTTTTTCCCTAGCAATTTGCCTCTCAGTTTCGGTTACCATGACCGACTGCGGCTCGAAAGCTGGGCAACCCAGCGGCGCCATAGGTCTTATCAGCAACGTGCTTGATTGTCCATGATGGACGCCACCGTCAGGGTCGTGGAGAATGCAGGCTGACTGGCGGTCAGCTTGACGAGTGCGAGCCGGCCTCATTGTCCTGCATCGTGCATCAGTATGGCCATCCGTGGTCAGTTTACGCCGGTCCTCGCGAGACACTCGAAGTCGCTGAACCTGAGAGATTCTATCTCGGTGGGCGTTGATCGGATGCAGCGCAGCTTCGGTCCCATGCAAAAGCAGGTGGTGGGTAACCTCGGCGGCGTTCTGCTTCTGGCTATGGCCATGGCGGGCGGCGGGTCACCTGGCAGTACTTGCGGCGGCAGCTCTGATTCTCGCCGAGTTGTGCCTCCACCGCTTCCACAAGATCCCTTTCACCTGCTCCTACCTGCCCGGCGAGTCGCAAGTCCATCTCGCGATATGGGGCGCCTTGTCACTCCTCTGGTTCATCGTCCTGAGTGTCAGATACGAGATCGAGGCGCTGGAAGACCCGGCCCGCTTCATCCCCGCGCTGATCGGGCTCGCCATCGTGTGGGCCTGTCTCCGGCGGCGGACCGCGGCCCACGCCCGGTCGGAGGAAGCCGAAGTCCAATTCGAAGACGTCGCAGCTCCCGCCGTTCAGATGTTGGGCTTGAACCGCGACGGCGCATGACCGATGGACCTGCACACCGAAACGTAATTCGTGACACTCCGTACGTCGGCAGTTTGATTGAGATGAGTCGGCGGCCGTCCCAGTCCGCTAGGTGCTATTACAGTGAGGTGAGGCAAGCCGTGGTATCTCCGCGGCATGCCCGGTCCCAGGAGAACTGAAATGAAGGGGTCTCCTTGACAGGAGGACAGTCATGAACATCCGTTGCTCTTGCTGGAATGTGGGAATTCTGATGGGAGCTGTTTTGATCGCGTGCTCGCCAGCCGTGGCCGCAAAGGCCGGGGCGGCGCGCCCAGTTCGCTCGCCCGACGGGAAGATCGTCATCACCATTCACACCGACGCCCCGCTGGGCTACAGCATCGCCGTGGACGGCAAGCCCGTGGTGCTGCGGTCCCGCCTGGGGCTGGAACTGGCCGGCGACGTGAAGCTGGGCGAGAAACCCGTCTTGCAGAGCGAGGTGCGGAAATCGTCCGACACTCATTGGGTCGACGAATTCGGCAAGAACCGCAACGTGCGGGATCATTACAACGAATTGAGCCTGACGCTAAAGGAAGACTATCGCATCTTTGGCGTGGTCGCCCGGGCGTATAACGACGGCGTAGCCTTCCGCCTGGTGCTCCCCAGCCAGCCCGGGATGGATTCCTTCACCGTCACGCGCGACGCTACGGAATTCACGTTCCCCGAGGACGAGCAAGTCTGGGCGGGCTGGAACAACGGGGAAGGCCCCGTTCGCCCGGAGGGTGGATTCGTCGGTTCGCAGGAATGGCGCTTCCTCCCCAACAAGCTCTCCGGACTGAACCCGGATTTCAAGCATGGACTGCCATTCCTGGTCCAGACGCCCGCGGCGTATGTGGCCATCACCGAATCCGATCTGCTCGACTGGTCCGCCATGTGGCTGGTGCTCAAGGCCGGCGCCAAAAACACGCTGGAGGCGCAGCTAGCTCCCCCGCAACCGGTGCTGCCGTGGGCGCCCCGCACGCCGGCAGGGATTCCATCGAGCGCACCAACCGGTACGCCGCTCGTCCCGACTCAGAATGGCCTGGTGGTTGCCAAGACTCCTCACAATTCCCCCTGGCGGACGTTCATTATCGGCCGCCAGCCTGCCGATCTCATTCAAAGCGACCTGGTGTTGAACCTCGCCACCCCGAGCCAACTCGCCGACACTTCCTGGATCAAGCCAGGCATGTCGGCCTGGGGTACCTGGTGGCCCGACGTGAAGCACAACGATCTGCCCACTCTCAAACAGTACATTCAGCTTGCCGCCGACATGAACTGGCCGTACCAACTGTCGGAAATCGGCGACAAATCGATCGTGCCCGACCTGGTGGCCTTCGGCAGGGAACGGGGCGTGCGCATCTGGTTGTGGTTCCACTTCAACGACTTCATCGACAGCGCGGTTTATAAGAGGGACTTTCCCCTGTACGCGAAAATAGGAATCGCCGGACTGAAGATAGACTTCATCGATCGCGACGACCAGTGGGCCGTCAACTGGTACGAAGACGTCGCCAGGACGGCGGCTGAGAACCACCTACTGATCGACTTCCACGGCGCGTTCAAGCCCACCGGCCTGAACCGCACGTGGCCCAACCAGATCACGCGCGAGGGCATCCAGGGCAACGAATACGACAAGTGGAGCAGCAAAGAAACGCCCGAACACAAGGCCACGCTTCCCTTCACGCGTGTGCTGGCCGGCCCGGGCGACTTCACACCGGGCGGCTTCGCCAACCGGCAGCCATCGCAGTTCCAGATCGGCGCCAAGCCCACCCAAGTGCAAGGTACGCGCGCCGCCGAGCTGGCGATGTTCATCCTGATCGAGAGCCCGTTCACCGTCGCCTGCGATTCGCCCGAGGATTACAAAGACAAGGATGGCAAATATCTGCTCGGTATGGATTTTCTGAAGGGACTGCCGACCGTGTGGGACGAGACACGCGGCCTGGCCGGCGAAGTGGGAAAATACGTGGTCGAGGCGCGGCGCAACGGGAAGAACTGGTATCTGGCCGCGATCTCCGACCGCAACGGCAAGGAATTGCCTGTGCCGCTGAAGTTCCTCGGCAAGGGCGATTGGAAAGTCACCCTGTGGGAGGACGCTCCCGATGCCGGTGAGAATGCCGAGCACCTCGTCAGGAACGAAAAAACCGTTCGCCCGTCCGGCACGCTGCAACTGAAGTTGGCGCCCTCGGGCGGAACCGTGGCGATCTTCTCGCCCTCCAAGTGACACCGCGCCGGGCGCATTCAAAGAGAGAGGAAAACATGAGAATCGCGATACCGCAACTCGGAATGCTCGCAGCCATGGCCGTCGCGTTCGCCTGCGGCGGCCCCGCCGCGCATGCCCAGACGGCGGTCCGCTACCAGAACTTCAACAGCGCTATCTACGTCCCCATAGACGATATGCGGCGCATGGCGGCCGATCCGAAATTCCTGCAGGACAGCTTCGACCTGATCCATGCTTCCATCAAGCTGAACAAAGTCTGGCTCGAAACCTACCGCACGAATCAGGAGATCGGCGAGGCCGATGTGCGGAAGGTCAAGCAGTTCTTCGAAAGCAAGGGTATCCAGACCTCGGGCGGCATCATGGCGGACCTGGGTGGCCCCCCGGGCGACGGGTTGCGCTCTTTCTGCTGGTCCAATCCGGCGCACCGTGAGCGCTTCCGGAGGGTGGTAGCTTTCACCGCCGGCATCTTCGACGAGCTCATCTTCGACGACCTGTTCATGTATAACTGCCGCTGCGACCTGTGTCAGCGTGCCAGGGGAAACCGGAGTTGGACCGAATTCCGCCTGGCTGTCATGAAGGATGTCGGCGAGAACCTGGTAGTGAAGAACGCGAAGAGCGTCAATCCCAAAATCAATCTCATCTTCAAACCACCGAACTGGTATGAGCAATACCAGTTCTCCGGCTACAACCTGGAGGCGCAGCCGAGGGTCTTCGATATGATCTACGCCGGCACCGAAACCAGGGACGCGGAGAACACCGTGCAACATCTCCAGTCTTATCAGAGTTACGGGCTGATGCGTTATTTCGAGCACATCAAGCCGGGCAAGTTCGGCGGCGGCTGGGTGGACCCAGGCCAACGCCAGACGCTCAACCGCTTTGCCGAGCAGCTCGAGGACACGCTGTTCGCCCGGCCGAAAGAGATCACCATTTGGTGCTGGGGAGGGCTGCTGGAATCCCTGCGGCAGGCCGACGGATCCACCAAAATCACCAGCGTCCTCGCGGCCGTGGCCGGCGATGCTTACGACAAGCTGGATTCGTTCCTGGGCAAACTGGGTCAGCCGTACGGCGTGGCCAGTTACAAACCCTATCATTCTTCCGGCGAAATGTATCTCCACAACTACGTCGGGATGATCGGCATACCCATGGATCTGTACCCGGAGTTTCCGGACGACCGCGACACCATCCTGCTCACCGAGCATGCGAAGTTCGACCCGGATATCATCGACAAGATTTGGAAGCACCTGAATGCAAATAAGAACGTCGTGATGACCACCGGGCTGGTCAAGGCGCTCGAAGGCAAAGGCATCGACAAGCTGGTGGAGGTGGAGTACACCGGCCGCAATGTGATCACCAACAGGTTCACCTTCCGGCGGGTCATGGACGAGGAGCCGGCCAACTACTACTACGCCAAGAGCGACATCATCCTTCCCCAGCTTACCTACGGATTGGTGGATACCGAAGAGATCATCCAGGCGATCTACAAAGACGAGAGCCGTTACCCGGTTCTGATGCGCGTGAGGGGCCTGGACAAGGGCAGGCTTTATATCCTGACGATACCGGAGAACGCAAGCGATCTCTATCAGCTTCCGCAGGAAGTCCTGTCGCAGATCCGCCGGGACCTCATGCGGGAGATTCCGGTCTATCTGGACGCCCCCAGCCAGGTCTGCCTGTTTACATACGACAACAACACGTTTGTCACCCGGAGCTATCAGGCGGGTCCGGTGCGCTATAAGATTGTCGTGAAAAAGGCATCCGCCAAGCTGTTCGACTTGCGCTCCGGCGCTCCGTTACGTGGCTATGTGGACGGCGATACGACCGTCTTCGAAGTCCACCAGATGCCGCGCACGTACGCGGCGTATCGCTTCGAGTAATTAAGAGGGACAGGGGTTGCCGGCGCCGCGCCACGCAGCTCACGCCTTGTAGTCCCACTCCTGCCGCAAATGGTAGCTCCCGGTTGTCCCGAGCGCAAGACTGAGGCAAGACTGAGGCTTGTTGCCGCCGCGAATGCCTGCTACTCTATCGCGTCAGAGTGGAATGCCCCGCTCTCCGTTTCACTGCGCCAGACGCCGCTGTTGACGTAATTCGTCGCAATCAGGAGGTGAACACAGTGGTGAACAGATTATTAGTATTCGCGATTCTAATGCTGGCGGTGCTCTGTCCGGCAGCAAGCTTCGCTACGGCCATCCCGACTCCTCCGTATCCCGGAGCGTCTCCGAGCCTCGCTTATCAGGTGAGCGTCGACGGCCGGTCCATCTTTACGTATCGCTATCCAACTTACAACCAGTTCAATTGGATGGACTATGCCAGCTTCAGCATGACTGGCAAGGTTCATGTCACGATTACCAACCTCGTCAGCGAGAGGGATATTCGCACCTGCTACATCCGGCCGATCGCGTACAACATCCAGCCGCAGATCAAGGGCAACACGGTCAGCTTCGACCTCGACCGGCCACGTTATCTGGTGATTTTCATCAACGAAGAGCCGCTCTTCTCAGGCACCGGATTGCTGCTGTTTGCCGAGGCGCCCGAGGTGAATGCTCCTAAGCTCGGCGACCCCAATGTGGTCAACATCATGGACTACCACATTGACAATGCGGGTAAGACCGTCGAGACTGCGAAAATCAATCAGGCCATCAGCGACGTGTCCGCTAGACCCCGGGGCGGCATGCTCTTTTTCCCGAAGGGTGGCGTTTACCTGACCGGCCTGGTGATGATGAAGAGCAATGTCAAGTTCTACGTCGAGGCAGGCGCGGTGATCAAAGGGTCCACCAAGAATGCGGATTATGTCTTGCCCCCGGGGACCACGGGAGGTCCGGGGAGGGTACAGCGGGCGCTGTTTGTGTTCAACAACGTGGAGAATGCCAGCCTGATGGGCCGTGGAACCGTCGACATGCAAGGCTATCCGTGGTTGTGGCACGATGTCCAACCCGATACCGGTGACGGGCGCGCCAGAACCCCGGAAGGACTGGTGAATGACCCTCACGGGAGTGGCGTCAAGGGCTACGTGATCAACAACTGCAAGAACGTCACCTTCCAGGATCTGTTCCTTCTGCGGTCCGCCTATTGGACGGTGACGGTCAGCAACACCGACAGCTTCACCAGCAGGAACATCAAGCTCATCAACCGCAAGCAGCAGTACCACGACGATGCTTATGACATCACCGGCGGCAGCAAGCATATCCTCATCGAAAACGGGTTTTCCATGACGATGGACGACACGTTTGCCTTTTATGGGGGCGCCGGCGCCGGCCTCGAAGACGTGGTGGTGAAGGGTTATGTGAATTACGGCTACACTTCGGCGCTGGTACTGGGATACGGCTCTATCCCGGCGGCTAAGCATGTGCATTTCGAGGATGTGCATTTCGTCGCGACCTCGAATAAGTTCGCCATTTGGATTCAATTTACTCCCGCGTATTTCGCGGGGCGGGGCTATCCTACGCGCGCGAGCAGTAAGCAGGCTCTGGATGACTTCCGCTTCCTGAACTGCACGTGGGAGCATGACGGCGGGCAGATCTACATCGATGGCGGCGATTCGGAGTTGACCAACTTTGTTTTCGAGAACTGCACCTTCTATACGCCCAGCCGGCCCGCCAAGATTACAGGAAAAAACGTCGGTCCGATCTTGTTTAAGAACGTGAAGCTGAACGGGACCGTGGTCAAGAGCGTCGACCAGTTGACTAAAGCTGGTTGGGATATCTCCGTTCCGATGAAATTCCAGTAGTGAGGGAAGAGAGCAAACATGAAACCGAAAATGTTTTCGTGCGTCGCAGTGGCCTGCTGCGCCAGTGCGATCGCGGTCCAGGCCTATGCGCAGACCGCCGCGGGGGTCCCACATCTCGAAAAGCAAGGAACCGCGACCCAGTTAATCGTCGACGGGAAACCGTTCCTCGCGCTTACTGGAGAACTGGGCAACAACACCGCCAGCAGCTTGGAAAACATGCAGCCTATCTGGTCCCGGTTGGTGGCGGCCAACTTGAACTGCGTGCTGGCGGCCGTATCGTGGGCCCAGATAGAGCCACAGGAAGGCCGCTTCGATTTCGCGCTGGTCGATGGACTCATCCAGGAGGCGCGGCGCAGCAACCTGAAACTGGTGTTCCTGTGGTTCGGCAGTTGGAAGAACGGTCTGTCGAGTTATCCTCCCCTCTGGGTGAAGCAGGATTACAGGCGATTTCCCCGGATCAAGATCAAAGGCGGCAAGAGCATCGAACTGCTCAGCACTTTTGGCGATGCCAGCCGCGACGCGGACGCGCGCGCCTATCGTGCCTTGATGCGGTATATCAAGGAGGTGGACGGCCAGCAGCACACCGTGCTGATGATGCAGGTGGAGAACGAAGTGGGCGTGCTGCGCGACTCACGCGACCGGTCGGAGCCGGCCAACAAGGCCTTTGCCGGGCCGGTGCCGAAGGAATTGATGGACTACCTCCAGAAGCACAAGGACACGCTTGCCCCGGAACTCCGCGAGGTTTGGGGCGCGAACGGCTTCAAAGCATCCGGCACATGGGAAGAAGTCTTCGGTCCGGGCAAGCCCGAGAGTGTCGAGATGCCCATCCAGACCAATAGTCCTCCGCTGGATCAGGAGGAGTATAAGACCGGCTGGAGGAAGCTGCACTGGCCGGTTGATGAGATTTTCATGGCGTGGCAATACGCGCGATACGTGGACAAGGTGGTGACGGAGGGCAAAGCGGAATACAACATTCCGATGTATGTGAACGCCTGGCTGCAGCAACCCAACATGGCATGGCCTGGGACGTATCCGAGCGGTGGCCCTCTGCCGCAAGTGCACGATGTGTGGCGCGCCGGCGCGCCGGCGATCGACATTCTCGGGCCGGATCTTTACCTGGAATATTTCGACGAGGTTTGCGATCGCTTCACGCGCAACGGCAACCCACTCTTCATCCCGGAGACGGGGACCAACCCGGCCAACGTTCTGACCGCGTTCGGCAAGTACGGCGCGATCGGTTATTCGCCTTTCGCAATCGAGAGGGGAGTAAGCCCGGACAGCGATTTGGCGGCGGTCTACCGCCTGGTGGCGCAGATGGCTCCGATGATTGCGGCGCATCAGGGTAAGGATTCCATTACTGCGGTGCGGCTGACCCAGGGCGATGCGCCGAAGCGAGTTGCTTTGGGGAACTATACTCTGGAGCTCAGCTATACAGGGAGAGGCCGTGTGCCGATCGCACCGGAGCCGAAGCCGCAGCAGGCTCAGGCAGCGCCCCCCGCGGCGCAACCGGGACGCGGCAGCGCCGGGCAGACTCCCATGGAGGCCGCCGCAATTCTGATCGCGGCCGGACCGGATGAATATTATATGGGCGGCGGCGGCTTCCGGATCGGATTCACAGCGAACACGCCCGGGCCGGCAACCGTGGGGCTCGGCATCGTGCAGGAAGGCAAATTCGTCGATGGCAATTGGGTGGTGACGCGCCAACTCGGCGGCGACGATATCGGACAGGGCGAGATTCTGACCCTCCGTCCGAATACCATTCTTCATGTGGTGGTGTACCGGTATGAATAGAATTCCGGCACTTACCGCGATCCTGCTATCGCTCGCGTCCGTGGCGCTTTCGCAGTCGAAGCTTTCGGCGAATATTCCGCACCTCGAGAAGCAGGGAACCGCCACGCAGTTGATCGTCGACGGCAAACCGTTTCTGGTCCTGGGCGCGGAATTGAACAACTCCAGCGCATCGAGCATGGAGTACATGCGGCCGCTCTGGCCGAAAATCGCCGCCACCAACCTGAATACCGTGCTGGCAACGGTGTCCTGGGAACTGATGGAACCTGAGGAGGGTCAGTTCGACTTCAGCCTGGTCGACGGCCTGATTCAGGATGCCCGGCGATACAACCTGCGCCTGATCCTGCTTTGGTTCGGGAGCTGGAAAAACGGAAAGTCCACCTACCAGCCGGTGTGGGTGAAGACGAACCAACAGAGGTTTCCGCTTGTCCAGGACGAGACAGGCAAAGGCCTACCGACGCTCAGCACGCTGAGCGACGCCAATCGGGACGCCGACTCGCAGGCTTTTGCCGCACTGATGAGGCACATCCGTGAGGTTGACGGAGAGGCCCACACGGTCATCATGATTCAGGTGGAGAACGAAGTTGGAGTTCTTGGCCCGTCGCGCGATCACTCGCGGATAGCTAACAGCGCTTTTGCGGCGCCCGTGCCGAAGGAGTTTATGGAGTACCTCCAGAAGCACAAAGACACGCTGATTCCCGAGCTGCACAAGCGCTGGGAAGCTTCCGGCTTCAAGACCGCCGAAAGCTGGGGAGAGGTTTTCGGCGCCGGCATGGAGACCGACGAATTGTTCATGGCGTGGAACTATGCCCGGTATGTAGGCCACGTCGCAGCGGCGGGCAAAGCCGAATATCCGTTGCCAATGTTCGTGAACGCCTGGCTCCGCCAGGGATCGTTCAAGCCCAGCGAGGACAAGCCCGGCAGCTTTCCGAGCGGCGGCCCGTTGCCCGAGGTGATGGATGCCTGGAGGGCGGGAGGACCTGCGATCGACATTCTCGCGCCGGACGTTCACGTGCCGAACTACGACGACTGGTGCAAGTGGTACAAACAATCCGGCAATCCGCTATTCATCCCCGAGTCCAGGGGAGACGCTCGCGGCGTGGCTTGGGCGCTAGCGACCGTGGGCAAGTACGACGGTATCGGCTACTCGCCGTTTGGAATCGACCGGCTCGCGAACCCGGAGGGCGAGCTTGCCAAAGGCTATCAAGTCCTGTCGCAGGTGGCTCCGGCGATTCTGGAGAGGCAGGGGCTTGGGAAGGTGACGGCCGTTCTGGTGGACAAGGAGACCCCGCGATCCAAGGTGCGGCTGGGCGACTACACCATCGAGGCCCGGTTCGCCGAGCGCAGTCAGGACCCCAATGCGCCCGTCGCTCCCGCCGTGGACCGCGTGGCCGGCTTGTTCATCCAGTTGGGCTCCGACGACTACGTGATCGTGGGCAGAAGCATGAGTGTTTACTTCGAGTCGGCCGCGGACCCGGCCCAAAGCGTGGGATTGGCGGTAGTGGAAGAAGGCCAATACGTCAACAGTCGCTGGGTGCCCGGACGCCGGCTGAATGGCGATGAGACTCCGGAGTGGAAGGCTCTGTGGTTTGGGGGTGACCGCTACACGATTCAGAAAATCAAGCTATACCGTTACCGTTGAATGGAGTTCATCAACATGAAACACTTCACTATCTTCATCCTGGCTTGCGGCGCGGTGTGGACCGCCCGCGCGCAGGAAGCCAAGCCCAATTTCCCCAGCGTCCTGCCCGGGAAGGGGTTGGCGCAGCACGATTTCTTCTACGCCGGAGAGGCCAAGACCGAGGACATGTACATCGTGCGCAATGGCAAAGTCGCCTGGGAGTTTCACGATCCCGCGGGAAAGGGCGAAATCAGCGATGCCATCCTGCTTTCGAACGGCAACGTGCTTTTCGCGCACCAATTCGGCGTCACGCTGATCGACCGCAATAAAAAGGTGCTCTGGAACTATGACGCTCCGGCGGGCACCGAGATCCATACGGCGCAGCCGATCGGCACCGATAAGGTGCTCTACTTGCAAAACGGCGACCCGGCCAAGGTTGTGGTGGTGAACATCGTCACCGGCAAGACCGATCGGGAGTTTGTCGTCCCGGTCAAAAATCCAAAAAGTGTACACGGCCATTTCCGACATGCCAGGCTCACCGATGCCGGCACGTTGCTGGTGGCGCATATGGACATGCAGAAAATCGTCGAGTACGACTCTACCGGGAAGGAGCTATGGTCGTACTCGCCGGGCGCGGCCACATGGTCGGCGGAGCGCTTAAAGAACGGCAACACTCTGATGGCGGGAGCGAGACTGGTTCGCGAGGTGAACCCCTCCGGGGCGACGGTCTGGGAGTTCACGCCCGCCGATGTGCCGGACTACCTGTTCAACTCGATGCAAATCGCGAAGCGGCTGCCCAACGGGAACACGCTCATCAACACCTGGTTCAACCAGTGGAACGGGCCCGCGGATCCCGCCACCGCGCCTGTACAGGCGCTGGAAGTTACGCCGGACAAGAAAGTGGTATGGGCATTGCGCGCGTGGGGGAACCCGGTGGATCTCGGTCCGTCGACTACGATTCAGTTACTCGACCAGCCGAGCGTTACCGAAGCGGTGCATTTCGGCGATTTGAAATAAAGAGCCGATGCCCGGGTGGCACACGTTCGGTGAGTGGCGGTCGATGGGCTCAAGTCGATCTCCTGGAACTGCACTAATCGCTGAGAACTTATCACCGCGGCAGATGCGCGGCAACGAGTCGGCCTGATTTTCGCAATGACGATCTTGTTATAATCAGCGCCGTTACCGGAGGCAGATGCATGACGCCGAGAAGTTTCGCCGGAACCGTGATGTTTTTCCTTTTCCCGTTCGAAGTGCCTGCACAGAGACCGTGGCAGCAGATCACGATTCCCTTTTTGCGCGACGTAGCCGCGAACTTCAAAGCGCCGCCCCGCGAATACGGCGCCATCCAGCCGTTTGCCAGTTGGAACGGCCCCGACCCGCAGGAAGTTCGGGCAAGAATCGTCCGGGATTTCGACCGGCTCGCGGCAAATGGCATTTTCGTGGTGAACCTTTCGCCGGGGCGTGGCTCACCGAAGTACCTCTCGCCCGAGCATATGGACCAGGTGAAGTTCACAGTTGAGGAAGCGGCGAAGCGCGGCATGCGGCTGTGGATCCAGGACGAATCCGACTACCCGAGCGGCTTTGCCGGCGGCAACATCAGCAGGCAGTACCCGCAACTCGCCATGCAGGGCATCGTCGCCGATATCCGGGTCCACGTGGTGCCGGGCCAGACGCTCACCATGCCGGCGCCGCCCGACACTTTGGCAGTTTTCGCAACCAAGACGTCCACCGACGACAAAATACAGGGCGTTATTCCTGTTCCGGTTCCGCCAGATGGCCAACTCAAATGGACCGTGCCGGCCCAAGGGTCGACCCCCAACGAGCCCCGCCTTTCCTGGGAACTAGTCTTCGTGAGACACATTTACGTCAGTTCACCGACACGGAACTTCAATCGCGAAGACGGGACGCGGGCAAAGGATGCCCTCTACTCACTGATCGATTACCTGGACCCAGAAGCCACCCGCGCCTTTCTGAAGATTACGCACGAAACTTACCGGCAGGCGGTAGGCGATCAGTTTGGCAAAATCGTTCTGGGCTTTTTCGGCGATGAGCCGGACTATAGCAGCGCCATTCCTTGGACTCCGAAATTGCTGGCGGAATTCGAGCAGCGGAAAGGTTATGATCTGAAGCCCTACATTCCCTCGTTCTTCCTCGGCAGAGGGATGGAGATGTCGGAAGAGACGCGGCGGGCCAGAGCAGACTACTACGACGTGTGGAGCGCGATTTTTCAGAACAGCTTTTTCGGAGAGCAGGCCGAGTGGTGCAGGAAGCACAACGTGGAATACCTGGTGCACCTGAACCATGAAGAGACCATGATCGCGCTGGAGCACAGCGAAGGCGACTACTTCCGCGACGACCGGTACGTGGAGGTGCCAGGAATCGACAACCTCAACCAGCTTGTTCCGGATGCCGTGCACCGGCCGGACGGGACCTGGAACATCAACAATAATTTCCCCAAACTGGCGTCATCGGCGGCGCATCTCTTCGGCAGGCCCAAAGTCTGGGCCGAAGAAGGCGGCGGGGTGGGCATCGACGGCAAGTACCAGTTGGATTTTCAACTGGTGCGCGGCGTAACGGCTCTGCAACTCCGCGTTCCCGTGTTGCGCGGCGGCGGCGACCCTTCCACTCCGGCGCCCGCGACGTTCGCGGCGCCGCCGCAGGCCGCGATGGTGGCATGGTATGCCAATCGGGGCGGCTATCTGATGGCCATCGGCCGTCCGGCGGCGCAGGTTGGTCTGTACCATCCCGGCAACAGCATATGGATGGGCGACCAGGAGGCCGACCGGAGTACGACCAAGCTTGGCTGGCACATGCTGGAACATCAGATAGATTGGGATTACTTCGACGAACAGTCGCTCAGCTCGGTAGCCACAATCGTGAATGGTGGTTTCAAGAACCTCAGCGGCCAGGTTTACAAGGCCATTATCTTTCCATCGATGACGGTTATCACGCGCTCCGGCCTGGAACGGTTGAAGGCTTTCGTCAAAGCGGGGGGGAAAGCGATTTTCGTAGGCAAGACTCCGGGACTGATCGTGGACAAGACGTTCCTGAATGCCAAGGACGTACCAGACTTGAGCTTCGCGACTCTCATCGAACCATCCGGCGACATCACCGCGCGCGTGCTGGCAGCGCTGCCCAAGCCAGATGTGAAACTGGACGCCGGGTTTCCGCGATTGACATACACCCACCGGAGTTGGCGCGACGCCGAGATGTACTTCTTCTTCAACGAGAGCAACCAGGCGGAATCCCGCTTGGCAACTATCGCCGGCAACGGCCAGGCGCAAGCATGGGACCTGGCAACTGGCGAGATTCATCCGCTCTCCGCCACCACTGCCGACGGTGATTCGGTCCGCTTTCCGCTGGTGCTCGAACCTTATGAAGCCAAGGTCGTAGTGATCGGGCCTCTTCCCAGCGGAGTGGGCGCGTCGGAGCCATCCTTCGCGGCAGGCACTATGCTGGCGGAATTGGGCGGAGACTGGACATTGGACCTTAACGGCAAACAGATCATGACCTCGCTGAAATCGTGGGAGGATCTGGGCACGCAGCCGTTTGCCGGTCCGGCAACGTATCGCAAGCAATTCACGGCTTCCGCGGCGCCCGCCGGGAAACGGGTGTTTCTCGAAATCGCCGCTGTCAACGACTACGCGCGCGCGACACTGAACGGGAGGGAATTGGAGGCCCACGGCTGGCAGCCCTATCGTTGGGAAGTGACCAATCTCGTGAAAGCGGGTTCCAACGAGCTCGAAGTGGAAGTGCGCACGACCGTGGCCGGGCGCGGTCCGGGTGCTCCGACTGCCGCGTCGATAAGCGATCGCGGGCCGGCCTCGGGCTTGCTTGGCCCGGTCCATCTGGTAGCGCGCTAATAGGAAAGACAAATAGAGAGCTACAATCGACGCTGTCCGGAGTGGCAAGGAGCAATCGCCATGAAGAATATCGTAGTCCTGCGCGTCGCTTTGAAAGGCAGGAGAGACGAAGACCGTTCGGATGACACTTCAGGCACAAGACCTGGCCTATTGGGATGCGTAAGAAGAAACGGTGGGTGGTGGAGGATGACAAGGTCAGCCTGATGCTGGGTGGCTCCTCAGCGGACGTCAAGGTGCAAAAGACCATTAGCGTGAATAGCGCCAGCATGTAACAGGAGCAGGCATGAAGTTACTAACAGGATCGATCGCCGTCGCGGCCTTGGCCGCAGGGTTTGCCGCGGTTGTGATCTGGGCACAACCACAGACGCCGCAACCAGGGACTTACCCGTTTCAGGATCCGAAGCTGCCCATCGAGCAAAGGGTCGACAACATCGTCTCCTTGTTGACGCTGGACGAGAAGATCGGCATGCTGGGACAGGTCCAGCCGGCCATCCCACGTCTGGGAATCAAGGCGTTCACCAACTGGACCGAGGGACTGCACGGATTGGGTTGGGTCCGGGGTGGCAGCGTCACGGCCACAACGTTCCCGCAGTCGGTCGGACTGGGCGAAACGTGGGATCCCGAGATCCTTCGCCAGGCGGGCGCGGCAGAAGGGCATGAGGCTCGGGTTTATTTCAAGAAGTACAATGGCGTCCGTGTCGGCCTCGTCATTCGGGCCCCCAACGTGGATCTGGCCAGGGACCCCCGATGGGGCCGTACGGAAGAATCGTTCGGAGAGGATCCTTACTTCGTCGGAAAAATGTCCGTCGGTTATATCAAGGGACTGCAGGGTGACGACCCGAAGTATCTGCTGTCGGCCTCGACGATGAAGCATTTCCTGGCCAACAGCAATGAGGATGCCCGTACCAGGTCTTCCTCCGATTTCGATGAACGGAACCTTCGCGAATACTACCTGCTTCCGTTTCAGGTGGGCATTGAAGAGGCGACTGCGCAATCGTTCATGGCGTCGTACAACGCGGTTAACGGGATTCCCAACACGGTATCTCCGTTTATCAGGGACATCGCGGAGAGGGAATGGAAGTTCGATGGAATGGTGAGCACTGATGCCGGCTCTCTTCCCAACCTCACCCGCCAGTTCCACTATTATCCGGATACTGCCGCCGCGGTCGCCGGGTGCGTGAAGGCCGGCATCAGCGTGTTTCTAGATCAATACTCCGCGCCGTTGAGAGACGCCCTGGACAAGAAGTTAGTGACCGAGGCCGATATCGAGCACAACATTCGGGGCAATCTACGGATGCGCATGCGGCTGGGAGAGTTCGACCCTCCCGGGATGTCGCCCTATGACAAGATATCGGACAACGAGGAGCCCTGGTACGGCGAGAAAAACAGGGCTCTGGCTTTGAAGGTTACTCAGGAATCCATCGTCCTGCTCAAAAACAGCGACGGCCTGCTGCCTCTGGACAAGAGTAGACTCCGGTCGGTTGCGGTGATCGGGCCATTCGGTGACAACGTTTTGATGGACTGGTATGCGGGGATGCCCCCTTATGCTGTGACCCCGTTCGAAGGAATCCGCGCCAAGGTAGGGCCCAACGTCCGGGTCCGTTATGCGCCGGACGACAACAACAGCAACGCCGCCAATCTCGCCGCCGAGTCCGACGTGGCCATCGTGTTTGTGGGCAACCATCCCACCTGCAACGCGCCGTTCGGACGATGCGCCTTACCCAGCGAGGGAAAGGAAGCCGTGGACCGCAAGTCGATTGACCTCGACCCGGCGCAGCTCAATCTCATCCGCAGAGTGAAAGCGGCTAACGCGAAGACCATCGTCGTACTGATTTCCAGCTTCCCCTACGCCATCAATTGGGTTCAGGAGAATGTTCCCGCGATTCTCCACATGGCGCACTCCAGCCAGGAAGAAGGCAGCGCTTTAGCAGATGTGCTGTTCGGCGACTATAATCCGGCCGGCCGTCTGGTCGCCACTTGGGTCAAGTCGCTGGACGATTTGCCGCCCATGATGGACTACGACATCCGGAAGGGTCGCACTTATATGTATTTCAAAGGGCAGCCTCTGTATCCCTTTGGATTCGGCCTCAGCTACACCACATTCGAGTACTCCAACCTGCGCCTGTCGGCCGATTCCTTAACTGCCTCGGGAGAGGTGGTCGCGAGCATGGACGTCAAAAACACCGGGACCCGCGCCGGCGATGAGGTAGTGCAACTGTACGTTAAGCACCCCAATTCCGCGGTGGAACGGCCCATAAAGGAACTGCGAGGATTCGAGCGCATCACGCTCCAGCCGAACGAAACGCGGACCATCCGGCTGACCCTGAAAGGGTTCGATGTGGCCTATTGGGACGCTGGCAAGCACAGCTTCGTGGTGGAACCCGGAACAGTCAGCATCATGGTGGGCGCCTCTTCCGCCGACGTGCGGTTGGAGAAGACAATTGAAGTGAAGGAAAAATGAAAATGCAAAAGTTCATGATTCTCGCAGTACGCCTGGCGGCCGCAACGTTGATCGCGATGCTAGTCAGCGGCGACGCACGCGCCCAGCGACCGCAGGTCGTACTGGACCGGGACGGCGGCACGATCGTCCTCGAGCCCTATGCCCCCAATATCGTCCGGGTCACTCTAAGTCTTCTGAAGGATCCGGCAACGTCCGCGCCGGGCTACGGGTTTGTCGCAAGCCCGTCCGTTGAGGGCTGGAGCCGGCAGCAGGATGCCCAGGGAGACGTGTACCGGTCGCAGCGCCTGGTGGTCACGGTGGCGGCGAACCAACCGCATAAGCCCTTGGCGACGGAATTGGATATTGCCAAGTTCTTCAACGGCTCCGTTCCTCCCGCGCACATCGTCATTACCACCCCCGCCGGCAAGAAGCTGGCGGAGATGACGGACTGGTCGATGTCCGTGCCCAATCACAAGGACGGCAACGCCAGCGTATTGAATGACAGGCGTCCTTCAGACCCGCCCTTTTACCAGGTTGGCGCGACCTTCGCTTCGCCCGACGACGAACACTACTACGGACTGGGCCAGAACCACGAAGGATTTCTCGATCATCGGGGCCGCAGAATCGAATGCTGGCACAATTACACCGCCACGGCTGGCCCCAGCGTGTGCGTGCCGTTTCTGATCACCAACAAAGGTTATGGCATCGTCTGGGACAATCCATCCAAGACAGTCATCGAGCCAGGCTTTAACGAGCAAACCCGCTGGACTTCCGAAGTGGGCGACCGGGTATCGTTCTTCGTAATAGCCGGCAACACAACCGACGAAATCTACGCTGGCTACCGGCTGCTGACCGGGACAACGCCGATGCTCCCGAAAGCTGCTTACGGATTTATTCAGTGCAAGCAGCGATACAGTTCGCAGGATGAAGTGCTGGCGGTCGCTAAAGGCTATCGCGACCGGCATCTCCCGCTCGACGTGGTGGTGGTCGACTGGTTCTATTGGACGAAGATGGGCCAAATCGATATGGACCCCGTGAAGTGGCCCGATCCAGCCGCGATGAACCGGCAGCTCCACGAAATGGGATTGCAGACCATGATCAGCGTGTGGCCGCGATTTGTCCCCGAAGACCGCTATTACGACCTGTTGCTCAAGAATGGCTGGTTGATACACCTTGCCGACGGCACGCCGATTAACGGATTGCCATACGACCGCGCCGGTTCCGACATCGATACCACGAATCCGGAAGCGGCCCGCTGGTATTGGGAAACCATCCGCGACAACATCTTGAGCAAGGGCTTCGACTCGCTCTGGTCGGATGAAACCGAACCTGATCTGCCCCCCAACGGCGCCTATTTCCATGTCGGCCCCGGCACGCGCTACTTCAACATCTATCCGCTGTTTCACACGGCTGCTTTGTACGAGGGCTTCCGCAGGGACTTGAAGCAACGCGCGCTGATCCTCTCCCGAGATTCCTATCTGGGCGCACAACGCAATGGCACCATGTTCTGGTCCTCGGATATCTACCCCACCTGGGACACACTGAAGCGGCAGGTCCCCACCGGGCTCGATTTCACCGCGTCCGGCATGGCGTACTGGAGCAACGACATCGGCGGATGGCAATACCTGCCGGCCGAACATCATCCCGCACACCCTCCGCTGCTGGATGGTTCCGATGCGCGCGACAATATCGGCGGCTATGAAGACTATCCCGAGCTTTACACCCGCTGGTTCGAGTACGGCGCGTTCCTGCCCATATTCCGCACTCACGGCAGCCGCTTATACAACGAGGTCTGGACCTACGGGAAAGCGGCCGAGCCGATTCTGGAGAAGTATCTGAAGCTGCGCTACCAGCTCATGCCCTATGTTTATTCACTCGGATATCGAACGTACGAAACCGGAGCCCCTTACATGCGTGCACTCTTCATGGACTTCCCCGACGACCCGAACGTGGCCGGCATGGGCGACGAGTACATGTTCGGCCCGGCGTTTCTGGTGGCGCCAGTCACCGAACAGGGCGCGACCAGCCGTTCGGTCTACCTGCCGGCCGGCGTCGACTGGTACAACTATTGGACCAACCAGCGGTTCCACGGCGGCCAGGCGATCAAAGTGAACGCTCCCATCGATACGCTGCCGCTATTCGTTCGGGCCGGTTCCATTGTGCCCCTCGGAGAGTCCATCGAGAGCACCAGTGATACGCAGAAGCTGGCCCGCGTGCGGGTGTATCGCGGAGCCGACGGCGACTTCACGCTTTACGACGATGATGGCAAGACCTACGCTTATGAAGGTGGCGATCGCAGAATCACGCTCCTGCACTGGAACAACGCAGCCGGCCGACTCAGCCACGAAGGGTTCCAGGCATGGACTGGCGCCGACGCCGGAGTTTTGGAGATTGTCGGGCGATGAAAAAGTAGCCTGCCAATTAGCGGCAAATTCAGCCCATTCGCCATAGAATCACATCGGCCGGCAAAGTGACCAGTCACGGGAGCTCCGTCCGAGTTGACTGACTGGTGGTCAGACCCAAACCAACATGCATGGCCTTCCGGCGCGCCGCACACGGGACGCAGAAGAGCGGAAGGGCCGGCGGGAGAGTAGTTGATATGTTGCAGTGCGGGCCGTAGAATCAGTTAGATAGGCTTGACCCCAATGCCTCCGGAGCAAAAGGTCGGTGGTTCGAATCCACTCGGGCGTACCACAGAACTACCTGCCGGCCACCGCATCGTCAAGAGGTCTGTGCTCGGCGGCTTGCATCACGAATACAGCTTGGCGAAAGAGGCCGCTTAACGACGAAGCTTCTTTTTGCGGACCACAGGCCGAAGTTCCCATCGAAATCGCTCCTAACGCCGTAACCGATGTTACGAAGCTTCCCATGGCGCGCCTGCGCGTCGGGCCACGCCAGCATCGGGAAGGTCATGTCGTTGCTCGACTGAAGCTGTGCCGTTCAACAGGTTGTGAGAAAGCGCCAATGAACGTGGACTCGATTCATGTTTGGACCCCGGCAACTCCGATTTGGCGGACGAGCCGAGAGGAGGTCCGGTTTCACTTGTGCTCGATATGCGGCCGACATTCGGCGCCCGTTTCATGCGGGCGTTATTCGCATTATCGTAAGCCATGGGTTAGAACATGAGCTTGAGAGCCAACTGGACTGCCCGCGGATCGTTGCTCTGCGACGGCGTGATTAAGCCCGCGGTGGCGCTCGTCATGCTCGTGCTCGGATTTCCCAGTTGCGGCGAATTCAGGGCGTTAAACGCCTCCGCGCGGAACTGCAGGCGGAGATTCTCGCGCAGTGTGAATGACTTGAACATGGAGAACTGGAGATTGGTGATCTTCGGCGGCCGGATGGAGGAAATGTACCGGCTGAGGGTGCGAATGGTGTTGGGCGGCTGCTGGATCCAGGCCACCGGCTCGGTGGTGCTGGCGCAGTTCTGGCGTAGGCCCGTGGTCGTTTGCACACACGTGTTGAAGTAGCGGGCGTCCGTCGGGTCGGCCAGGGCGGGGTTCACTCCGCTCGAATAGTAGCCGCTCGGCGAGCCCAGCGGGAAGCCCGCCTCTTGCAGCAGGATGCCGTTGGTCTGCCAACCCTTCAGCAAAACCCCCGTCAAGCCGTGCGTGCTCTTGAAAAAGGGCAGCGCCCAGTTGCCGCTTACCATCAGGCGCTGCGGCGTGTCCTGCGGATTGAGGGTCGCCTCGGGTCTGGTGGTAATCAGGTCCTGGTTATTGAGGTAATTGGTGGCGTCCATCCACTTGGATTCGGTGTAGCTCACTTGCAGGCTCAGTCCAGCCGAGATGCGCTTTGTGATGCCCACTGTTCCTGCGTTGTACCAGCTCTTGCCGATCGGGATGTTGTTCTCGGTGATGCCGGTGAATTGCGGATAGGGGCGCAGCAACTGCTGCAATGTAGTGGTGGCGCCGTTGATCCCCGTGCCTGGCAGCAAGCCCGCGAATGGGTTCGTCTTGCTGCTGGTTAGCGTGGCGCCGTATTGCAGCAACTGGGCCAGGGTCACGTCGTCGATTTGCTGCGAAACATCCAGGCTGCTGCTGCGGCTGCCCACGTAGGACACTTCGAGCACCGTGCGCCAACCGAGTTCCCGCTGGACACCGAGTGAGAATTCCTGGACCTTGGGGATCACGCGATTGCGGTCGACGAAGCTGATCGACTGCCCCAGGAAAGTGCTCAAACCGAGAGAACTGCCGGTGGGCATCAGGATGCCTGTGGGATAGGGATTCGAAAGGCTGTTGCCGCTCAGGAAGACCGTGCCGCCCTGGGTCGCGACGTAGGGTGTGGAGGTGCTGAATCCCTGGTTGCCGGCCGGCGTAAACGTCGCCAGGTAGCTGAGACCGTAGCCGGCGCGCATCACCGTCTTGCTGTTGATCGTCCATGCGATACCGGCGCGCGGCTGGACGTTGTTCAGATCGCGCTGGTAAGGCATGTGGTTGTTAGGACCGGTGAACAGCAGGCCGCCCGTCAAGTTGTATCCGGGCACCTGCAAGGGGCTGGTCGCGGCTGGATCGAAGCCGGCGTTCATCTGGTTGTTGCGCTCGGTGACCGGCGATTCGTAGTCCCACCGCAGGCCCATGCTCAGAGTCAGGTTCTTGGCGATGCGCCAGTCGTCCTGTACGAACGTTCCGTAATAGTGATAGCCGTAAGCCAGCGCCGGGTTGATCGGCGCGCTGCCGCTGTTGGGGTAACCGAGCAGGAAGGATGCCACCGAATTACCGTTGGCGGCGCTCGCGCTCAGCGGATTGGCCTGCGTGAACGTGGCATTGAAGGCGAAGGAACCCAGACTCGATGTGGGCGAGTTGATGTTGTCCAGGATCGAACGGAACTCGCCGCCGAATTTCAGCGAATGCCGGCCGATGATCTTGCTGACGATTTCCGACCAATACCAGTTGCTGCTGTAGGAAAACTGGTTGCCATAGCTGCGCCCCGCACCGAAGCTGTAATCGCCGCTGATCTGGATGCTCGGAAAGAAGGGCGGCAACTGGGTCAGCAGGGACGACGGGAACCCCAGCTTGGTGGGGTCGAAGCCGCTCGAGTACAGGTCGATCCACAGGTCGTGGCGGAAGTATGCCGCGCGCGACGTCAGCACGGTCGTCGGCGCCAGGATCGAGGTCAGGTCGAAGTTTCCGTCCTGGCTCAGGCGCCCGTCGTTGTATTGCGGCGAGGCCGCCGCCACCGCAAACCCGTTGGTCGGGTTCTCCTCGGTGCGGTTGCCGCGCACGAAACGCGAAAAGAAGTGTTCCTTGTCGCTGAGCATCTCGTCCAGGCGGAAGATGTGCGCGTCGTAGGCGTCGGTGCGCGCGTTGGGCGCGATCACCAGGTTGTTGGTCTGATACGACAGCGTTCCCGGCGTGCCCGTATTCGGCAGCGGGATGTAGCTGGCGATCTTCATGGCCACCGGGTTCATCTCCGACGTCGGAATGCTGTCGTTGGGAAATGCCGTTCGCGTGTAGGTGCTGGAGCTGGTCGCCACGGTACTGAGTGGATCGTAGATCGTGATCGGCTTTCCGTTGCTTTGCAGCGTGGTGTTGAAATTCCCCGCCAGTTGGTCCGGAATGGGCACAGTGGTGGTGAGCGGCGAGGGGATCTTGTCGCGGATGATCTCGTAGGAGTACATGAAGAACGTCTTGTTGCGCCCGTTATAGAGGTGCGGAATCACCACCGGGCCATCCAGCTCGAAGCCCGGCTGGTTCCATTTGAACTCCGCCTTCCTCGCGCCGATGCGGTTCGAATCCAGCGTGTTGGCCGCCAGCGCGTCGTTCCGGTTATATTCATAAACCGTCCCGTGCAACTGGTTGGTCCCGGACTTGAGACTGACCGAGACCGTGCCGCCGGCGGTGCGTCCGTATTGCGCATCGTAGTTGCTGGTCTGGATGCGGAATTCCTGCGTCGCATCCGGGTTCGGCACGAAACCCATGTTGGCGGCGTTGGTGGTTTCGGTGCCGGTATCCGGCACGCCGTCCAGCAGCAGGTCGCTGGCCCCTAACCGCCCTCCGTTGATCGAAAGCGATTCGGCCACGTTGTTGCCGGCATCGAACGGCCGCACCGAACGGCTGTCGGCATTGGACCCGATGTCAAACATGGTACCCGGGGCGGTGGCGGCGATCAGGAACGGGTTTCGCCCGACCGACGGCAGATCGTGTACGTTCTCCTCGGTCACCACCTGGCCCTTGTCCGACGCCACGGTCTGGAGCAGTTCGGTTTCCACCCTCACCGTGACCTGTTCGCTGAGCCCGCCCACCTCCAACTGGAAATCCTGTTGGACATGGTCGCCGACGCGCAACTCCAGGTTCTCGCGAATCTCTTTTTTGAATCCCGTTGCCGTGGCGGTGACCCGGTACTTGCCGATCGCCATCATGGGCAGCGCATAGTAGCCGGATTCATTGGTGACAGCCTTGCTCACCTCGTTGGTGGCCAGGTTGGTCGCTTCGATCGAAGCCCCAGGCACCAGCCCGCCCAGAGAGTCACGCACAATTCCGGTGATTTCCCCCCGGAATTCCTGTGCCATCGCCGGCAGACACCCCACCAGCAGCAATAAACACCATCGACGAAATGACCAAACCGACATACTTGTCTCCTCGAGGCACGCCACGAATGCATCCGTTCGTTTCCAGTTCACGGAATCGGCCTCCCACGGACTGAGCTTTCCTTGCTGCATGCACAGCGTTTCAAAATAACACGCAATTGTACCACTATTCAACAATTTTTACAGATTATGAAACGCAACCGCAAAAAATGAAACTGTCACTTCAGCCCGCCCGGCATTTGGATATCATGAAATATGGCGATAAGAGTCGGGCGGGCCAAACAAAGCGTGCGTCGAACGCGAGCCAGGGTGCCGGAACTGCCCAGGAAACGGTCCGGCAAGGATCAATACTTCTCGCGGGCGGTAGCGAAGGCTCTCGAGGCGCTGGAAGTCCTTCAAGCCGGCGACGCGCCAATGGCGCTCGGCGAGGTGGCGCAGCATCTTCAGCTGTCGAAGGCCTCCGCCCTCCGCCTGCTGCGCACGCTGGAGGCCTCCGGCTGCCTGGCGTCGAGCGACGGCGGCAAGTACGTTCTTGCGCCCGGCGTGCACACCGTGGTTTCCACGCAAACCGTGACGCGGTTGCGGCGCGCGGCCATTCCCCGATTGCAGCACCTCAACCATCAGTTGCGCGAGACGTGCAGCCTGGCGGCATTGTTCGACAACCGGATCGAAGTGATCGCGGTTATGGAGAGCCCCCAACCCATTCGCATGAGCAATGTGGTGGGCCACATTCTGCCGCCAAACGCCAGTTCGCTCGGCAAGGCGATTGTGGCGTTTCAAACCGAGGAGAGGCGCGAAAAGCTGTTACGCAGCTATGGGATGTACCGTTTTACGGACCAGACGATCACGGATCGCGCGGCGCTCGAACGGGAATTCGCGCGCGTTCGCGAGCTGAGCTTCGCGACCGACCTGGAAGAATCCGTGTGCGACGGCCACTGCTTTGCAGTTCCCATCTTCGGCTCCGCGGGCGAAGTGGGCGCGGCAGTCAGCATCTCCTTGCCCAAGGCGCGAGAGCGGGATTCCGATCATCGGGAGGAGATCCTGGAAGCCTTGCGGTCTACGGCCGACCAGATTGCCGCCGATCTGCGCAGTGACTGACGTGGCCCGCCGGCGCGCCTGCATGACAAAGGCACTGGTTCGCGGCAGATTCCGCTGGGTGCTGGTGGGCTGGATGTTCGCGATCAGCGCGGTTGCCTATCTGGACCGCGTGAATATTTCGATCGCGGGAAGCTCGATCGAACGCGATTTCCACTTGACACACGTGCAACTGGGCTGGGTGTTCGGTGCGTTCCTGCTCGGATACGGGCTGTTTCAGGCGCCCGGCGGCCGGCTGGCGGACCGCTACGGGCCGCGCAAGGTGGTTGCCCTGGGTACGATTTGGTGGGCGGTGTTCACCGCCCTCACGTCTTTGGTGCCCTCGGGCCTCGGCGGAATGTTGGCGGTGCTGCTGCTGGTACGGTTTTCTTTGGGGCTGGGTGAGGCGGTGATTTACCCAGCCTGCAACCGGCTGGTGGCTTTCTGGATTCCTTCCGAGGAACGCGGCCTGGCGAACGGGTGGATCTTCGCCGGCATCGGTGCGGGAGGGGGGATCGCACCTCCACTGAGCACGTGGTTGCTGCTTCACTACGGATGGCGGTGGGCCTTCAGGGCAAGCACGCTCCTGGGACTGTCCACCGCCGCGATCTGGTATGGAATCACTCGAGACCGTCCGGAGGAGCATCCCTGGGTAGAACCGGCGGAGGCGGAGCACATCCGCAAGGGGCTACCCGAAAGAACGCCATCGGCCGCGGTTCCGTGGCGGGTCATTCTGTGTAGCCGTCAGGTGCTAACGATCACCGGCAGCTATTTCGCCTACGGGTACGCCGCCTACATTTACTACACGTGGTTCTTTATCTACCTGAGCAGTGTTCGCGGAATGAATCTCAGGACCAGTTCTTACTATGGAATGCTGCCGTTCATCGCGATGGCTTTGGGATCCACGGCCGGGGGTTGGACCAGCGACGGCCTCACCAGGCGTTATGGAAAACGCCTGGGGCGGTGCGCGTTCCCGTCCGCCACCATGGCGCTATCGGGCGGCTTCATCGCGCTCGCAATGCTGGCCAAAGACGCGCAACTGGCCGGCGTGATCCTGGCGGGCGGGGCGGGAGCGCTGTTCTTGTCGCAGAGCACATTTTGGGCGGTGAGCGCCGATCTGGCGGGCAAATCGTCCGGGTCGGTTTCGGGAATCATGAACATGGGTGGGCAGTTCGGCGGCGCGACAACGGCCTTCCTGACGCCGCTAATCGCGGTGCATTTCGGGTGGCCGGCGTCGTTCCTGACCGCCACCGCCTTGTGCCTTGCCGGAGCGGCCGCCTGGCTTTTGGTGGACCCCTCCGCGGGCGTCAAAACGTGAATCGCGCCACTTCGGCGCAAGAAAAGGAGTTCGTAGTGGAGCCAATCACGAGAAGAACGCTGCTGACCGCCGCCGGCTATACCGCCGTCGCGCGACAGGCGGCCGCCGAAGGCGAGAAGTATCCCCGCAATCTGACCAAGGAAGATGTAGACCGGTGGATGACCGAACTCTCCAATTGGGGAAGATGGGGGAAAGACGATCAGGCGGGGACCGTCAACCTGATTACGCCCGCCACGCGCAAGGCCGCCGCGGCGCTAGTGCGCGATGGCGTCAGCGTATCCATGGCGCTCGATGCGGATCTGCCGAAGGAAGGTTCGACCGGCGGGCCGCTCCCCATGATGATGGGCGGGCCAAGGGGCGGCAATCCTCCAGCGGCAACCACGCCTCCACCCGTCCCGGGTAGTGCGCCGGCCGCACCCGCCACTCCCCCCGAGCCGCGCCGGCAGGGAGGAGACGCCAACCGCAACACGTGGACGCTCACCAGCCGGCCTCCCGGCCCCGAGCCACGTCCGCTGGCCGGATATGTCGTGGACACGATCGCAGTTACGTATCACGGCAACAACACAACTCACCTCGATGCCCCCAGCCACCTGTTCTACAAGGGCCAGATCTACAACGGATATCCGCAGTCGAGCTATACCGACCGGGGCGCGGGCAAGGACGATGTGCTGTCCATGAAGGACGGAATCCTCACCCGCGGCGTGCTATTCGACATGCCGAAGTTGAAAGGCGTTCCGTACCTGGGGGACGACGAGCCGGTCTACGTCGAAGACCTGGAAGCCTGGGAAAAGAAGGCGGGCCTCCGCGTGGCCGAGGGTGACGCTGTGCTGCTCCGCACGGGGCGGTGGGTGCGTGTGCGGGAGAAAGGGCCGCTGGATCTCAACCGGGCGGCGCCGGGGTTGTATGCTTCGTGCGTGAAATGGCTTCGCGAGCGCGGCGTGGCGGTATTCGGCAGCGACGTGGTGCAGGACGTGCGGCCCTCGCGCGTTGAGGGCGTCAACCAGCCCGTTCACCAGATGGCGCTGATGGCGATGGGCATGCCGCTGATCGACAATGCGGATCTGGAGGCGGTGAGCGAAGCGGCGGCCCAGCGGCACCGGTGGACATTCCTCCTGACCATGAACCCGCTGCGCGTCCCCGGCGCCACCGGCGGCCCAGTCAACCCGATCGCCACGTTCTGAGGCGTGGCGCGGCCGGTCACCCGCGCGTGTAAGGCCTCATGAAGCGATCCCAGGCGTCGCGGATGGCCTGCTTACCAGCTTCGTCGAGCGGGACTGCCGGGCCGCGGTTTCCGCGGCCGCCGCCCCCGCCGTCGCCCATGGGGATGCGGCGCGTTTTCGTGGTTTCCTTGAAGATGCCGCGCAAGACCATCAGATAGCCCGACGCATTGACGACGCTCTCGAAGGCCAGTATCCGGCCGAACATGTCGAACGCCGGCGACTGCTTGCCGGCGTGCCAGAGATCGAATGCGGCGGCGTAAAAATCGCTGAGCGGCACGGTGGGGCAGTGGCCCGAGAAGCCCAACCGCATCTCGTCGATCATGGTGCGAACGCCGTTGCCGGAAAACACCGCCAGCTTGTCATTGGTACGCCGCCGGATCTCCGTAACGCGGAGCAACGGGTTGCCGGCCTCATCTTTGACGCAGCGGAGCGTGGGGACCTGCTTCCATATCTCGACGATCAGATCCACGCTCATATCGCCCTGGCTCTGCACGATCAGCGGCAGGTCCGTAGCCTGGCCGATGGTCTTGTAATACTCGATCATCGCCTTGTCATCGGCCTTCTCGGGTGGCAGCGAGATGATGGCGTCCGCGCCGTTCCGTGCCGCATGTTTGGCATACGCGATTGACTTATCGACGTTCTCTTCCTTATCCTGCACGCCGATCACGATCGCCGTCGTGCCGCCCTTGCCGGCGGCCAGTATGGCTTCGGCGCCATCCATCCTTTCCTTCTCCGAAAGAGCGGACCAGCCACTGGCTTTCTGCGGCCATGCGAAGCCGTGGACCTTGTACCGGTTGCAGAATTTCACTTCGTTCTGAAGACATTCCAGATCCAGCTTGTCGGATTCGGTGACGGGTGTCTCACCAATGGGAAACAGTCCGCGGATTGGTTTCGAGCCGGCAGCGTAGCTCCTGCCGGCCAGCGCCGAACCTAGCGTGCCCGCGCTTACAGCCCACAGGAACTCCCGCCGGCCCGCGCCTTGTGAAAGATCGGTCATCGATTTTCTCCCTCCACGCCTAGGGATTCTCCGCACAGCCGTGCTAACCGGCTCCCTATGGTCGCGGCTCCGACTATTCTAACGATCGATCCTTTTCATGAGCTTGTCGAGAGCATCGCGATCGATCGGGTACCCGAGCCCCGGCTCCGCCGGCGCCAGCACGTACCCGCCCGGATCGATGCGAAACTTCGGCTGATAGGGCCGATCCGCCGCCGTGACGGGATGCGGCATTTCGAACCAGTAGGCGTTGGGCAAGGCGAGCTCAAGGTGGAAATGCACCGCCAGATCCGTTGGATTGCCCCAGTTATGCGGAGTACATTCCAGGTTGAAGGCATCGGCCAGCATGCCGACCCGCATGGAACCGCCGATGCCGCCCACGTTGTCGGCGATCAGCCGCGCCACGTCGAGCGCGCCGCGGCGAATGTATTCGGCGAAATCGGAGATCGAATACAGGAACTCGCCGACGTGGAGCGGCAGATCGAGACAGCGGTTCAGCTCCACCAGGCCATCAATGTCGGTGCTGGGGATGGGGTCCTCGAACCACAGGTAGTTGAGTTCGTCGAGAACGCGGCCCACTTTGAGCGCCTCGAACAGGTTATAACGCTGCACCGGATCGTGCGCCAGAACGAAATCGTCCCCCACCGCCTTGCGGATGTTCCGAATCTCCTCGATGTGACCGATGTAGGCGGGAATCGGCGGTCCGGTCCTATGCTGGCCGACGCCGGGATGAATCTTGTATCCTTTGTACCCCTGCTCTTTGGCGGCGAGCGCATCGGCCACATAGTCCTCTACGTTGGGGAGATGCTGGGAACTGGCATAGGCGGCGACCTTGTCTTTCGTGCCACCCAGGATCTTGTAGATGGGCCGGTTGACGGCTTTGCCCAGAATGTCCCACAGGCAGATCTCGGCCGCGGCCGTGTAATAGTTGGGCCAAGTGCCGCCGCGATTGACCGGCGAAATGGCGCCGGGCGTGCCCATCGCGCGGGCGCCGCCGGCCGGCGGGCCGGGAGGGCGACCTCCCGTGCGGCCGCCGCTGAAGCCGAAGGTTTCCTTGGTGCCCGTAGTAGCCGTGATGGTGGGCAGCAGGTCGATGATGTTCTTGCCCAACAACGCAGGCTTGGCCCATTCCAACCAGTTCGGCGTCAACGAGCGGTTCCCGATGGTGTAGTTTCCCTCGTGGCCGCTGTTGGTCACCACGGAAAGAATCTCACCGGTCTCGCCGGAGTTCAGGTGGCGAAAGCTGGAGATGTCCGCGACATAGACTTTCACCTCCTTGATCGTCAGGTCGGGAAGATCCCCCGTCTTGACTCCGGCCGACTGCGCCGCGGCGCGCGGCGGGTCGGCGAGCACCGAGGCCACTGCGGCAGTAGCGCCCGCGGTAGATCCGAAAAACTGCCGGCGGGACTGTTTTCGATCCAGCATGGTTCGTTCTCCTGGGTAGGGTATGCCTCAGCCTGCCCATCCTCGTGCCAATCTGCGATGAACCCGAGGCTCTGTCAATCGCCTCAGTCGAGTATATGTCAAAACCGAACCGGATCGAGAAAAAATGAAACGCCTGCGGAAGGCTACTTCGGCAGCAGCGACAGTACGCCTTTGCTGGGGCTGGGGATCACGTGTGCCGCGATTAGGCGGCCAAGGCCTTCCACCTTCGCCTTGCCCGCATCCACCGCGGCTTGAACCGCCGCGACATCTCCCTTGATCAGAACGGTGATGTATCCGCCTCCCAGTTTTTCGCGAGCCAGCACCTCCACGGCGGCGGTCTTCAACGCCGTGTCGATCGCCTCGAAGACGGCGGTAAAACCCTGGGTTTCGATGAGACCCACGGCAAAACTGGGTTGATCTTTCATATTGTTCTCCGGCCTTTGGACGGTGGCCTGTTCAATTAGTGGACTGAATTCCGGTTTGGCTAGATAAGCGGCGGGCGACAGTTCCGATGGCCCGGCAATGACGTGCGCCAGGACCGGAGTCCGCATGGCGCGGCCGGTTTCCTCAGCGGCGCGCGCGGCGGACTCAATGTCCCCCAGCCGCCCGTACAGCTTCATGCAGACACCGGGACTGTCGTTGAGCTCGGTTTCCAGCACCCGCACGCCGGCGCATTTCTCCATTGCGTCCAGCACGACCATCGCGGGCGACCATCCGCCAATTTCGATCAGGGCGAGGGCTTCGGTCAGACGATACCCCGCTTTTCAAGCTCGCGCATGACTTCGAACACCACCTGCTCCACCTTATCGACGCCAACCTGCTGGATGCGCGGCGCGCAGCCGCGGGCGGGGCGGTCCACCAGATCGAAATCGGCGAGGATGCATTCGAGAACCGAAGTGAGCGCGACGCGGTCGGAGCGCTGGGCGCTAGTCTGCGGCTGGCGTCCGCGGCCGAAACGAAAGCCCCGCAGCTCGGCCGCGGCGCGGAACCCGTCGGGAAACTCGAACGGGTTGAGCATGGCGTCGAACAGCTCCAGGATGCGGTACTGCCACTTCATCGCCTCGCCGAAACTGCCCGCCCGCGCCAGATCGTACATGCGGCGGGTTACTTCCGGCACCGCGTTGCTGGAGGCGTGGGTGCCACCGTCGCATCCGATCGCCAGCATTGGGACCAGCACGGCCTCCCATCCAGTGAGGAACGTGAAGTCGGGACGCTGCGGTCGCACGGCCGCGATCATCCGCATCATGAACGCCAGATCGCCCGAGGAATCCTTGATGCCGATCACGCGCGGAAACTCTTCCGCCAGTCGGCGGATGGTGGGAACGTCGATCGGGCTGGCGAACATCGGAATGTTGTAGAGGGTGAGATCGAGGGGTGAATGCCGCGCGATTTCGGCGAAGTAAGCGTATACCGATTCCGGAGTCAGTTTGTAATAGAATGGAGCAACGATGGCGACGGCGCGCGCACCCAGCGCGGCGTATACCTCACAAGCGGCAAGGGTTTCCTTGACGTTGGCCTCGGCGGCACCGGCCAGGATGGGGACGCGGCCGCGAGCCTCGTCCGCCACCACTTCCACGATGCGCCGCCGCTCTTCCGGTGTGAAACGGGTGAACTCTCCCGTCGAGCCATTCGGATAAAGACCGTGCACGCCGCGCTCAATCAGCCAGGAGACAAAGCGGCGCAGTTCCTGTTCGTTGATCCGGTCCCGATCGTCCAGGGGGACCAGCAGCGGCGTGAAAATACCTTCCAGCTTCGCCAACTCACAAGCATACACGGTAGGCACTATCCTTAGCATTAAACACGAGTCCCGCCCGATTTCGATCCGTGCTGGGGTAACCCTCGGAAGCGCCCGGTCGTCTTGTCGTGGAGCAAAGCCCATGTCGACTGAAAACAATCTGCGCAGAGACTTCATACGCCTGGCCGGTGCGAGCGTCACCGGCGCCGCCTTCGCCGCTAAGGCAGCCCCAGCAGCGGTTCACTCAGCCACGAGATCCCCCGCCGCGACCTTTAACGTCAGAACGTTCGGCGCAACGGGAGACGGAAAGACGCTCGACACCGCCGCCATCAACAAGGCGATCGAAGCAGCCGCGGCCGCGGGCGGCGGGACCGTGCAGATCCCGGCAGGTAATTATCTTTCGTACTCGATTCATTTGAAGAGCAACGTAGCGTTGCATCTGGAATCGGGTGCCACGGTGATCGCGGCCGATCCGCCGGCCGAGGGCGCTCCGGGATTCGATCTCCCCGAGCCCAACCAATGGGACATGTACCAGGATTTCGGCCACAGCCATTTCCAAAACAGCCTGTTCTGGGGCGACGGAATCGGCAACATCGCGATTGTAGGAACCGGCCGCATCTGGGGCAGAGGTCTGAGCCGCGGCACCGGGGCAAATCCAAACGCCCACACTCCGGGCGTGGGCAATAAAGCGATCGGCTTGAAGAATTGCCAAAACGTGCTGTTGCGCGATTTTTCGATTCTGCACGGCGGCCACTTCGGCGTCCTGGCCACGGGCGTCGACAATCTGACGATAGACAACCTCAAGATCGATACCAACCGCGACGGCATGGATGTGGATGCCTGCCGCAACGTGCGCATTTCGAATTGCTGCGTGAACTCGCCGTGGGACGATGGCATCTGCCTCAAGGCCGATTACGCGCTGGGCACTGCGAAGCAGACCGAGTTCGTCACCATCACCAACTGCTACGTGAGCGGATGCTGGGAGGAAGGGACGCTGCTCGACGGAACCTATAAGAAATTCGATCCCGAGGTTCGCGTGCCGCATACCGGCCGGATCAAGTTCGGCACCGAATCGAACGGCGGTTTCCGCAATATCACGATCTCCAATTGCGTCTTCGAAGGCTGCCAGGGGCTGGCGCTGGAGACGGTAGACGGGGCCCGCCTCGAGGACATCGCGGTTACCAACCTCTCGATGCGCGATATCGTCAGCGCTCCCATCTTTCTGCGGTTAGGCAGCCGTATGCGCGGCCCCGACAACACGCCGGTGGGGACGCTGAAAAGGGTCATCATCGCCAACGTGGTGTGTTCGAATTGCTCCGCCGGGCTGGGCTCGATCATCAGCGGGATTCCAGGCCACCTGATCGAAGACGTGAAGATCAGCAACATCCAGGTTCTGCACCAGGGTGGCGGGACCAAAGAGGATGCCGCATACCAACCGCCGGAATACGAGGACATGTATCCCGAGCCCACGATGTTTACAGGCGGTCCGCGGCGCAGCGGACGCGGTCCGGATGGGCGCTGGATACCTGAGCCCGCGGGACCGCCCCCTGGACAGGGAAGAGGCCCCGGAGCTGCCGATGCGACCGGCGGCAGGGGCGCGGGCACGTCCGCACAGCCGGGAACCCCAGCCGCACTTGGCGCGCCCGAAGCGGGACGTGGTGGCCCCGGCGGCCCTCCAAACCGGCACAAGATGCCCGCACAGGGATTCTACATCCGTCACGTAAACGGCATTCAGTTCGACAACATCGAGATCCGCGCCGAAAAAGAAGACCTGCGGCCTGCTTTCGTACTGGACGACGTGCAGGATGCCGACTTCTTCCGCATCAAAGTGCCGCTTTCGCCCGGCGTGCCGACATTCGCGCTGCACAAAGCATCGGATATTTCAGTCCACATGTGCAGCGACGTTCCGGACACGCAACTCAAGACTGTCGAAAGCGAGACCTTGTAGGCCGGCCTCGAAGCGGGCTGAATCGAGGCGATCAGCTCGATGCCTTCGCGCCTGCCGCGACACGCAACGCTAGCCCGATTTGCCGAACAGTTCGATACCCGCGTATACCGGCACGGGCGGTAGAAGCAGGCTGGTGCCGCCGTTCTCGGGAACCATTTCGATCGGCAACGGGCTCGTCGAGCCCAGACTCCACTGCCGTGCCGAGGAGTACTTCCCGGGAACCCACGCGGTGGCCAGGTCGTCCGGGAAACGTATGGCAAAACTGACGATCTGTATGAGTTCCTGCGTCCGGTCGGACGAAGCCGTGCAGTGCGAAAGGAATGCCGAGAGGTTGAAAAAACGCGCCACGTCATACGTCCGGCCGAGAAGCATGTGAACGTCGCGCGCGATCATGAACGGGTCCGGCGGGCTGGTCTTTGAGACGGCGAGCCGGCCCTTCCCCAACCGGCGAATATCCATGCGGGGGTGATCCATGGCGGTGGGATTGCCCTCGGGGCCGGCCCATCCCGTGCCCACCACCAGCAATCCGCCCTGATTCGCAAAGGCCAGCAACTTTCTGCGCAAACCCGGCGCGGGCGTGCCTTCATCCAGGTAAATCAGCGCCTTGAATCCGCCGAGCGGAGCGGTTGCGGCCGCGGACGCTTCGACAATGCGGTAGGCCAGGCTGCGACGCCCCAGCAGGTTCAAGATCTCCTGGCTGGTGGATTCATTCGGCCCGGCGAAATCCGAAATCACGCCGACTACGCCCAGCGGTTCCAAGGCGTTCCATGCGCGGCGCTGTTCGAAGAAACCAACCGCCGCGGCAACCGCCTTCCAGGATGCGAGCGCCTTCGTGTCGCCGCGCCCCAGGCCGCCTTGCAAATCCGTATCCAGGGAGACCACCCACCTACCGCCGCAACTACCGGTATCGGCGATGGCGCGCAGGTAGCCTTCGAGCAGCACCACCTGCGGCGCGCCGGGCGGCGTGAAGGTCAGCCAGACGCTCTTCTCTGGCGTCCGCGCCTTGGCCAGCCGCATCAACCAGCCGTTCGAATCGATCCACGGATTGGCGGTAGGTCCGGACGGTTCGCCCCCGTCCGCGCTGGCGATCCCCGGCCAGGCGGAATCCGTGGCGATCAGCAAGGATCCGGGTGGCAGTTCCAGCCCGGCTCCTGCGCCAGCCGAGCGCACCGCGTCGTTTCCCAGGGCTACTAGCGAGAAGCCGGCCGCACGGGCTTTGGCGGCGACGGGTGCCAGCGCGGCGTTCCATTCCATCGCCAGGCAATTGAACGGGGCGCCTTCCAGCAGCCCCAGAAGCGCGGGATCGACCCAGGCGGACGGCCAGCGCAAAGGAATCCAATTCGCGGGTGTGGACATTTACCGATCTTTAGTACTGAACTCCTCCCCGGCCGCCGTAGGGGCGATTCGGGCGCAGGGCCCGCAGTTTCTCGCGAAGCGCGCGAAAATCGAACATCACATCCTGAATGGACGGACCGATCACCTCGATGCGGCTCGGGTCGGCCGAACCAACGCCGAGTTGCTCTGCCAGCAGCAACTTGTTGTCGCAACGTTCAAAGGGAACAGTACCCTTGGGCGCGCGCGGGCTGTAGTTCATGGCAGCCACGGCCACCGCCGATGTGTTCACCACATTGGTTCCTGCCATCAGGACACCCGGCTCCACGGGCGTACACCAGGGGGTGGGCGTCTGGCCGCCGGCCATGGTCTTCACGCCGTCGACGATGGCCAGGTGTACTGGCCGGGCAGCGGTCAGGTCGGCGATGATTCGGGGCACGCGGTAACCGTCGTTGCGCGGAGAAGCAGGATCGATTTCGGGCAGGGCATCGAGGGCTGGCTGACGCGCTCCGCGGTGCAGGATCTGTATGCGATCGTTACCGTAGACCAGATCGTTGTCTTCCCACTTGCCGGCGCCGTTGCCGTAGACGGTCAGCGGTGTCAGTCCGAACAGGTTCTTCATCACCGTACTGACGCCGGTGGTGGGGTGATCCTTGTACTTGGCGATGGTGACGAAGACATCGCAATCCGCGTAGGAGTGGTTCAGGTCGTAGGCGGGAAACAGCAGCCCGCCATTCGGCACCCTAAGACGCGTGAACTTCTTAGCGGCGTTGGTGTAGTTGGTGTTCTCGAACTCCACGCGAGGCGCAGCGCTGAGGAATTGCCGGGGATCCCAATTCGCATCCAGCATGTGTTCCTCGAAGGGATCCGTCCGCGGCGCCGCGGCGCCCTCCACCAGGCGCACTCGATACACGCCGGCCCGCGCCATCAGATGCATGGTGGCGGCGAGCAGGTTCGGATGGGGCCAGTGAGTATCTCCCAGCGGCAGATGCCCAAGGCGGACGGTCGGACCTCCGTTGAAGTTCAATTTGATGGCGACGGTCTTGCCCTGCACCAGCCGTCCCAATCCGCCCAGCTTATCGAACATGCCATCGAGAATCGGCACCAGTTGCGAGGGTTGATATGTTTTGCAGCGCGCGACAGCCACCGGCGCGACGGGTGCTTGCGTCGCCGATGCGGACGCTCTTGAAAGGAGCAGACCGGACGCGCCCAGGCTGGCCAGCATTTCACGGCGTGAAATCCCATCGGGCATGGCACCACCCCTATATATACTCAAGCGCAATTATATGCCAAGTCAGCGTGGCTTGAGTTATTCCGCTCGAGCCTGTCAGGAGTAACCAATTGAATCACCAGCAACCGCTCCGTTGAGAATCACGCTGGCGCGGCGTGCAGTGCGAGGGACGCAAGACTTACGGGGCAGCCGAGCTTGCGGAGAACTTATAGTAGTTTTCGCGCACGGCGTTGCCTGGTTTTGGGGTCCGGTTCCTGTGGTCCAGGCATAAGGCAGGGTCTACGGCGCTGACTCGGTCGCGGGTGGATGCACCGAACAATCGTCAGCAGACCAGGTCCTGCTCGTGAAATGCCAGGATCGTGAACGGAACCGAGAAACTGCCGTTGGGATAGTACTCGTCAAACACATCGCATTAGGGGCGTTTGCGTTCCCGAGCTTTCGAAAGAGCCTGGAGCCGCCGAGCGGCCTCCAGAATCCGGCGAGGCCTCGAAAACGACCTGCTGCCTGATTGTCATCGGGGCGAGGACTCCAGAAAGAGGCGCGGAGCTCTGGCGGCGGTAACATAGGGCCGCCATTCGACTCCCTGCTTCACGCGCTCTGAGCGAAGGCTCGAAAGCGTAAGACCGAGTAGACGCAACACGGCAGCCCCGTTCGGTTGGATGTATCGTGAGAGTGTGGAACCTGTGCCGCCACAATCCGCGTCCCGCGATGTTCTGGCAATTTCTTCTACTAGCAATCAGACGCCGGAACTGGACACGGTTCAGGAACCGGAGTTGCGCCTGAGGGAGCTATCTGGCCTGACGATCGACGAGTTGTGGCGGGAAGCGGATGCCGAGTCCGTTGGTCTTGGCAAGGGCGAACTGGCGAGTGCGCTGCTCGCGATCGGCGTAAAGTGCAACTATGGACTGGCTCCTGGAGTTGGGGCCACGCGGTCACAAATTGGCACGTTCTGGCGCACACTTCAACTGCGAGACCTGGCTCTGGCGCAGTCCTGCGCCCTCGGTCGCGACGTTGCCTGGCGGCAGTTCCTGGCGCGCTATCGGGAGCCGCTAACGCAAGCCGCGATCGCGATCACGAGATCGGCGGCTGTTGGGCTGGAACTAGCCGATTCGATCTATTCCGAGATGTTCGGCCTCAGCGAGCGCAATGGACAACGCCGGTGCCCGCTCGCCTCATACTCCGGGCGCGGGTCGCTGATGGGGTTCCTGCGTGCGACACTCGCTCAGCGGAATGCCGGCCAGCACCGGCATGCCAATCGCGAGACTCCCCTGGAAGTTGAAGCGCTCGTCGCCGCACCTCCGGCTCCCATTGCCTCGCTCGATGTACTTTCGCGTCTCGGCGACTCGGTGACAACCGCGCTGCGCTCGCTAACGGCGGAGGAGCGTTTCCTGCTTTCGGCGTGGTTTCTCGATCGGCGTACTTTGGCTGAGATTGCCCAGCTCATGCGGGTGCATGAATCGACAATGAGCCGCAGAATCAAGCGCCTGACTTCCAGCCTCCGCAAAAGCCTCCTCAGGAGCTTGCGGGAGTCCGGGATGAGCAGGCAAGCTGCGGAAGAGGCTCTCGGCACCGACCCGCGCGATCTCGACATTGATATTCGAAAGTTGTTGCAAGGTTCCGCACCTGATGCATTCCTTCAACAGGGAGAAGCACGGGAGGTGAAACAAGTATGACCGGACACATTCATCCCGGACCTCACCCTAACGCCGATTCGCTCAGCGCTTTCCTTGAAGGCGTGTTATCCGAGCATGAGCGTGCCGAGTGTCTGGCGCATTTTGCCGAGTGCCCCGAGTGCCGGGAAGCAGTTTTTTTGGCCCAGCAGCCTCCGCCCACTCCGGTTGCGGCGAATCCGATTCGCGTGTGGGGGCGCTGGTTTGCGCCGATTCCCGTCCTCAGTGGTGTGCTGGTTGCGAGTGCGCTTGTCCTGGGCGTATGGTTATACGTGCACCGCTCGCCTGCGGCGCCAACCCAGTATGCGATGGTGCGTAATCCGGCGCAGCCAAAGTTAGCGGCGCCTGCGCCGACCATCCGGCAGCCAGAACTCAAGCAGTCACCCGCTGCTGCGAGGGTAAAACCCGAGTTTCGTCCTCCAGCTCAACGGGAAACATCTGCGAAGTCACCTAGCGGCAGCGCCAAATCGGGGATGGCTGACAAGCTGGCCCAGCCACTTCCCGCGCCAACCCCTTCCCCACCCCCAATGCGCCCCACGGAGTCGCCCACGGTCTTAAGCGGGGGGGCTCTCCGGCTCAGCATCGAGCATGATCAGGGGACGGTCAGCGACCTTGCCCAGCGCGCGGCCGGTTCAATCGCCGGCACCGTAGCCGACAAGTCAGGCGCCGTTATTCCCGGCGCAAAAGTGACGGTGAAGAACGAAGCCAACAATAGCACCATCGACGGAGTTACCAACGGCTCCGGTGTCTTCAGCTTCCCGGCGATTCCGCCCGGCAGTTACACGGCGACGATTGCCGCTCCGGGTCTCCAGACCTATGAGCTCCAACACATCGTCGTAACGCAGGGCGCCGCGGTCGGCATTCCGACCATCCCCTTGCAGGTTGCCACAACTGCCGAGGCGATCGAAATAACGGCCTCAGGCGACGTCGCTGTTCCGATCGACTCGCCGCAAGCCGGCCAGACGCTGAACCAGAACATGATCAGAGATCTTGCGATCGTCGGCCGCGATGCCGCTGAGCTGATGAAGATCATGCCAGGCACGGCAGCGCCGGCCTGGGCCAAGGCTGGCGAACCGCCTCCCCCGCCACAAACCACCGTCCCGACCGGACCGCCCCCGCCGCCTCTCACCACCATCACGATTGGTAAATCCACGGTCAGGGTGGATTCTTCCGGAGCGCTCCTCTTGAGCCGCAGCGCCGGAAAACGCTGGACGGCAATCAAGCCGCTCTGGCACGGGAAGGTTGCAAAGCTAGCCATCGTGCACGAACAGGTTCCCGCTGCCGGTCCCGGGCTGTTTCAACTCACCACGGAGTCCGGGTCCGTCTGGCTTAGCCGGGACGGCACTCACTGGTATCCAGTTCCCGTGCAGCACTGACGCCGCGCTGAAAAAATTCTTCCTGCAAGATTCGCAGAGTCTCTCATTCACAGCCATAGAGCGCCCAGGTCAATTGACATCGCGGAGGGCGCCAGATGGTGGAGGTTGGCTATGAAGACTCGTCGAGGACTGTCTTTTTTGCTCACCGCTGTGTTGGTACTGGGCTGTGTCGCCGGGCTGGCATCTTTCTCGCCAACCGAGGTGGCGAGCGACCATTCTATAGTCGCCACGTACGCGCACGGCACGCTGCGCGTCTCAATTCCGTACGATGCGGCTTGCAGTGGGGCGGGTGATCTGGTCGTCGAAATCCTCGACCCTGAGGACGCGGCCATTGGACGCTTCGACTGGCATGTCCATGTCGGCTCGGGGCGGGGAGTGTGGAAGCAGGACCTCCAGCTTCCGAAAACGCTCGCTCTGGAGGACCTGGTGTGGCATCGGCTGCGTTACCGATTCATTTACAAA
>Ga0326727_10004474_pt1 | contig 41955 bp, 29 predicted proteins | sample MB2enrmetagenome_FD_207643 | JGI IMG/M metagenome (GOLD analysis project Ga0326727, IMG submission 207643) | Lab enriched peat soil microbial communities from McLean, Ithaca, NY, United States - MB29MY | ecosystem: Environmental > Terrestrial > Soil > Wetlands > Peat | place: USA: New York...
CGCTCAAACTGCTCACGGCTGATGCCGCTTGGATAGGACTTTCTTGGCTCCATCCTCTACCATTACCGCACCGAGGAGTGCCCGGTTATCGCTTTGCTGTCTCCCCCGCCATATCTCGCCTCAAGATTGTAAACAGGCTCTAAGACAGGCGATGGGGTTGGAGGCAGGATGGAGCGGACGGGAATAGACTGGTTAGGTCTGGTTAAACGATTGAGGAGGGTTTCCGGAATGAATCGGATTGGCTTTTTCCTGGTTTTGGTTTGCATTTGTGCGAGTGGGTGGGTTGCACCGGCCGCGCTGGGGCAGTGGAATACGCCGAACCCGGTGGTGAGCTTTGAGAAGCGGACGGACGGGCTGGAAGTACGGCAGAAGGACGGAATACTGCGGTTGGAGGTGAAGGCGGAGGACTTGCTGCATGTGACGTACTCCGCTCTTACTCTCGCAGAGGGCGCGGTTGCGCCGGAGCGGAATTCGGACTGGGTGGTAGTGAAGAAGGACTGGACGGGGGCGGCGTTCGAGGTGAGCTCGGACGAGAAGCGGATCACTCTTTCGACGGCGAAGCTGAGGGCGGTCATTGAGAAGGAGAGCGGAGCGCTGCATTACATTGCGAGCGAAGGAATCACGGGGGCCGCGGCGACGGGGCCGGGGTCAAATGGGCCGGGAACGCGGGGTAGGATGCTGACGACCGATGGCTACCGGACGCTGAGGCCGGTGGAAGTGAACGGAGAGAAGACGTTTCATGCGGAGGTGTTCTTTCCGATTTATGGGTCGAAGGAGGGGTTGTACGGGCTGGGCCAGCACCAGGCGGGGGTGTGGAACTATCGCGGCGAGACCGTGGATCTGTCGCAGGAGAACACCAACATTGCGATTCCGCTTCTGATTTCGACCAATGGGTATGGGATTTTCTGGAACAACGCATCGCGGAGCCGGGTGAACAACCGGTTTGTGCACATGCTTTACCTGAGCGCGGAGGTTGCGGACCGGGTGGATTACTACTTTATCTATGGGCCGGAGCCGGATGCGATTATCGGGCGGTATCGGGAGCTGACCGGGGAGGTTCCACTGTTTGGGCGGTGGGCTTATGGGTTCTGGCAGTGCAAGAACAAGTACCAGTCGCAGGAGGAGATTGAAGGAGTGGCGGCTAAGTACAGGGCGCTGCACATCCCGGTGGATAACATTGTGCAGGACTGGTTCTGGTGGGTGACGATGGGCGAGATGAAATGGAACGCGCATTATCCGGACCCGCAGGGGCTGATTGACAAGCTGCACGAGGAACACTTTCATTTGATGGTCTCGATCTGGCCTTACTTCCGGCCGGGGAGCGCGGTGTACGACGAGTTCGACAAGAAAGGCTGGTTTGTGGCGAAGACGGTCAGCCCGAGTTTTCACCCATTGGGGCAGGCGCTCTATGACGCGACCAACCCCGAAGCGCGGAAGCAGTATTGGGCGAATGCGAACACGGCGCTGTTTCAAAAGGGCGTTGATGCCTGGTGGCTGGATACGGACGAGCCGGAGACGGAGGGACGGGAAGATAACCTTCTGACCACGAACAAGCTGTGGGCCGGATCGGGGGCGCGGTATGCGAATGTGTACCCGGTGTTTCATACGGGCGGGGTGTCGGACGGGCAACGGGCGGCGAGCGAGGAGAAGCGGGTTTTTATCTTGTCTCGGTCGGCGTATGCGGGAGCGCAACGGTACGGCGTGACGGCGTGGTCGGGCGACGTGATGAGCGACTGGATGACGTTGCAGAGGCAGATTCCGGCGGGACTGAATTACTCGATTTCGGGGATGCCGTATTGGACGACGGATATTGGAGGGTTCATTTCGGGCGGAAACCTGAACGATCCGAAGTTTCGCGAGCTGTTTGTGCGGTGGTTTCAGTTTGGGGCTTTCTCGCCGATCTTCCGGGTGCATGGGACGCGCAATCCGGACGAGAACGAGTTATGGAGTTACGGGGAGGACGCCGAGAAGATTCTGGTCGATTACGATACCTTGCGCTACAGATTGATGCCGTACATTTACTCGCAGGCTTGGCAGGTGACGAGCCATCACGGGACGCCGATGCGGCCGCTGGTTATGGATTGGCGGGAGGATGTGGAGGCGCAGAATACCGGCGACGAATACATGTTTGGGCCGGCAATCCTGGTGAGTCCGGTGACGACGGAGGGGGCGAGTTCGCGGACGGTGTATCTGCCGCAGTCCAGGTGGTACGACTTCTGGACCGGGTCGCCGGTGGAGGGAGGCCGAAGGGTGCAGGCGGATGCGCCATTGAGCAAGATGCCGCTGTTTGTGCGGGCGGGATCGATTGTGCCGATGGGGCCGGCGATGGAGTGGACGACGGAGAAGCCGGCGGACCCGATTGAGTTGAGGATTTATCCGGGAGCGGATGGGGATTTTGTTTTGTATGAGGATCAGAACGACGGGTATGCATATGAAAAAGGGGCTCATACGACGATTGCGCTGCGTTGGGACGAAGGAGCGAAGACGCTGACGATTGGGGCGCGGGAGGGGAGCTTTCCGGGGATGCTGAAGGAAAGGACTTTCCGCGTCGTGGTTGTGGGCAAGGGACATGGAGTGGGGATCAGAGAGAGTGAGAAGGTGGAGGTGGAGGTGCGCTACGACGGTGGGAACCTGGTTCTAAAGCCGTAAAAGAGAAGCAGCGAGTTAGCGAAAAGGTCCCGCTGCGGCGGGGCCTTTTCTGTTAGCAAGTCAGCAAGTTAGCGGCGGATGGGTGGGATCAGAGGGATTCGAGGAGGGCGGAGACTAAGGCGATGGGGAGGCCGACTACGTTGAAGTAATCGCCTTCGATGCGGGGGACCCAGCGGGCGGTGCGGCCCTGGATGGCGTAGGCGCCGGCTTTGTCCATGGGCTCGCCGGTGGCGATGTAGGCTTCGATTTCTTCATCGGAGAGGGTGAGGAATTTGACGCCGGTGACTTCGGCGGCGACTTCGGTGCGGGCGGCGGTGACGAGGGCGACGCCGGTGACGACGAGGTGGGTGCGGCCGGAGAGAAGACGAAGCATGCGAGCGGCGTCGGCGGGGTCTTCGGGCTTGCCGAGGATATGGTTGTCGAGGGTGACGGTGGTGTCGGCGCCTAAGACGGCGAGAGTTTGTGGGTCGAGGTTCGCGCTCTCCCGGGTCTCAGAAGCGAGATCCTTCGGCAAGCTCAGGACAGGCTCTCCACCCCACGGACTAAGACCCGTCCGTGGGGACCCCGGCTTTGGAGCACCCGGCTTGGCGGAAGCCTCCGAAGAGCTTCCCTCAGGGGCTAAAGCCCGGACGCGTTTTGAATCGCTTATGGCACGACTGAAGTCGTGCCCTTTCAAAGCCAGTTCGCGGAAGACGGTTTCGGCTTTTTCGCGGGCGAGGCGAACGACGTAGGCGATGGGGTCTTCGTTGGGGTGGGGGTCTTCGGGGATGTGGGCGGGGTGGACCTTGAAGGTGAAGCCGGCGTGGATGAGGAGTTCGCGGCGGCGGGGAGAGGCGGAGGCCAGGATCAGCATCTCTTGATTATGCCGTGAGGCCGGTTTGGAGGGTGGTGGGGGTGGCGAGGCCCCAGGCCATGGCGGGGGTGTTATGGGCGAGGCCGAAGCGGCCGTCGGGGCCTAACAGGATGATGCCGCCGTGTCCGCCGAGGCGGTTATAGAGGTAAGAGATGGCTTGGCGGGCGGCGATTTCAGGCGCCGTGCCGGCGGCGACGCGGTCGGTGGCCCACTTGCCGAGGACGAGCTTCATGATGGGTTCGCCCCAGCCTGTGACGGAGACGGCGGCGGAGAGATTGTCGGCGTAGCAGCCGCAACCGATGAGGGAAGAGTCGCCAACACGGCCGGGGGTTTTGTTGAGGGTTCCACCGGTGGAGGTGCCGGCGGCGAGGTTGCCGCGGGCGTCGAGGGCCACGGCGCCGACGGTGTCGTGGTCCTGGCCGGACGGGCGGAGGCCTTCGGCACGAAACCGAAGGTCGGCCCTTTCTTCAATCAGTTGGTCGGTTAGGACGGCGGTTTCCGGGCTTTTGTCGTCTTGGAGGGCTGGGCCGGAAAAGGATTCATCCTGAAGGCCGGCGGCGTGGCGGGCCTGGGCCTGGGCGAGGCGCTCGACTTCGCGGGCGAGGACGAGTTCGCTGTTCGAGATGAGGGCCATGCCGTGGGCGGCGGCGAAGCGCTCCGCGCCTTCAGCGACAAAGTAAACATGGGGCGAGTCCTCAAGGACGAGGCGAGCGGCCTGGATGGGGTTGCGGAGGCGCTGGACGCAAGCGACGCCGCCGGCTTTCATTCGGCCGCCGTCCATAAGGAGGGCGTCGAGCTGGACCCGGCCGTCGGAGGTGAGGAAGCTGCCTCGGCCGGCGTCGAAGGTGGGGTCGTCTTCAAGGATGGTGACGGCGGCCTGGACGGCGTCGAGGGCGGAGCCGCCACGGGAGAGGATGGAGTGGCCAGCTTCAAGAGCGGTACGAACCCCGGACTGGTGGGCTTCAGCGGCATCTGCGGGGATGGCCCAAGCGCCGCCATGGACGAGTAGAGTGGGGGGATGGGCAGCGGGAGCGGTCACGGGGATATGGTAGAGCATCGTGCGGGCGGGGCGGCGGGGCCATTTTGGGATTGGCTTGTTCCGATTCGGACATGTTGTCAAAGAAACCCAGGTTGCGATTGCGTGATAAATGGTTGAAAACAAGTGAGAAAAGGGTGTTTTGGCGAGTTGCATGGAATTCCGGTGAGTTCCGGTAAGCTAAGAGCATTCAAAGGGAAATAGAGCAAAGAGGGGAAAGCGTACGAGGCTTTCCTCATCTTCTTCGGGCCATCTCCGCGGGTTCGCTGGCGTAGGGAAGAAGAAGAAACCGAGAATGCCGCATTTCTGAAGATACATTCGAGGGGCGATTCCGAAGGGGAATTGCCCCTTTCTCCTTTCCGCGGGCGAAGCGAATGACCGTGGAACGGTGGGCCGGGAATGGCGGACAGATGGCCGATTCAAGGCAGAAGAAGTTGATAGTGGCGAGCAAGACCGGGAAACACACGCCCGCAAAGAGGCGGAAGGTTTCCGGATGTGTGCGGGGAGGAATCCTCATCCTGCACGAGACGGCGGGCAAGACCGTCGGGGAAAGCAGCACGCAGATCACGGCGAAGTTGTTGGAATTGGCCCTTTGGGGCAATGTGAACTGCGCAAAGCTGTTGGTTGCGCTTGCGGAGTTGCAGCAGGAGCCAGAGGACGAGAAGAAGGGTCGGCGCTCGTGGAGCGCCGCTCTGGCGCTGGGGGCAGAAACGCAGTGGCAGGAACCGGCAGAGGAGGCAACCGCCGGGATGAACGGCGGAAGCCTTGAACCGGAAGGCTGATGGCAAGGCGTCCCACCCCGGCGAGCAAAAGATGCTCGCCGGGGTGGAAGGCGGCGGGGCAAGATTGCCAGTGCCGGTGGAATGGGATCTTGATTTGGCATGGAGAGCGGCGGAGAAACAGTTGGATTCTTGCGCACGCATTCCGAAAAGAAGGAAGAGACACGGATGAAGCTCACGAATGACGAGTGGTTGCGCGCCGGCAGATGGATGGGAGTTTGCCTGATCGTGCTGGGCCTGATAGGAACGGCACTGGGGTTGGCGGCCAACGCGCAGCCAGTCAGCACAACGACGGTTCAGGGGACTGTGTATCTGGCGAACGGACAGACGGGCGCTGGGACAGTGGTGGTGAGTTGGCCCGCATTTTCAACGGCGAACGGGCAGGCGGTGGCGGCCGGCCGGACTACGGTGACGATCGCGTCGGATGGCTTTCTGAGCGTGAATCTTGCACCGAACCTGGGGGCGACGCCGGCGGGGCTGTTTTACACCGCGACCTATTACCTGAGCGACGGCTCGTCGAACACGCAGTACTGGGTTGTTCCGGCGGCAGCGCAGGCGAGCCTTGCGCAGGTTCAGGCGCAGGTGATGCCGGCAGCGCAGGCGGTTCAGGCGGTGAGCAAGTCGTATGTGGATCAAGCGATTTCCGAGCTCTCGGGGAGTTTGTTGACGGCATCTGGCGGGAATCTGAGCGGGCCTCTGTATTTGAACGCCGACCCGACGCAGCCATTGCAGGCAGCGGACAAGCACTATGTGGACTCGGTCTTCAGCGAGGCGGTTCCATTGGCCGGCGGGACGATGATCGGGGCTCTGACGACGCCGGCGTTGAACGGAGTGCAGGCGCCGGTGGCCGGAACCTCGCAGGGAACTTTGCAGGCGGCTGTGAATGCTGCCGGAACGAACGGGGCGGTCGTCATTCCGCCGACGTATACGGGGAGCGGCGGGTTCACGAATCCGAACGGCGTATACGTGACGGATCTGCGGACGAATGTGTCGCAGCAGGTTGAGCGGAGCGTAAAGGAATTCGGCGCAGTGTGCGATGGGGCGACGGACGATACCATCGCGTTGCAGTCGGCCCTAAGCTATGCGCAAGCGCACGGGGTAGCACTGACGATACCGCAGGGCACCTGCAAGACGCGCGCGCTGACTTGGCACGGGGAGTCGATTGGCGGGTTGGGCAAACAGGTTTCGGCGCTGATGGGGTTTCCTGGGCAGGATGTACTGGTGACGGTAACAGACGGCACCAATCTTCTGAGCTACACGCGGCTGCACGATCTGACGATTTACGTAGATCAAAGCACCGATGTGTCGTGCACGGCGGCCGAGGGGCGCGCGCCGGCAGGCAGCTGCGGGCTGAGCCGGCAGATGGAGAGCAACACGATCTTCTCGCCGGGCGGAAACGGGCTGACCGGGGCCGAGGGCACGGGCGAGGCGTGGGCAGTGGGCAACTGCGCAATTGCGATGCCCGCGGCTACGGGAGCAGGCGGCAACGGGCTGCGGGTGGCAGAGATCGAGAACCTGGAGATTGCGGCGACGGGCGCGGACCCCATGGCGCAATATCCGGGAGCGCACTCGACGCACACTTGCGGGATGTATCTGGGGCAGTGGCCGCAGTGGAGCGAGTTCCGGAATATCGATATTCGCGGGCTGAACACGGGCATTGCCATCCCCGCGTTGCCAGGAACCGTACCCGCGGGCTTAAATGCGGACTCGAACCGGTGGCAGAACATCACGATCCAGGCGACGCACGGGTTTACGGCAGCAGCGGGCTCGAACAACGTGCTGGATAACGTGGTGGTGCTGGCGGGGAACTCTGCAGCGACAGCCGAGCCGCCGACCGGATTGGTGCTGGACTTTGCGGGCGCGCAGCAGGGTTGGACGGTGCGGAACGCGGTGGTGTTGCCAGCGTGGAACGCGGTGCAGCCGCAACTGACGGCAACAGCATCCGGCGGCGCGGTGACGGCTGTGACGGTGGGTTCGGAGCACGGGCTGGGTTTCGATCCGTACGGAACGCAGGTCCCATTGAGCTTCAGCGGGAGTTGCACGGCGCAGGCCACGGCAAGCGTGAACAGCAGCGGTTCGATTGGGACGATCACCGTGACGCAGGGCGGGGTGGGGTGCTCGGGGACGACAACGGCGAGCGTGAACGTGGCAGGGACGTGGGATACGGCCGCGCCGGTGAACCTGATCGGCGGGCAGAACATGACCTTCTTTGCCGGGAACCTGCTGAAGGGCAATGGCGGATATACGGTCTGGAACGCGGCGAACTCGCAGAGCAATGGAACGCAACTGGACGGAGGCGGGGGGACATTGCCGGGCGGTGGAATCTATGCGGCGCTGGTGGCCAACAACCCGCTTGGATCCGCATTGCAGGTGGACCAGTTTCCCGGGGTGGACTTCGGCGCGAAGCTAGAGGCCTGTCTGGGTGCGGTGAGCGCGGTATATGGCGGCACGTGCGATGCGCGGAACTTTACAGGGAACCTGTCGATGGGATCGAACCTGAATATATCGACAGCCAACGCGACAATCCTTCTGCCTTGCGCGACGATTTCGACGGCCAACCAGGTGATGGTCACGGTGGGAACGAGAAACGTGACGATCCGCGGCTGCGCATTGCGAGGAGCGAGCACGGCGAGCGGAAGTCAGGGCGGAACGGTGTTCATGTACTCGGGGACCGGAGCGATGGTGCAGGTGGGAGACCCGACGTATGCGGCGGATACGCCGGGATTTCACCTGGACGATGTCGTGATCAACACCACAGGGGCCAGCAGCGCGACGGCGCAGGGGTTGGTAGCCTATCGCACGCAGGAGATGAATCTGGACAGCTTGTATTTTCTGGGGAACTCGAATCAGACGGGCATGACCCTGGACGGAACAGGCAACTATACGGGCGGGACCTTTTCCGGCATCGAGTTGGGCGGGTTCCAGACGGCCGTCAACGCAATCGGACACCAGGTTTCAAATCCGGCAACGACGGACTGGATGAACGCGAGCACGTTTGTGCGGCTGCACATTAACTGCCCGACGAGCGGTGGAGGCCCCATCAGCGGGACGACCGGGATCAACCTAGCAGCGGGGGACGGCAACACGTTCACGGGAGGAGATGTAGAGGGATGCAATACAGCACTGCACCTTGGCGCGAGCGCAGAGAACAACACGATTGTAGGGTTGCGGAACGAGAACTCCAACAACCAGGTGGTGGCGGATGCGGGCAGTTCGTACAACAACTGGATGACCGGCGGCACGATGTTTACCGGCAGGCTCACCGACAACGGCGAGCGCAACAGCTTCCTCGATACATTTCACCGGAGTTTCAACGGGTTGAATGGTGACTGGTACGGGAGCCAGAAGGACGCCACGTTAACTAACCATCTGAGGCTGGGGATTGGCCTGGGAAATGAGCGCGGGCTGCTCAACCGCTATCAGACGGATTACGGCTACCGCTGGACCATGGGTCTAAGCGACGCAACGGGCGGCGCGCAGAACTACCAGATCCTGGATGAATTGAACAACGTATACCGAGTGTCGATCGGGCAGTATTTGGGCGCGGCTGCCAACACAGTCACGAATGTGCTGCTCAACAACGGCGGGTGCTACACATCCTCGACTCCGCCGAATATCGCATTTTCCGGTGGTGGCGGGTCGGGCGCGGCTGCAACCGCGGTTATGGCCACCTCAGGCTGCTCGGGCGGTTACTCGGTGTCCTACGTGACGATGACAAGCGGCGGCATGCTTTACACCTCACAGCCGACAGCAACATTTACGGGAACGAACCAGATCACCGCACCGAATGCGGTCGCCGAGATCACAATCTTAGGCAGCACCAATAATCAGACGGTGATCAACGCGGCCGGGACGGGCGCAGTGGTGTTGAATGGATCGAACAACGCGGGGACAGGCGGTGTGGTGGTGGGTTCGGGTGGAGCGAGCGTATCCACCGTGGCGACGATCGGCAATACGGGGAACGCGCAGTTCAACGGAACGCTGATGGTGGGCGGAACGGCGCAGACGGCGGGAACAATCACGGTACGCAATAACGCCGACGCCGAGATCGACTACTATTTGTGGCCGGGACTGACCACCAGCCAGAAAGGCTCGTTCACCTACAAGGACTGGAACGGGAACAGCCAGTGGTATCTGGTGAAGGACGCGAGCAATAACTGGGAGTTGAATTCGGCCATCGGCGGCCTGGACAGTTTCAAGGCGTACCAGAGCACCAACAGTGGCGACACCTATATCAATGCGTCCAATCCCTCGGGGTCGGTGCGGATCAACTACGAGACCGGCTCAGGGGCGGGATTCAATATCTATGGCGGCAACAGCAGCTCCCTGTACGCGAGCTTTACGGGAACAACGTCAATCAAGTTTCCCGGACTTGCCGCGAGCGGTGGTTTCAACTGCCTGCAGATCGATAACTCCGGCTACATCACCAATACCGGATCGGCGTGCGGTTCCGGCTCAGGCACGGGGAGCGGCACGGTCAACTCCGGAACCGCGGGACAGATTGCGTATTACTCTGCCAGCGGCGCGGCAGTTAGCGGCATCAGCACAGTTCCCCTTACGGCCGGCGGAACAGGGGCGACAACGGCAGCGGGAGCATTGGCAAATCTAGGCGGGCTGTCCCTGGCGGGCGGCACACTAACGGGGGCGCTGACGGCTCCGCAGTTCAACGGACCGCTAACGGGCAACGTGACAGGCAATGTTTCGGGCACTTCATCGAACGTAACGGGGACCGTGCAACTGGGGAACGGGGGCACGGGGGCAACAACTGCCGCGGGTGCGCTGGCAAATCTGTTGCCTGGGGTGAGTTCAAACGGGGCGAACGGCGTGAGCGTCACCGGGAATGCGCAAGTGAACGGCACGTTGCAGGTGGGCGGCACATCGACATTCACCGGCACACCCACGGTCAAGAACCAGGCGGACGCCGAGGTCGACTACTATCTTTGGCCGGGACTCACCACCAGTCAGAAGGGCTCATTCACGTACAAGGACTGGAACGGCAACAGCCAGTGGTACATGCTCAAGGACGCGAGCAATAACTGGGCGCTGAATTCGGCCATTGGCGGGCTAGACAGTTTCAAAGCGTACCAAAGCACCAACAGCGGCGACACCTACGTTGACGCCTCGAATTCCTCGGGGACGGTACGGATCAACTACGAAACCGGATCAGGGGCGGGGTTCAATGTCTACGGGGGTGGCAGCAGCTCCTTGTATGCGAGTTTTACGGGGACAACGTCGATCAAGTTTCCAGGGCTTGCGGCGAGCAGCGGCCATAACTGCTTGCAGATCGATAACTCCGGGTACATTACCAATACCGGCGTGACCTGCGGGACCGGGAACACCAACGGCACAGTGAACTCCGGAACCTCGGGTCAGATTGCCTACTACAACGGAAGCGGGACGGCGATCTCCGGCGAAAGCACGGTGCCGGTGACGGCCGGCGGAACGGGGGCATCGACCGCGGCCGGGGCGCTGACGAACCTCGGCGGGGTTTCAACAACAACGACGGTCAACGGTTACGCTCTCAGCGGCAACGTCACCGTTTCCGCGTCCGACATCACGAACGGCACCTTGCCTCACGCCCAGTTGCCGGCGCTGGTCAGTGGCGACATCCCAACCAATGCCGCCAACACCACTGGGACCGCTAGCAATGTGACGGGATCGGTGAGCATTTCCAATGGCGGGACAGGGGCAGCCACCGCAGCCGGCGCGCTGGCGAGCCTAGGGGCTTTGTCAACTGCCGGTGGCACATTGAGCGGTGCGCTGACGGCTCCGCAATTCAACGGCCCTTTGGCGGGCAATGCATCGACGGCAACCGCACTGGCAACGACGCCGGCGCAATGCTCGCCGGGACAGTATGCCAACGGAATAACCACGAATGGCGCGGCTAACTGCACCTCGGTGGCATATTCCCAACTGGGCGGCACGGTGCCGACCTGGAATCAAAACACAACAGGCACCGCTAGCAACGTGACCGGGACGGCGGGTGTTGCGAACGGTGGTACGGGGGCCAACACCGCAGGCGGAGCGCTTATGAGCCTGGGTGCGCTGGCCTATCCAGGTACGACGGGCATTCCTTACGGGCTAACTTCAAGCACATCGCGTGCAGCTACGCCGGGCGATTTTACGACGCTGCTGGGCTACACCCCTCTGAATCCAGCTAATAATCTGACCGATGTTGCGTCTTTGTCCGCTACCCGCGGCAACCTGGGGATATCACAGACAGGCAACGGCGCGCCCACTCTCGCCTGCGCGAGCGGCACAAACAACGGCAGCTTCTACACTTCGTCCAAGCTTGCGCTTTACCAGTGCACGAACGCCACGGGAAACTGGGCATGGAGCGTTGTAGGCGGCACGGGCGCGTCCGCGTCTTTTTTTAGTGTGGTCAGCTACGGCGCAAAGGCCGATCTGCTGCCAGCAGCGACGGTTTATGTGCAAGGCAGCCTGACCAGTGGCAGCAATGTCCTGTATGTTTCGACGGCCTTGTTTTCCTTCGCCGATGTAGGGAAGTATGTCGCCTTTTACGGATGGACGGCACAACCATTCTCGACCACGCCCTCGGTCGCGCAGATTAGCGCGGTCAACGATGCACAGCATGTGGTGTTGAGCAAGACAGCAGCGAACACCACCACCTCCTTTATCAACTGGGGGACGGATAATGTCCCGGCTCTGAATGCGTGCGCAGCTGCGGCGGAAGCGAGTGGCGGCGGGGTCTGCGCGATTCCCGCGGGGAACTATCTTCTTGCCACCACTCCCTACTATGTGGAGGCCGGCGCGAACGACGACGGCAGCTACGGAACCCAAGCCGGCGGTTCAGGGGCGGCGATCACGCCGACACTTTCGGGTGGAACGTCCGGGTCCATTACCGGATGGACTGTAAACAGCGGCGGAAGCGGATATCCGAAGAACTCCACGATGCAGGTCGGCTTCTCCGGCGGCTGTGCGCTGGGCTACGAATACGGACCGTGTGGTTGGGCTTGGGCGACGGCCAGCACGAATAGTTCTGGGCAAGTGGCCAGCGTGACGACGGTGTACTCAGGCTTTGGCTTCACCTCCGTCCCCTCGGCAACAGTGGTCGCTTTGGGCGGCGATGGAGCGGCAGCGACAGCATCGGTCAGTGGCGGCACACTCACGACTCCCACACTCACAGCCGGGGGTTCCGGTTATGGGGGAACGTCGATAGACTGGTATGCCTTCGGAGGAGGTTGCAGCACAGCCGGCGGCACCGGAGGGACGAAATATGTTGCGAAGGGCACATTCCCGATTTCCGGTGGCGTTGTGTCAGGGACGGCGACTGTAACCACGGCCGCGACCGCCTGTTCCAGCGGACCAGTAACCGTGGCCCTTGGGGACGTGGCCTGCAATAGCGGAACACTTGCAAGCCCCATGTGGGCGCAGTGCTCGAACAAGACGCCGCTAAGCCCGGTGAATCTTCCGGTGCAGGTGATGCTCACCCCAACGGTGGGCTTCCAGGGCATGAGCAACGGCACCTTTGAAGGAGTAAACCTGGTCTCCGTATGGGACGGCGTTTCCGTGGACAACAACGAACCCGCCGTTTTTGGTGGAACGATCACGCATGAGGACATTCGCGGGATTCAGTTCTCTCAGGCGTATATCGGGCTGTTGGGAACCAACAACGTGAATTACTCAACGATCCGCGACCTCGACTTCTATGGCGGGATAGGGATGTTAACGAGTGCGACAGATCAAGGGTCGATCTTCGACAACCTGATCTTCAACGGCTATGGCTCCTGGATAAGCGGAGGAACATGGTCGAGCCGTGTGGATGCCGTGAACGAGGGAGGTGGATTCTTCGATTCTCCCTCCGTGACGAACATCATAGTGCATGGGGTCAACTATGGCAGCACGGCATCGGCGATCGATAACTGGTTTGCGAATAACTTCTGGCACCCGGAATACAGTGCCCTGAGCACCGACTTCCTTGAGACCTGCGCTTTCCCGCAGACAGCCAACCAGCGCCAGACTTCGCATTTCCTTCTAACGCCGCAAGCCGGAAACTATCTCTGCTATAGGGGAGCCACCGGAACGGGCTTGATCATCAATCCCCGCCACGGCCGCGGAACCGGCGGGGCGATTCTGAACAATCTCATAGTGGAACAAGTTCCGCGCTATATCTTTTACGGCGATCTCGGATCCATCAAGCTGACAACCGCGAACTGCGAGGGTTGCAGCCCGCTGAGCAGCGACCCGTATCGCAGCGCGGCGGCCCAGGAAGGCGCGATTGTTCTTACGGAGTACAGCTCATCCGCCACGATCAATAGCGTCGGCTATTCGAGCACGGGAAGCAATATCAACCGCTGTCTGTGGTCAGCTTTTGCGGCAACTCAGAACTCCGGCGATGGCGACCCGATATACTCCGCGTGGACCAACGACTCTTGCCAGAATGTAACCAATTCCCAGCCGACTACGAACCCAAACTACGGTCCAAATTCGAACATTGCATTTCAAAATGGAATCACTTTGCCTGTGAACCGGAGCACCGGGCAAGCAGCGTCGGTCAATTTCTACAGCTCCTGGGGGAACGCTTCGCACTTTTCGGGTGGGTTCATGGGCGAGTACAACGGGCTTCAATACCTCGGCGCGGACGGCGTCACCGATGTCGCAGACTTCCTGCTCAACGGCATCACGCTGAACGAGCCGCTTACGCTGAACGGCAACACCGGTTATGCCTACGCGAACGGATCCAGTGCGGTTACCTATTTCTCGACGATTCCTGCGGCGAATGTATCCGGGCTGGCCTTCCAGTCCCTCACTACGACCGGGACAAGCGGCCCATCGACCCTTAGCAGCGGCGTGTTGAACATTCCAGCCTACGCGGGAGGCAATACCACTTCCACCTCGTTGACTGCGAACTATCTCTCCAAGGCGAGCGGCGCATCCTCGATTGTTAATTCCTCTCTTCAGGACAACGGAGCGGCAGTTACCACGACAGAGGGATTTCAGACGGCTTCATTGACCGATACCGGGGCAGCCACATCCTCCGGGATAGCATGCTTGCAGATCAACAATTCCGGAGTCATCAGCAATACCGGGTCAAGCTGCGGGACCGGATCCGGGGGCACACCGACTTTTGCGGTGGGATCCGTTTCATCGCTTGCGTACAATGCTTCGCCTACCGTAACGGTGAGCGGTGGACCGGCTTATACGCTTAGCTTTGGTATTCCTGGCGGCGTTCCAGGTGCAACCGGAGCGACTGGGCCGACTGGGCCGACTGGAGCGGCCGGCGCAACGGGGCCAGCGGGCCTAACTGGGCCGACGGGTACCACCGGCGCAGCAGGCGCCACCGGCACAACTGGTGCAACAGGGCCAGCCGGCACGACACCTACTTTCGCAATTGGCACTGTTAGCTCGCTGAGTTATGGATCAACACCCACGGTGGGCGTGGCGGGCGGTCCGAACTACACGCTAACTTTCGGAATCCCGCAGGGCGCACCTGGGGCGACGGGGGCGACAGGGGCAACCGGTGCAACTGGACCGACGGGGTCAATAGGGCTAGCCGGGACCACACCCACGTTTGTGATCGGCACTGTCAGCTCGCTGAGTTATGGGTCAACACCCACGGCGGGCGTTGCGGGCGGTCCGAACTACACGCTTACTTTCGGCATCCCGCAGGGCGCTCCTGGGACGACGGGGGCCACCGGCGCCACTGGACCAACTGGGGTTGCAGGGCCAACGGGTGCGACCGGCGCGACCGGCGCAACCGGTCCAGCGGGAACCACGCCCACGTTCGCAGTCGGCACAGTTAGCTCGCTAAGCTACGGATCCACGCCCACCATCAGCGTGGCAGGTGGTCCGAATTACACACTGAGCTTTGGCATACCTCAAGGAGCGCCGGGTTCCGGCGGCAGCGGCAGTGGCAGCGGGACGGTCGCAGCTTCGCCGCAGAACCAGGTTCCGTTTTACTCGATTTCGGGAACGTCCAGCACCCTGTCCGGCGATGGAGCGTTCACAGACGACGGGAACGGCAATGTCGCGGTCAACTCCCTCAAGGTCGGTTCAAGCGGCAGTCCCACAATCATCAATGTGACCGCGCAGGCAGTATCGAGCTTGCCAACCGGCGGCAACACAACCGGCGACGAGAGGGAAGTGAGCGACGGCACAAGTTCCTCGGACTGCACTACGGGCGGCGGGTCTACCGTCCACTGGTGTTACTGGACCGGTTCAGCCTGGTCAACTTCCAGTCCGACATCTGGCGGACTGGCCGACCCTGGCTTGAACGGCCTCGTCAAGCGCACGGCCTTAAATACAACCGCTCCGGCAGTGGCTGGAACAGACTATATGTCTCCATCGACAGCAGTAACGGCTGCACAGATGCCCGCGCTAACCGGCGATTGCGTGACCACATCCGGCGCTGTGGCGACTTCCTGCGCTCAGTCCCCCGGCACGCTCACAGACGGCTCTCCCATTACATGGTCCAGCAGCGGGAGGGTTCAGTCAAATGCAGTGGTCACACTTAGTCATTCAACCCCGACTCGGGCGCTCAACCTCACGGGCTTGGCGGCGGGAGCCTACTTCACCCTTGTGGTCAAACAGGACTCTATCGGCGGAGCGGCCTTGACGGGCGGGACGGGATGCAGTTGGTACATGGGTGGCTCGACCGGATTCACAGCCTCGACAACCTTTGGGATTACTACAACGGCTAACAACATCAACATCGCGGCTGGTTACTTCGACGGAACCAACTGCTACGTCAACGTGAGGTGATCATGAGCCGACTCTCGGCATTCTTGTTTCTTGCTTCTCCGCTGGTTGCGCAAAATCCGATCTTCTTCCAGACGAGCTACTCGCCGTCGACTGTTTCCATCCCGAACTTTTCGCCTTCTGCAGGAACAGTTTCCTCTGGCACGACCGTTACAATCTCCGTGATCTCACCTAGCGGCGCGACAATCTGTTACACCGTGGACGGCTCGACGCCGGCCGCAAACGGCGCGGGCGTCTGTACACACGGCACCACGGGAAGCTCAGTGACGATAAACACGCCTGAGACAATCGAGGCTGTCGGAAGCAAAAGCGGCTCCTCGGATAGCTCGGTGGGGAGCGCCGCCTATACTGTTGCGTCGACCATGGGCATTGTGCAGATAGCTCCTACGTGCGGATCGTATGTATCGGCATTGAGCAATTTCCAGTGTGTTTTCTCCAGCGGGCTTACGGCTGGCGATACGGTGCTACTTGCCTGCACCAGCGCGGCAACTTCGTTTGCCTTTGGTCCTTCCATGACGCCTCTGGTAACTCCGACTTCCGGAGCCCCCCTGGTCGGTATGTGGCTATTGCAGCCATCGGCGGGTTTCACCACCGAAACCATAACTAATGGGGCTTTCAAGACTACAACATGTGGCATGATCGAAGTTACGGGCATCGCCACATCTTCGATTATCGATCAGTTCGCGGGAATCACCTACGCATATGGAACCGGCGGCGCAAACGTGACGGGAGCGGTATCGACAAGCAATGCTTCCGACGTAATCCTAAGTCTTGTGGCCGGAACGACGGGCGCTGGCACGATCACGCAAGGAAGCGGCTACACGGCGATTGGGACGTTCACCTATCCGAGCACGGGAAGCCAGATATTTCTTCAATACCAGAGGGTAAGTGCGACAGCAACCTACAACCCAGGTGCAACCTGGACGACGGTGGAAACGATGTACTACGGCACCGTGGCGCTGGAGTTTCAATGAAGAGGGCACTTGGCTTCGCCACAACGCTTTTCCGGGCTCTTCCTATGCCCGTTTGCGCGCAGCCGCTCCACCTCTATCGGACCGCTCTCGCTCCGATCCGTCAAGCCTGCCCTTCGGTGACCGCGGCGAATATTGACGCAAGTAACAAAGCTGTGAGCTGGAATACGGACAGCAAATCGCCATGTAACACGATCAAACCGAAAGTGGGTACTTCATTGAGGTCGAAAGCTTTCACCAGTCTCTGCCCAAGCGTCAAATCGGTTTCACACTTCAAAGTGTTGGCATTCAACGCCGGGAAGGTCTACAAGGTGCTCTTTTCGGCGGCAGAATACTCAAAGGTTTCCGCCTCGCTTTTGGATGGGTCCAGCGAGGCTTCTTGCGCAGCCAGTTGCAGCACGAGGTCGCACAGAGGAAACTCTACCAATACAGTAGCCTCGGATGCAATGTGGTCGTCCTCAGGAACGGCTTCCGGCAATGCCTTATCGGCGGACACTGCTCCCGTTACATTCAGAGGCGGAACATCGCCGACTGAAAGCATGGCCGCCGTGCCAGTTGAGGATGGATCATGGGAAGCGGCCGGAAGTTATCATGCCGAGGCCCTGCTCGACTCCAGCGCGGATGGGATAACTGTGACGGCGGAGTTGGAATGATGAGAAGACTGGTTCTTACGATCCTGTTGCTGGCGGTTGTGATTACTGCGTCCGGCCAGGAACCGACAGTGACGCTGCGCGGCGCGAGTTACACGTTGCAACCGCATCCCCGCGCCTTTTTCAACTCAGCGCTGAATACTCGCATCGCTTACTCTAGCGGTTTGGCTCCAAAGGCTGTGAACACAAACCCTGCGTGGGAGGCTTTGGTATCGAAGGCCGCCGCTCTCTATTCGGCTTATCCTCCCACCAATCCGAACTACTCGGCGGAGTACATGGACGGTTCCTATGCCGCCATCTACGCGCAAGTCTGGTACTCCGATAACTCACAGACGCAGTATCTGACGGCGGCAGAGAATTTGCTCAACAATATCCAGAGCCATGTGCCTATAGTGTGCAATGAGCTGGCAATGGAGTGCGTGAACGGCAGTAATGGCTATTGGCTAGGCTCTTACGGACCGCCTTACTATATGGTGAACTGGATTTATGCGTATGAACTGATTCGAAGCCAGTTGACGACCGCGCAACAACAGGCTTTTGCGGACAAGTTTCTGAACGATCTTTCGGTTTGGGGCGGCATTGATGGCTCGCCCTCGACAAGTTGCACGAATCCAACCGCGGCGGGAAGCATCAATGTGAGCATTAGCGCATCGGGAGTGGTAACGGCATCTTCTCCGTACTTTGGATCTGGCTATCAGGTGCAAGTTGGAGATTGGATTTATCCCTCCACCGAGGACAGCGGGAACGATGGGCTTCCAGCGGGATCGACCGTGGTCTCGATTACGGACAACGAACACGCAACCATCGAGTCGGATCAGTGGGCGAATTTGAGCGGTTACTCGGGAACGCTGCTTACGCGACGCGGCGCATGGAATGCGGGAGACTGCGGCTGGGTGTGGTTGGCAAAGCACGACTGGTACGCCCCCTGGTCAATCATCGGAAATGCATCGCTCTATCCCTCGCCCAACGATGGCTACGGCGGGTACGGCGGCTACTTTGGCCAAGTTGGTTCCGACAATCACGTGATCGCCCAGACCTATGGGATCATGACCGTGCTCCTTTCCGTGGCCGATGACGATGTGAACTTCAGCACCCGTGACAGTGTTGAACTGACGGCGCTTTACAACGGCTGGTACACCAACACGTACCTCGCTCAAAATGAGTACACGTATACGGGATTTACGCCGACAGGATCTGTCTATGGGATTTGGCGGGCCTCCTCATTTGTTCCCCTGACCGGCTTCACCTTGATGAACTCGGTCGTATCGCCGCCACCCCTGCTGAACGGCGTGTGGGCCAAGAACTTTGCCCACCATTTCTATCTTTCGACTTTTCCTTCGTGCCCACTTCAAGAGATGGAGTGGGGGCAGACTTTTGGTGTGGCAACTGCGCCGAACAATCTCATGGTGGATGTTCCTGGCCTTCCGGCGCTGGTCTCTATGTTCAACACCGATCCGGAAGGCCAGTATCTCAACTGGTGGATGCAGAATAGATGGTCAACCTGCTATGCGCCTCAAGGCAACACGCCGGGGACGCACCTGATGTGGAATGCCGCGCAACTCGGGGCGGGAAGCACCTACCAGAACTATTTCTATCTTTACTCGGACCCGGCTTATACAGCGAACCCCAACCTGCCTACCGGTTCGGTGGACAACATGTCGGACGATGGGCCGTCCGGCTTGCCGATGGCTGGAATGATGTCGCGCACCGGTTATACCAGCATGACGGACTCCCTGGTGATGTTCTATGCGCTGGGCTTTAACGCGCCCGACGATCACACGGACCCGAATGGCGGATTCATGCCGGCCGAATACCGTATTTACCGGGGAAGTTTTCTACTGGCCGACGATTCATCGACGCAGAGCTACAACTCCGGCGGTCCCTTTTCAATGGCAATGGAAATCGGAGGCGACTCGAATATTGTTCCTATCGCCACAAAGCCGTTTATTGACAAGATGCCTTTGGGTCATGCGGATGTCAATTACGTTTATGCCATGACAGACTCGACGCTCTCCTATGTGAGCGGAGCCAACGCCAGCGGAGTCTATCGGCACCTAGTTCACTTCAAAAAGTCCGGGACGCAGGACTTTGTTGTGGTTTACGACTCCGTGACAAGCACAGCGGGAAACAGCAAGCAGACTTATCTACATTATCCGCAGACAGCTTATACGGGAGGGAGCTGCCCCACTTCGACGGGAAGCACATCGTTTTCGGGGACCTCTGTGACTTCGAGCTTCAGCGGGACCGCTTCGATCTCCTATTCGGACAAGACGCAATTGTTGAGCTCGATTCTGTCGCCCAGCAGCGCCGCGCCGGTTTACGCCTACGTACAGAACCCGAACGGCACCTACACGGGCGGAAACGGCTGCACCTTCCGGGTAAGCCTGTGCGCCGCCACGGCCGGGGCTACGACTACCTGCAACGCATCCAACACGGCGGCGGAGTTTGCCGTAGTTCACGAGCCAATAACGGGGTCGGGCAACACCATGCCCTCCACGGAGATGCTCGCGACCATCGACGGAAGTCATCGCGGAGTGGAGATTGACGGTTCATCGCCAAAGGTGGCGGTCTTTCCGATAGCCAATACGACTTATACCAGCGCATCCTTTACCACCGCCCATCCCGGAACGGCGCAGTACATGATCGCGGGTCTGGCGCCGGGAACTTACAGCGTGATGGTGAACGGGAGCACTGTGGCGAGCGGGTTGACGGTAGCCGCCAACGACGACACCCTGTACTTCGAGAGCACGGCGGGCGCTGTAGCTGCAAATCAAACGGGCTTGACCGACTACACGCTGAGCACCGGGACGGCAGGAACGGGAAGCGGAACCGTGAGCGGGTGCGCGGGCAGTTATACGAGCGGAACCGCCTATGTTTGCTCCGCGACGGCCAGCGGCAGCTCAACCTTTGTCTCCTGGTCGAGCATGTGCGGAGGCACTGCGTCCGGCACCAGCTACAGCGGCAACATGCCCGCGGCCGACTGCTCGGTTACGGCGACGTTCAGCGGCAGTTCGCCAACACTTACCAGCATTACGGTTGCGCCCTCGACCGCATCGATTGCGGCGGGGGGAACGCAACAGTACGCGGCACAGTGCAATTATTCTGATAGCTCGCACACAAATTGCACGTCTTCGGCGACGTGGACCAGCAGCACCATAGCTGCGACGATCAACAGCAGCGGACTGGCGACGGGAGCGACTGCAGGCGGTACCTACATCAACGCGACCCTGAGCGGCATCACGGGCACGGCGGTGCTGAGCGTCTACAACACGCCGACATCATCGTGGCAGGGGATTGCGATGCACGGAGTCAGGATCCATTGATTGCCGGGGGAGGCTACCGGGCAGGGAGTCAACAGACCCAGGAGCGAGCAGAGAAGGCAGACCGGCGAGGAGCGGACGCAAATTGGCCATCGACTGGTTTGACAGGCATCTCTCTGCGCGGGAAGCCCAGGAGTATCGTGTTTTCACGTTTCTTGTGTGCCATTTGTGTTTTGAGCGTGGCGTCTTCTTGAAGGAAGCGCCACTCTCGGGCATTGCTTTCGGTTTGCGCCATTGTGAAGACGCTATAGGGGAGAGTTCGTGAGGGGAACTGAAGGAGGGCACGCGGGCGAGGCGCGGGAGGAGGAGCTGTACCCGAAGGATCAAGACAGGCTGGAACTGGAACGGTTTGGGAGGATACTGGACCAACGACCGGCCAGCCTGAAAGGGCTGACGGTGGCGATGGCGATGGCCGAACGGATGCTAATGGTCAGGACCAAGGACGGATGGACGGCGCCTCTGAAGGCAAACGCGGCGCAGCGGGCGTTCGAGCGGCGGCGGGGCGAACGGAACATCGTGCTAAAGGCGCGTCAGTTGGGGATGACAACCTGGACAGCGGGGCGGTTTTTCCTGAAGACGATCACGCGGCCGGGAACCATGACGCTGCAGGTGGCGCATACGCAGGAGGCAGCGGAAGAGATCTTCCGGATCATCCACCGTTTTCTGGACTGGTTGCCGGAGGAGCTGCGAGCGGGTCCGCTGAAGACCTCGCGGGCGAATGTGCGGCAGATCGTGTTTCCAGAGATGGACTCGACGTACCGGGTGGTGTCGGCGGGAGACCGGAACGCGGGGCGGGGATTGACGGTGCAGAACCTGCACTGCTCAGAACTGGCGCGCTGGCCGGGCGATCCGGCGGAGATTCTGGCTGGGCTGCGAGCGGCGATGGCGCCAGGGGCGGAACTGATCTTGGAATCGACGCCGGACGGGGTGGGAGGCTGCTTCCACGAGGAGTGGCAGAAGGCCGGTGAGACGGGAATGGCGCGGCACTTCTTCCCTTGGTGGATGGAGCACCGCTACCGCACCAAAGCGGTGGACGAGGCCAGTTTGACGGAAGAGGAACGTGGGCTGATGGTCCGGCACCGCCTGGATCTGGAACAGATCGGGTACCGGCGACAGATTCGGGCAGACTTTCGCGGGTTGGCGCGGCAGGAGTATGCCGAAGACGATCAGAGCTGCTTTCTGGCCAGCGGGGACTCGGTCTTTGAGCTGGCGGCGATCGAGGCGCGGCTGGCGGATGCGCCGGAGGCGGTGGAACATCGGCGCAACGGGGAGATGGAGGTTTGGCTGCCGCCGGTCAAAGGCAAGGAGTACCTGGTGGCGGTGGATCCGGCCGGCGGCGGGAGCGAGGGGGATTACTCAGCGGCGCAGGTGCTGGAGTTGGAGACGGGGTTGCAATGCGCGGAGTTTGCCGGACATGTGGGGGGTCTGGAGTTGGCGCGGCGGGTGACGGAACTGGCGGCTGAGTACAACCATGCGTGGCTGGTTGTGGAGAGGAACAACCACGGCAGCGGGGTGTTGGCGATGGTGGAGACGAACTGCGGGTACCAGCGAATCTACCGGCAGGACGGGCAGCCGGGGTGGGTGACCACATCCCTGAGCCGGCCCGCAGTGTTGGGGAAGCTGGGCGCGGCGCTGGTGGAGCAGCCGGAACGGTTCAACAGCCGGCGACTGCTGGGCGAATGCAGGAGCTTTGTCAGGCTGCCCAATGGCAATTCCGGCGCGCGGGCCGGGACGCATGACGACCGGGTGATGGCCATGGCGATCGGACTGGGAGCGCGGGCGGAGTTGCTGGAGGGAAAACGCAGGCGCTAACCTTTGGTTAGGAACAAAAGGCCGCTTTTGCATAGAATTCCTGCCCATGCGCATAGAATTCGATTGAGAAGGCGAAAAAGGCGGGGAACGGGCTTGGCGGTTCTGGCGGTGCAGCACATCCGGCGGATGCGGGGCGGAGCGCAGGGCCAGTTGATGCTGGGCGCTGACGGCCATGTGTACGTGGTCAAGTTCCAGAACAACCCACAGCACCCGAGGGTGCTGGCCAATGAATTTCTGGCCTCACGGCTGGCGGCGGCGGCAGGTCTCTCGGCACCGGAGACGGAACTGATGGAGGTTTCCAGCTGGCTGGTCGAGAACACGCCGGAGTTGGAGATCGACCTGGGACGAACACGGGTTCGATGCCAGGCAGGCTTGCAGTTCGGGTCGCGTTTTGTGGGTGGGCTGATGCCGGGCCAGGTGGTGGACTACCTGCCCGAGGAACAACTGGCCGAAGTGAAGAACCTGGGCGAGTTCGCTGGCATCCTGGGGCTGGACAAGTGGACCGGAAACGCCAACGGGCGGCAGGCGGTGTTTGCGCGCCGGCAGCGGGAGCGGCGGTACCGGGCGGTGTTCATCGATTACGGTTATTGCTTTCACGCCGGGGAGTGGCGGTTTGAAGATGCGCCGCTACGCGGCGTCTACTACCGCAACGACGTTTACCGGGAGATCACCGGATGGGAATCGTTCGAGCCCTGGCTGACGAGACTGGAGACTCTTGCGGCGGAGACGGTTTGGGCGGCGGCCAGCGAGGTGCCGCCGGAGTGGTACGGCGGCGATCTGAGCGAGATGGAGTCTCTGGTGGAGAAGCTGCTGGCGCGGCGGAGCCGGATCCGGGAGCTGATTGAAGAATTCGGGAAGTCGGACCGGAGGCCATTTCCGAATTGGGGTTGGTCGGGGGAGAAAAGTGAGGAAGAGGCTTGGAGGGGAAGCAGGTGGGGGTCTAGCATGGCGGGAAGAGTGATGTGAGGGAAGACCGGGCGGGCGCTTTCCATCAGAAGCGGAAGCCGGCTTCCCCAAATCATGAGTTGCGGCAACGGGCGAGTGGGGCATGAGTAGCGATCGGCGGGCATGCGAGTTCCAATTGCTCCGGTATGTGCCGGATGCGGTGAGGAACGAGTATGTGCATATCGGGGTGATCCTGCGCGAGCAGGGCAGCCGGGAGCCGGCACAGGTGCAGTTTACCCGCGACTGGCGCCGGGTGCGCTGCCTGGATCCGGAGGCGGACACCGCGCTGTTGGAAGGGATGGAGAGCGAACTGCGTAGGCGGTTGCGGGAAGAGCCGGAGGGGAAACTGATGCGTCTCCTCGGCGAATCGCTCTCGCTGGCCGTGCAGATGACCGAGCCCAAGGCCTATTTGGCGGAAAGCCTTCCAGCGGGGCTGGAGGAGCTGATGCGGCTTTATGTCGAGCCTCCGCCCAGGGAGCGGGTGCCGCGACTAAGCGGCCGGGCGGCCATTCAGGCGAGGATGCGGGGAGAGTTTGAGCGGGCCGGGGTTTGGGAGCTGCTGAGAAAGAGGATCGCGGCCTCGGAGTATACGCGTCCGGGAGACCCCCTGAGGATTGACGCGGGCTACCGGCCGAATGGAACGGTTCGCATGTTCCATGCGGTGAGCTTGGAGCCGGGGGTAGAGATGGCCAAAGTGCTGGCGTTTTCCTCGGCCGGGTTGCGAGCCGGGGTGGAACGGGTGGAGAAGGCGCAACTGGAGTTGACAGCGGTGATCGAGCCCGCAGCCCGAGTGGGGGCGACGGACGAGGAGCCGGAGCGGCTCGAAATGTACCGGTTCGGCGTGGAGACCATGGAGGAGCACCAGATCCGGGTGCTGACGACGTCGGACCTGGGCCGGGTGGCGGAGACGGCGCGGCGGGAGCTAAGGGTTTGAAAGGGCAGATTTTAGCTGCCCGTTTTCGGTGCGCAACTTCAGTGCCGCGGATTTGCAGATAGTTTCCGGTCATCGTAGTAGGATCAATTGTGTGGATGAGCAGCTACGGCTTTTTGGGAAATAGTGTGTCCTGTTGAGATTGTTCAAGTCCGCTGCTTCTTGTTGGACGCGTCGACTTTAGGGAATTGCTTTCGGGATACAGATTTTCCGAAAGTGCATTAAAGGCTGGAAGCTGAAAAGAACGAGGCATGGTCCATTCCGGGCTGTGCCTTTTTGCTTTTTGGGCAGTGGAAAAAGGAAGGTGCGCGTGAGGGTAACGGAGCAGTTGCGGGAGATCTGGCGGCAGGCGACCGGGGACGGCCGGACCGCGGATGTAGCGGCAGGCGCGGCCGATGCGGAAGCGGAGCGCAAGACGCTGGCTTTGCCCGCGATCTTGAGCCCGGTCCAGTTTCCGGGGCGGCTTTTGCCCAAACCGACGCCGGTGAACCTGCGCCGGTTTGCGGAGACGCCGGTGGTGCGCCGGGCAATCAATGTCATCAAGGACCGGATTGCAGCCATGGACTGGCAGGTGCGGGTGCGGCGCGGGGTGAGGCCGGCGGATATGGCCTTTGCGGGAAGAAAGCTGCGGGCGCTGCGCCGGATGCTGGAAGAACCGAACGCGGTGGACAGTTTTCGCACATTGATCGAGCAGGTGATCGAGGACGCTTTGACCGGGGGCTTTGGGGCCATCGAGATGGAGCCGACGGGCGACGTGGAACGGCCGGCGATGTTGTGGCCGGTGGATGGCGCGTCGATCCGCATCAACGCGCGGTGGGACGGTCAAGAAGAAACGCCGCGGTACGCGCAGGCGCTTCCTAACCAACTGGAATCGAGCGCGGTCCAGTTGCGCGATAACCAGTTGATGTACATACGGATGAATCCGCGCAGCTTTACGCCCTTTGGGCTGGGACCGCTGGAGGTAGCCTTCGAGACGGTGAACCAGTTCCTGAGCGCGCACCGATTTGCGGGCAAGCTGGCGGCCAATGCAGTGGCCCAGTATGCGTTGTGGCTGAACGAGGCCACGCCGACGCAGCACGACCGGCTGATCCGCTGGTGGCAGGACGAGGTGGAAGGGACGGGGCGGGTGCCGCTCATCTCGACCGAGCAGAAGCCGGAGGTGCTGCGCTTTGCCCAAGGGACGGATGCCGACCTGCGGCTGGAATGGCAGGAGTTTTTGATCCGGATGGTGGCCAACGCCTTTGGGTTGCCGCCACTGATGCTGGGGCTGGAGGCGGATGTAAACCAGTCGACCGCGGCGGAGATGACCGACGAGGCCTTCCGCGGGGCGATTTCGCCGTTGGCGATGCTTCTGGCCGGGCACCTGACCCGGGATCTCTTCGGCAAGTGTATTGGTTGGCGGGAGTTCGAATTTGTATTCAACGATCTGAACGCGAGAGACGAAGAGACGGAGCTGGCGGTGCAGGTACAACTGCTGCAGGCCGGTGTGTTGACGGTGAACGAAGTGCGGGCGATGCGGGGATTGGGGCCGTTGGGGCAGGATGGGGTGGCGCAAATGGCGGGCGAAGCGGCAACGGAGCGGGCGGTCTAAAGCATGGCAACCTGGCCAGGCTTCCGAACGGGAGGCGATTGGCCGGGCAAGTGAAATCAGATGGGTGGAGAGCGCATGCGATTGGAAGCAATGGCGGTAAGAATTCCCCATGTGGACGGGCACCCCAACCGGGTGCCGTTTGAAGGGGTATTGACGGTAGTGAACGCGGCCAGCGACAAGGCTCCGGCCGGAGCGCGCGGGCACCGGGTCATGTTGACGCGCGAGGCGGCGGAGAAGGCGCTGCCCTCGTTATTGGGTATGGCGGTGGACTATCGGCCGGGGTGGGACGGCCATGATGCGCGGCGCAAGATCGGGCTGCTGACCGAGGCGAATCTGATCGGGCAGCGGCTGGTAGTGCGCGGATACCTCTACGCGCGTGACTTTCCCGAAGTGGCCGGGGCGATTCATGCGCAGCTGCCCGAAGCCATGGGGATGAGCTACGAATTGGCCGATGCGCGAGTCGAAGATATGCGGGCCGAGGTGTGGAAGCTGACCAGCGTGACTTTCACCGGAGCTGCAATCCTGCTCAGGGAGAAGGCGGCCTACCGGGCAACTAGCTTCCGAATGGCAAGTTAGCACGTTTGCGAGGTAGCGATCCTACAAAGAGGCTCCGTGAATCGGAGCCTTTCTTGTCAGCAAGTTAGCGGGTTAGTACGATTTGACCACAACGTTCACGGCAAACCAGAAAGGAATGGCATGGAACTTCAAGAAAAGGAAATTGCGGAGCGGCTGGAAGCCGCAACGGCTCTGTTGGAGAGAACGCTGAACTGGCTGGAAGAGCGGCAGGGCGCATTGACAGGTGAGGTGGAGAGGATTTCGGCGACCGTCGAGCAGAGCCGGCGGGAGGCCGAACTCGGGGAGAAACTGGCAGAGGCCGAACGGGAGTTGGCCGAGGTGAAGGCCGCGGCTGCGCCAACGGTACTGAATCCCCTGCGCAGGACGGTGCCCGCAGCCACGTCAGAGATGCTGGCCAAGCACGGAATCGGCGAGGGTCCGGTGGACGTGCGGACCCTGGATGCGGCGTTGGCGGGATTGAGCCTGGAACAACGCATTGCAGTGAAGACCCAACTGCTGCGGGCAGGCACGATCGCCTGAAAGGCGGCGCACGAGCTTCCAGCTTCTAGTGATCGGCTAAGAGCTGGCAGGATGTGGCCCGAGCGGATTCGAGCGGGAAGAATCGCCCGAACGCGCTGGGGCCGGACGAGATCAATCACAGCCAGGAGCTGGAAGCCTGAGGCTGGCAGCGAGTAGCTGAGCAACGACAGGCCCCATGGAGGGGGCGGAAAGAGCCTATGAACGCAACCTTTGCAGACATTCACGCGGCAGCTGATTATATCGGGCCGGGCGCTATCGAAGTTCCGCTTTATCAGACCGAGATCTTCGACATTTGCCGGCGTTCGAGCCCCTTCGGGCAACGCATCAAGCAGGTTCCGGCGACCGGTCATCCGTCGCGGTTCTTCGAGGAGACGGCGATCCCGAATCCGGGCACTGCCGCCTTCGTGAACCCGCGCAGTATTGTGCCCGCGGTGGTGAGCCCGACACGGGTAGAACGGAGCGTGCCGCTGAAGGCCATCGTCTCGCAGATCAACTACAACCTGTTCGACATCGAGCTGGGCAACCAGCAGCAGCAGTTTGCCTATCTGCAGGCTAAAGACCTGGTAGATACGGTGAGCGGCGTGATGGTAACTCACGACGTGGCGCTGTGGAACGGCAATGACACCAGTCTGAGCTCGCCGGTAACCACGCAGTATATGGGCGTCATGGCGCAGATCGTGGCGGGCGGCAACACGATTTCAATCGGCACGACGGCGTCAATCGTAGATGGGATCAAGTCGGCTGTAGCGCAGATGGTGGCCAGCAACGGCTACTATGTGCGGCCCACCGCTATCTATGCCAATCCGGTGCTGCTGGACCTGATCGACCGGGAGATGAAGACCGAGTTCAACGTGGTGCTGAACACCGACAACATCACTGGCGGCATTCGGGTGAAGATGCTATCGACGCAGGCGGGCGATCTGCCGTTGATTCCGGACTGGAGCCTGAGTTACTCGGGCACGCCGGGATCCGGTTCGGCGGTGTTGCCGGCCTACATCGTGACCGAGGATCTGATCGAGTACCACTGGCTGGGCGATCCGACGCCTCGCATCTTCCAATTGGGTCTCCCGAATTCGATGACCTATCAGTACGTGGCGGTGAAGTTCGGCGCCCCGGTGGTCAAGGGCGCGAACTATGCGCACTACCAGGTGCTTGTGGACCGGTAGGGAACGGTCTGGCAGGCTAGCCAGTTGGCGATGAGGCTCCGCAGAGCGGAGCCTCATCTGTTAGCAGGTTGGCAAGTTGGCGAAGCGCAAGGTCAGCGCGCGGGGACGCGACAATGCTGGCAGCTGAGTTAACGCGAAAGCGGCCAGGCGATAGCTGCAAGCAGTCGCTTCAGCTCGCCCGGCGGAGATGGAAAAAGGGAAGGGTGGGGTATGGCATATCTGCAGCCAGCGGATTACCCGAACTATGGATTGCCGGCTGGGACGACGGCGGACTGGATAACGGCTGCAACGGCTTTGATCAACAGCTTCTGCAGGCGGCCGGACCTGAACGTGATCCAGTACACTGAACGCTTGCGGCTGACCAGCGGCTCGCAGACGGTCTTGCTGAGTTATCTGCCGCTGGCCTCTCTGGGGAGCGCCACGACGCCTATCGTAAGCATCGAAGGCCGGTATGCGAGACCGAGGCGTGGAGAAAGTCTGAATGAGCCGCTGTTTGAGATCGCGTGGGCATTCTCGCTGCCCGGCCAATGGACGGGGATCGATCCAAACTCCGTGGACTTTGACCCCAACACGGGGGAGCTGACCTTGCCGTGGAATGTGCTGGGGCTGCCATACAACGAAGTGATGGTGACCTATACGGCAGGTTTATCGGCGATCGGCGACGACGTGAAGACGGCCTGTGCGCAGATTGTGCGCAACGCTCAGTCGACGCCGGCGCTGAACGCCAGCAAGACCAAAATCGACACGATGCAGATGCAGTATTTCTCGAGTTCGCTGGTGGACGAGACGGTGCAGGCCTGGCTGCGTCCCTACGTGGCGAACAGGCTGGGGTGAGCGATGAGCGATACGGCGCCGCGGAACCCAGTGGGAGCGCCGCAGATGTTGGCCGATGCCCTGCTTCGCAGCGTGACGGGGACAACGGCTCTTCTGCGGGTGACGGGCACGAACACGGACACGAATATGTCCGAATTGGGGCTGGTAGCCACGACTTTTGCCGAGGTGGTGGTCAGTCCCGTGGTGATGCGCAAACTGCGGCCGACTTGGCAAGAGGGCGGGGAGTCAAAGTGGGAGCTATTGGTTTCGGCGACCAGCGTGGAAGAGCAGATCAGCACGTTGGATTTGCCTTCGGCGCAATCACTTTTCGCCATGACGCTGACGGTCACCGTGGCGGGGCAGGACTATTTGATTGAGTCGATTGCTTCAAATGAAGCTTTCGGCCAAATCTACCTGTACCGCTTGCTCTTGCGCGAGGCGCGGCAGCAAGCGGTGTAGTTGCATCTTGGTAGCCGGATGGCAGTTGGCAATTTCTCTCCACTACAGACACTCCCATCCAGAGTTGTTCATGAGGGCTCAAGGTTCAGGCAGGGGCCAGTCGGCCGCGAGCGGGACCGCTTTGAGCTTTTTGGCGCAGAGCACGTGGAGCTGTACTTCATGCAAAATGCGAAAGACTCGTTTTATGTGGCGCTGCGCACGCGGCTAACTACGATCAATCCGGAGCGGACGATTCTGTTGCGTGGGACGGTGCGACCGGGGATTTTGGTTGAAGAGGCGGAAGCTCCTTTCAGCCAGCTTCCCAATGACGTGTTTATCCTGCGCTGGCAGGGCCTGGGCGTAGATATGGATCTCGATTCAACGATGGCGGCCGCGGAGTGCGAGATTCTCTATCAGACCTGCGGGACGCAAAGTTTTGGCGGGCTGGACCGCGGCCGGTCGCTGAGCGCGATGGATGAGGAACTGGTGGCCATGCTCCAGCCTTTCTACACGCCCAAGTTCAACTACACGGCAACGCCGCCGGCCGCGATGCTGACGCAGGTGTTCTGGGACGAGCCGGGACTTGGACCAATCGTGGTTCAGCGGGACCGGCTGAGCCGGTCGGCCGAGGTGATGGTCTATAGCTATCAGGAGCAGGGGGAGTAAATGGCGGCAAATTGGTATTCGGCTCCCGCGCCTGTGGCACGGCGGGTTCGAGGATATTTTGCGCCGGTGAACCGGGCGACGCAGACGCCGGTGCTTTTCGATCCGGCGCAGCAAGGCGGGTTCAACCTGGACGCGCCGCCGGCTCCCTGGATCAGTCTGGGATGGATTCAGGAGTTTCAGCGCAAACCGGGAAGCAAGTCGACGCCGGTGTTAGCGGGCATTCCTGCCGGAACACTGGAGCAGGTGCGCGAGACGCTTCAGGCACAGGTGAGCTTCCAATTCCTAAGTTGGACAAAGCTTACCATGGCCCTCGCCACCGGCTCGCAACACTTGAACCTGCTGGCTCCGGCGAGCGGGGCAGTGGCGGAGGCAAATGGGGCACAAGCATCCCCCGCGGTAACTCCGCAAAGCGGATCGTCGCCGGTTTCCATACTGCTTTCCGTTGCAGACGCGGCCACATTCGCGCCGGGCTCGATTATTGCCCTGGATGTGGATTACACCGGACAGACAGGCTTTGTCGGTGCGCCGATTGCCGGGGCATATGTGCGACAAGCGCTGACGGATGTGGACTATGTTCGGCGCATAACCTTCAACGTCGCGCTGGTATCCCAGGTAAACTCCAGTGGCCTTGTGCTTTCCGAATCTTTGCCCGGCGGCGCGCCGGCGGCAGGCGCCAAGCTGCAGGCGGTAACTGGGTTCGTCGATCGCGAGGGCGGGAGTTTCTACCAAGAATGGTCTGCGCTGTTCGTCATGCAAGGAAGCCAAGGAGAGAGGATTCTGTTTCATTATCCGCGTCTGCAGACCATGGCCAGCGCGGAGGAAATGGCAATCCCGCTGGATGGCAAGAATAAGAGTGGGCAGGCACGAGTGCTGCTCAAAGGACAATATCTGGCGCTGCCGGTGACGGACCCGCTGGATGGGGAACATGTAGTGTGTTACCGAAGCTTCCTGCCAGCGGCCAATGCGCTGCTATAGGCGGGTTAGAGACCTAGCAGGTCAATGAGTCAGCGAGTCACGATGAAGATTACGATTCAAGGGCAGGACTACACGGCCGCTCTCGACGCAGCGCGGCCGTTGACCATCGAGCGCAAGCTGAACGAGCCCTCCATCTGCCAACTTTGGCTGAGTCTGCCAGGCAACGGCAGCCTTGCCATGCCTTCCCGCAACCAGTTTCTGGTGGTTATGGGCGATGATGGCACTCCATATTTCTCGGGGTACATCGCTGTAAGTCCGCTGCCTGAATATGCGGGGCTGGCAATCGAGGGTCCACGCTACCGGATTGCCATCCAGGCTGTGAGCGACGAATTGCTGCTGGACCAGTTGCTCATGCCGCCCAGCAGCGGCGCCTTCGGCGAATCTGCCGGGGCGCTGCTAACTTCTCTAGTGACTCATGCCGGTTCGGCCGCGCTGTCTACCCACGGACTTTCGCTGGGCGCGGCGGTAAGCAACTTTGTTCCGGATCCCGGTGCGCCGTGGAGCATGAGCGCGGGACAAGTGGCGAGCCAGGCGCGGGCAGCCTATCGCGCCTTGAATGGAGCGTTGACGATCTCCACCGTGCCAAGCACGGTGCATCCCCTCAATGAGGCAGACGGCAGCCTGAACCTGGCGAATCTCGGATTCACGGCCAGTGTCAAGCGCGCACTAGCGAACGATGTTACGGTTTGCGGAGAGCATGAGCCGGTTGCCTATGTGACCGAGTATTTCCTAGGCGACGGAGTAACAACGCAGTTCTATCTGACCGCGGACCCGTTCTTTCCCGCCGCATCCAAGTCCACCATCATCCATGAGCTCTTCAACCAGAGTGCAATCGACGAGCGCTTGTGGGCCAATCCGGGCGGGTTTGGATTCCTCCAAGTGGGCCAGGGCGGCCTGGTAATGGACGGCGGCAACGGAATCGACGGGGATACGGTGCTGAGTTGGCTGGATCAAGTGGAGATGGGCGGCACCCTTTTACTCGAAGCCGTGGGGGTAACTCTGTCACCTGGCAGCACCGGGGTTCTCGCCGGATTCTTCAGTGGCCAGGAGACGCAGGCCGCCTGCACCGTTGGGTTTCAGGTGACGGCGCAGCAGGGTACCGGTGCAGTTACCCTGCAGCCGATGATTCAAGGAACACCCGCGGGGACGACTTATCCGGTGAATTCAGCCAACCAATATACGCTCCGGGCGAGGGTGCATTGCCCGGAGAGCGAACGGGCGCTGGCTATCTACCGATCCCTTGGAGATAACGGAGCGATTGCCTGTGGCGGACAGGCGAATGTGACTCCGGGCAAGCTGCAACTCGAAATTCAGGAGTTTGTCAATGGGGTAGGCGGGATGCCCGTGACGCTGTATGACGGCGCGGTTGCGAGCCTGCCCGCTGCGTGCACGGTGGTGGCAGCGAGCAGTCTTAACCTTATTGGAACGATGCGCGCGATCAACTTGACCAACCTGGGTTCGGGCTGGGTGGTGAGCACCCCACCGGGCGGGGGCGCCTATACAAGGCGGGTAGGGTCGGTGGCCGAAGCGGCCGAGTGTCACCTGTTGCGGACCGGCAAGACTGTGTTCTACACCGGGTTTACGCCGGTGGCTGGCGAGCAGATCGCGGTGAGCTACCGCACAATGGGCAGGGCGCTGGGGCGAGCGGTGAATAACGCCAGCCAGCAGGCGCTGGCGCAGGCCGGAAACCCTGCCGTGGCCTCATGGATCGGCTCTGTGACCAACCCTCCGGCGCGCAGTTCCGCGGACTGCCGGAATGCGGCCCTGATGATGGTACAGGCAGCGGCCAGCGTGAGTGCGTTGTGGAGTGGCGCTTACCGCGGCAACGGCACAAGCTTTGCCACGGACGTTTGGCCGGGCGATGCCTTGCTCCTGAATGCGCCCTCGACCAGCCTCAACGCGCAGGTTGTAGTGCGAACGGTAAAGGTGAGTTATAGCGCAAGTGTTCCGGACCTGGTGGAGTATGCTATAGCGTTCGCCAACGACTGGGCTAACGATCTGGCTATCAAGACCGGCGCCACTGTGCCTGCCGATGCCTGGCTGCCGGCTCCGATAGCTCCGGCATTCCTTGTGAATCTGACTGGCCTTACGGTAACCACTCTGAATGGAGCCACAGTCGGGATCAACGCGGGCGTAACTCCTCCCGCCGGGGGAGGGTATGAGATCCGGCGGCGGGATTTTGGTTTCATGCCCGGAGAGGACCCAGACCTGGTGGTGCGCGCTACACTGCCCAACATGACGTTTTCCCGCGAAACCGCCAACGACCGGTTCTACATCAGAATGTACGACGGTTCGACGCCACCCAATTACTCGGAGTTCTCGACGGCATTGTTCATCAACCTTCCTTTGGGTTCGTGAGCGAGAGTTCTTGCATTGATTCAAGCGCAGATGGAGTCCGGCGGATGCGGATGATGAATGAATTCGAAGCGCAGGTGCTCAGCGATTTGAGCGTGCTCAAGACGCAGATGACCGGGCTGATGGGCGACGGCAATGGCGGGCGCATTGCGGAACTTGAGCGGCGCATGGAACGTCATGAACAGAACTGGCAGCGGGCTAAGGGCTTTCTGGCGGCGGTCAGCGTGCTTTTCGCGGTGATCGAAGTGGCTGTGGAAGCCTGGCACCACCATTGAGCGCCGCAACTGAACGCCGGCGCCGGCCAGACGACGAGATAGGCCGCGGTCCTTTTCTGCCTGAGCCCCTGCACCGCTTATAATCAACCCCATGAGTGAACAGCCTTTGGTTGGCGTGGTGATGGGCAGCAAGAGCGATTACGAGGTGCTCTCGGCTGCGATTGAGATTCTGCGGGCGCTTGAAATTCCGCATGAAGCGCGGGTTTTGAGCGCGCATCGCACCCCGGACCAGCTTGTTGAATACGTGGAAACTGCGCGGGTTCGGGGGTTGAGGGTGATGATCGCCGGCGCCGGCGGCGCGGCTCACTTGGCCGGCGTGATTGCAGCCAAGACCCTGCTTCCCGTGCTCGCTGTGCCGATCGCGGCCACCCCGCTCAACGGGCTGGACTCGTTGCTTTCGATGGTGCAGATGCCTCGGGGCGTTCCTGTGGGCACGCTGGCCATCGGCAAGCCTGGAGCAGCCAATGCGGCGCTCTTTGCGGCCGAGATTCTGGCCTTGACTGACCCGGCGCTCTATGAGCGCCTGGCCGCATTCCGTGCGGCGCGCGCTCAGGAGGTGCTGGAGCAGAAACTGCCCAATTGAGCGCAGTCATCGATCTTAGCAATAACCTGAGCCGATGATCTGGGTGGCTCTTGAATCCTCGCTGCTCAAGGCAGCGCAGCAGGGTTTGGGTCTTACTCGCCTTTTTCCCAACGCTTGGGCCGGCGGTTTTGTTGCAGGATCTTCTTGCGCAGCCGCAGCGACTTGGGCGTCACTTCGACCATCTCGTCGTCGGCAATGAACTCGATGGCCTGCTCCAGGTTTAGTGCCTTGACGGGCACCAGCCGGATGGCCTCATCCGCGCTCGAGGCGCGCATGTTAGTCATCTTCTTTTCGCGCACCACATTCACATCTAGGTCTTTATCGCGCGAGTGTTCGCCGACGATCATTCCCTCGTAGACCTCAACGCCCGGCCCCACAAAGAGAATGCCGCGCTCCTGCAGACCGTTCAATGAATAGGTCGTCGTCAGCCCCTGGCGATCGGCGATGAGTGCCCCGGTGGGGCGCTGCGGAATCTCGCCCTGGTAGGGGATGTAGCCATCGAAAAGCGCATTCATCACTATGGTTCCGCGCGTCTCGGTCAACATCTCGCTGCGCAATCCGATGAGCCCGCGGCTGGGCACGCGAAACTCCATGCGAACGCGGCCTGAGCCGTGGTTGTGCATTTTCGTCATTTCGCCTTTGCGCGGACCGAGCTTTTCGATGACCACGCCGGTGAACGCCTCAGGCACGTCGATGGTCAGGTGCTCCACTGGTTCCATGCGCACGCCGTCCACCATCTTGGTCACGATCTCCGGTCGCCCGGCCATCAGTTCGAAGCTCTCGCGGCGCATCATCTCAATGAGAATCGCGAGTTGCAACTCGCCGCGGCCAAGCACCTTGAAGCTGTCCGGCGAGCCCGTGTCTTCAACGCGAATGCTCACGTTGGTCAGCAGCTCTTTTTCCAGGCGCTCGCGCAGATTGCGGCTGGTGACATACTGGCCCTCGCGTCCGGCAAACGGTGAGTTGTTCACGCTGAACTGAATGGCGATCGTCGGTTCGTCGATCACGATCAAAGGCAGAGGCGACGGGTTCTCCACGCTAGTAATGGTCTCGCCGATGGTGATGCCCTCCACGCCGGCCACGGCCACGATGTCGCCCATGGTGGTCTCGTCGATCTCTGTCCGCTTGAGGCCAGAGAAGGTGAACAGCTTGGTAATGCGCGTCTTCTGCAGGCTGCCGTCGCGTTTTGAGATGGTCACATCGTCTCCGGCGCGAAGCGTTCCCTGGAAGACCCTGCAGATTGCGATGCGGCCGAAATAATCCGAGTAGTCGAGATTGGTAACCAGGATCTGCAATGTGCCCTCGGCGTCACCCGTAGCTGCGGGAATCGTCGTGACGATGGTCTCGAAGAGCGGCTGCAGATTCATGCCGGGAGTGGCCGCATCGGCGGTTGCCGTGCCCAGTTTGGCCACCGTATAGAGCACCGGAAAGTCCAGTTGCGATTCGTCCGCATCGAGGTCGATGAAGAGATCGTAAATCTCGTTCAGTACTTCCTGCGGCCGGGCGTCGGGCCGGTCGATCTTGTTGATGACCACGATGGGCAGCAATTTGGCTTCCAGTGCCTTGGCCAGCACATAGCGCGTCTGCGGCAGCGGCCCCTCGGCCGCGTCCACCAGCAGCATCACCCCATCCACCATCTTAAGTGCGCGCTCCACTTCGCCGCCAAAATCCGCGTGCCCCGGCGTATCCACAATGTTGATTTTGCCGCCTTCAAAGACGATGGCCGTATTCTTGGCCAGGATGGTGATGCCCCGCTCCCGCTCCAATTCGTTCGAGTCCATGACCCTATCGGCCACCTGCTCATTGGCGCGGAAGGTTCCCGACTGGCGCAGCATGGCGTCCACCAGGGTCGTCTTTCCGTGGTCAACATGGGCAATGATGGCGATATTGCGTATCGTCTGCGCCACTTGGAGGCTCTTCCTCTTGTTGGGTTCGGCCTTGCTGGCCTTCGGGTTGGGGGCGCCGGGAGTGAGTTGCCGCGCAACGCAGCAACCTTCATTCTACCAGCAGCATGGGTGACAGATCCCTCGCGGAAATTTCCTTTTCGCGGATTGCCCGAATGAAAGCCTCCGCGGTGGGATCGGTACGCACCGGCATTGTGCTCTTGTATTCTCGGGAATCTGTCAGCAGGGCCACGGGACCAAGCAACGCCCTGGCACTGCCGCAATGAACGGCTGCTTGCAAAACCGGCCTCGGGCCTGGACGTCCTGTCAGTGTGACGGCGGAACGAACTCCGATGGCAACGCCGAGCCCTCGCCGAAGAAGAACTCCTGCATCTGCGCCACGAGGAACTCCTGTGCCTGCAAGGTCCAGGGCTGTAGGCGGTATTCGTTCAAAAGCATTTTTTGCCGCTCCACCCATTCGCCCCACGCCGCTTTAGAAACATTCTTGAATATCTTTTGGCCGAACTCCGAGTCGAATGGCGGTTCGTCCAGCCCCTCCATCTCTCGCTTGTTGCGAACGCAAAACACGGTATGTGCCATCATCACGCTCCCAAGGCCATTGTAATCGGGTGAAGCGCGGTGCAACCTCCCAAGGTCCCGCATATTTGCCGCTTCCGTTCGCAGACGATGAGGCCCAATTGATCCAGTTGGGAATCATTGACGGTTTGGTCAGGTTGGGATTTGGAGCCTCTGAAAAAGATTTGGATGATGGTTTGCATTCATACCCAACTTCCCTCCAAACACAGAAGTGCAGTTCGAAGATGACGAGGGCGGCAGGGACTGTCACCGGAGAAGCCGCCGTTGCATTTCTGTCGGCTGGTCGCATAAGTCGTCGCCCAATCGGCAATTACGTCTCAGTAAATAGGCGCCGTGAACCGGCATCGGAATGGACCGGCATGGGATAGTGCGAGCTTCCCGATTCGCCCAAATCAACCAACGTTCGGTCTTACAGGCTGGATTGGTGCCAAAACGGTCCGTCCAGCGACGGCTGGTAGGTTCGGTGGGAGTAAGTCCCGCCGGGGTAAGAGTCCAAGCACCGTAGCTTGAATGGCAGGAAGGAAACTGAACCTCCTGAAGCCTATTGCCGAAGCTATCTAAAAGGATGGCGAGTGAGTCGCCGGGCGGTAACCCAAGTAAACCCATATGGCCTGGAAAGTACTGAACCCCAATGGCCGAGCCCGCACTTTTCCGGCCAAGGCAGCATGAAGCGCCGCAAGGTCTGATGCGGCGCAACACTTCGGCCGGGTTGGTAGGGACAGCTCTGAGGCCGCTTTATTCCGCGCCGAAGATGCGCCGGAAGAAGCGTCCTACGCGTGCGAATAGGCCCGGCTTCCTTTTGGCTTCCGCCGGTTTTGCAGGCGGATTTGAGCCGCTACCGGCAGGAGGTTTGGCTTCCGCGGGGGGCTGGGGAGCGTGGTCCTGGCTAGTGTAGACGAGCGGCTCCAAGGGCCGCGCCGCGCCGCCACCGTTGTCAACTTCGCTTGAAGCCGGCGCCGGGGTGGGCGCAAGGCCCTCGCTCTGTGCCAGCGGAAACTCGTTGCCCTTCGGCGCAGACGGTGGGCAGCCGCAAGGCTCTCTTTCCCGGTCGACCACCTCGTGCAGGCTGCCGTGCTCAAACATTACGCGCTGGCCAGCCTGGACGCGGTAAGCGCCGCCCTCGAAGACGCTGGAGACCAGCACATAGGCTGCGTTGACTCCGGCGTTTTGCCCCAGCGGCGAAGACCTGTCGCTGGGCGCCCCGGCGTTTTGCCCCTCCGGCGAAGTGGGCGCCGGGGCACCCTTTAGGGCGGGGAGATCGCTGGGGGCCACGGCGTTGTCTACGCAAGTATCCCCATGCTGGCCCAGGCGGACCTTAACTTCAGCCGCGCCCGGACCGCCAATGAGGATGCGAAAGTCCGGTGTGAGCAGGATGTCGGAGTTGCGGCCAGTGGCGAAGCTGGCCTCGACCGCGCCGTGATCGATGGCTATGAGCAGGCCGGGAACCTCGCCCGCGGGCACGCTGGAGTCGGCAGCCAGCTTGACGGTGGTGGAGGCGCAGACGCGCAGCACTCCGCGATGGGGCAGAATGACCTCGGTGGTCTCCGCGCCGGAGGTGACGGCGCCGCTGGCGGCGATGATGGCCTTGCCCTGGGAGACCTCGATCGCGCCGGTCACCTTCGCGCCCCGCTCGGGGTTCTTGTTGTCCAGGCTGACAACCGCAATCGGACCCGACTCGGGCGCAGCAGACTGAGGAGCCGGAGGAGATTGGGCCAATTGCGGAAGTGAGGCCGCAAGAGCTGCCGCGAGTGGAAGAGTTCCAGCCCAACGTACGCGCCGCATCGAGAATCACATCTCCAGGAAGTTGCGGATCATCTGCCGGCCACCCTCGGTCAAGACACTCTCGGGGTGGAATTGCACGCCTTCAACCGGCAGGGTGCGGTGGCGTAGCCCCATAATGACGGATCCGCCTCCTTGCTCCGCGGTGCGGGCGGTGACGGCGAGTTCGGCGGGCAGCGACTCCTCGGCCACAATGAGCGAATGATAGCGGGTGCAGGTGAGCGGCGTAGGCAACCCGGCAAAGATGCCCTTGCCGTCGTGTTCCACCGGGCTGGTCTTACCGTGCATCAGGCGATGGGCGCGGACGACTTCGCCTCCAAACGCCTCGCCGATCGCCTGGTGTCCCAGGCAGACGCCAAGAATGGGCGCTTTGCCGGCCATGTGGCGGATGAGTGGAACCAGAATGCCCGCTTCGCGCGGGGTGCAGGGACCAGGCGAGAGCAGAATGCGCTCGGGCTTCAGCGCTTCAACCTCCTCGACCGTAAGCTCGTCGTTGCGATGAACCTCGACCTCCGCGCCCAGCTCGCCCAGGTATTGGACCAGGTTATAGGTGAACGAATCGTAGTTGTCGAGGACGAAGACCATGGTGAAGTCCAGTGTAGCGCGCGGGGGCTGCGGATTGGCGGCTTGTTTACCGGTTGCGAATGCTTCCCCAATCTGCAAAACTGGCCATGGTTCCCGACGATGGTTCTTCATTTTCTCATTCAGGGTCGCGTACAGGGGGTGGGCTTCCGGTGGTATGTTCACCGGGAGGCCAGCGAGCTGGACCTGCGCGGATGGGTGCGCAACACTGAGGACGGCGAGGTCGAAGTGGTGGCCTCCGGAGCGCCGGACGATCTGGCTGAACTGAGGGCCAGCCTCCGCCGCGGACCGCGCGGCAGCCGCGTAGACCGGCTCATCGAGCACTATCTGGACGAGAGCGAGGCCGCCGGGCTCAGCTCGTTTCAGATTGACGGCGCGTGGTAGCGAAAGAGCCGGCTCAGGGCGCAGAGAGCGGCTTCCAGTGCCAGATTGGCCTGGGGCTGAGCGAAAGCAGTCCCTTCGCTATCGGCGTCTTGCCCACTCTCAGTCTCAATCCTCCGATCGGCCTGCGCTGAGAAAGTCGCACACCGGCACCGGCAGGTCGTGGTCCTGGGATCTGGCCCATTGCTCTACCGAAGCAATGATCCGGTCGGCGGCCTCATCCGTCACCCTAAGATGGTTCTGGTCGCACAGTGCCTGGGCCTTCGGGTCAGCGAGATTCTGGGCCTGCAAGAAGAAACGGGCTCGACGAAAAGGGTGCTCCGATGAAGGTGCAACAGGAACTGATGCGTCACGCTTCGATCCAGACGGCGATGAATGTCTATGGGCGGGCCATGACGCAAACCAAATGCCGGGCAAACCGTCAGGTCGTGGGACTGGTGTTCGGCCCAAACTCGCAGCATTCGCCTGAAAACACGGGTGTTGCGACCGTCCAAAAAGCAGCAGTTGTTCCTACTCAAACGGGGGTTCCCCCGGCTTTGCCGGGGTAGCAGTAGCAGTTTGACATTTGCGGGAGTCCATCCAAGAAACTCCGAGAGGTGAGCCGCCAAGCACACTTCAAGGAGAATCAAGGATGGACGAATATGAGAGCTTAAGCCACTCGAAGTGGGAGTGCAAGTACCACGTAGTTTTTATCCCGAAATGCAGGCGCAAGGTGTTGTATGGAAACCTGCGCAGGCAGTTGGGCGAAGTGTTCCGAAAGTTGGCCGAGCAGAAAGAGTGCCGGATTGAGGAAGGGCACCTTCTGGCGGACCATGTACACATGATGATTTCGGTACCGCCGAAGTATTCCGTGTCGTCGGAGGTTGGATTCATCAAGGGCAAGAGCGCAATTCATCTGGCGCGGGTGTATGGGGAGCAGAAGCAGAATTACGCAGGACAGAGCTTCTGGGCGCGGGGATATTTCGTGTCCACGGTCGGTCGAGATGAGGCCACGATTCGGGATTACATCCGCAACCAGAAACAGGACGACAAACGACTAGATCAGCTAAACATGTGGCGATGATCTGCCACCGGTAAGGTGGCCCAACACAACCGGGGCCGCGTTAGCGACCCCGCTCAAGCCGCTTTGAGCGGCTCACAAAATGAAGCCCCCGGCTCTGCCGGGGTGGCAGTAGAACTTTGAGAATTCCGGGAGTATACCTCCCGCTTTTGCATTCGTTCTGCCGAAGTCCATGGTTTTGCACGCTGCTGCTGTTGTAGCTGCTTTTGCTTTTCACCGGTTGCGATCAGGCCCCTTTGAGGGGCCAGCAACCGTAAAGCCTCCGGCTCTGCCGGAGGATACTTACTCACAACCACTGGTGCCCGCAACCAGACAGGAGGTAAACCTTGTTGGTTCGGACACGGTATCAATACGGAAGTTTACGACTGAGGAGACGTGAGCGTGGTCCTGACGTGTGGGAGTTCCGGTATTACGAAACGGACTCCACGGGGCAACGAAAGCGGCAGAGTGTGATCCTTGGGGATCGCAATCTGTACACGACGGAAACCCTGGCACGGAAGGCCACGCAAGCCCTTCTTCTTCGACTCAACGGTGAGTGTCCACGTGCGGAAGTGGAGGCGGCGTCTTTCGGAGCCTTGCTCGACCGTTATATTGAGCAGGAGCTTTCGGAACGCTACTCAACCCGGAAGTCGCATCTGTCGAATATCCGCGTTCATATTCGACCGCGCTGGGGAGAATACCCCGTAGACAAGCTGAAGCCGATGGCGATGGAACAATGGCTGCGCGATTTGCCGCTGGCTCCAAAGTCAAAAACTCATGTGCGGGGAATCATGCACCTGGTCTTCAAGTGCGCTGAGCGGTGGGGGATTATCGAACTTGATAAGAACCCCGTTTCTCTGGTGCGTGTGAAGAATGCAAGCAAACGGCTGAAGCGGCCACGGATTCTCGAAGTCAGCCAATTCTTCGAGCTGCTCAAGCATTTGAGCGAGCCATACCGCACAGAGCCGGTACCGCAAATTCGGACAGGGGGTAAGTGGGAGTTCTGTTCTTCGGCGGCCTAAGATGGCTGAGAAGAGGAGAGCAGATGAGCAGACGTCCACGCAGGAACCAT
>Ga0326727_10004475_pt1 | contig 41953 bp, 46 predicted proteins | sample MB2enrmetagenome_FD_207643 | JGI IMG/M metagenome (GOLD analysis project Ga0326727, IMG submission 207643) | Lab enriched peat soil microbial communities from McLean, Ithaca, NY, United States - MB29MY | ecosystem: Environmental > Terrestrial > Soil > Wetlands > Peat | place: USA: New York...
CTTCGACGATGAGTACTCGCATGGCCCGTTTCCCCATGTTGCGCTCGGCGCCGCCTCCCCTCCCAACAGGATGGCACACCGACTGGGAGAGTACTCGCGGTTACGGCGCGAAAGCAGATCAGGGTGCTATGGTAGGTGCCGCCATTGTGCGCCCCAGTGCTTCCTCAAGAATATCCGCAAGCAATGAACAATTAAACTGAAGATACTCTGAAGGTTTCATGACGAGCGGAGTTGGGAAATCTACAGAAATAATTCAGTTTTCGCTGGAAGCGGGCCGGCCAGGGCCCAACGGGCGGCCTCAAGCGCCGCCTGGCGCGGCAGGCCGGCGGCCTGCCATGGGCAGGGCCTGAATTGGATAGCCCGCGAGGAAACGCCATATAGGACGGAGCGCCGCCGAACCGCAGGAGTGTTCCTCCGCGATTTTAGGTCGCCGCGGCCGCGCCAGAGGTGCGTGCCGTCACCTGTTTCGCGCAGGCAACCGACGGGCCGGAGGGAGGCGCAAGCGAAGCCGCCGAGTGCGCCGCCTTGATTTCGACGATCAACTCGGGACCGAACGCTTCCACCAGTTCGAGAAAGGCTGCTACTGGTTCTTGGGCCCTCTGCAACCGTGAGAGGGCTTCGGGCAAGCCGGGCTGGTTCACTGCTTCGGCGGCTCGCTCCACTATGCCGAGCGCGATGCTTGAGTAACCGAAAACACCATCCGAGTTCCATGGCCCCATGCGACGCACATCCGGCCCGAAGCGTCTTTCCAGGCGCCGCAGATCGTCTTCCGCAATCACGATGATTTTCATGCCGCGTTGCCCCCAGCTCTCTGGGAGCTCTCAGACCGGCACTGGAACCGGTGCTGCCACAGGCTCCAGGCCGAGGTGACCGTGCGAATCACTTCCTCGCTATTGAAAGGCCTCGCCAAAACATCGTAGCCTCCTAAGTTGAGAACCTCGGCCCACATGCGCTCGTCGGCAAGACGGGATGTCACGACCACCGGCGGCGGCGCTGGCAGGCGTTCCGCGAAGTCCAGCAGCTCCTTCCACGATCCGGTTGAAAGATCGTGCTCGCACAGAACGATCGAAATCCGCCCCTGCTTCAGAACGTTCTTCGCCGTCCAGATCGTGCCCCTGGCTGTCATCGTAAACGACAGATCCGGGTAAAGGCTCCGCTGAGGGCTCGAGAAGATGTCCAGTAGGTGAAAATGGTCTTCCTCCGACGGGCTAACGGAAAGCACCGCGATGGTCCGCGCCGCAGGTCTAGGATTGCCAAGGGTCGTCATCGGGCCATCGCCTTCTTCGCACGCAAGATCGTCATTCAAAATCGTTCCATGAGTTCTCATGTCTAGATATCTGCCTTAAGGTTAAGCCAGCCTATTAAGAACACCCGATAGCACTTTGGAGCTAGTCCAATACCCCGTGGGCGGGTTACTGTGGACTGGAGGTCGCCCCTCAGCGGTTGTAAAGGATATAGTTATCGTACTCACGCTCGATGGCCGGGTCCTCTGCAAAGTGTTCAAACAGGATCCAGACACCTGCGTTGTCCGCGAGAAAAATGAGTCCCCGTTGCCTATCGCTGCCGATCGCTGTGACGTCGGGAAACTGGCGAGCAACTGTTGGATGCGCCGGATCGGCAAAGCTCATGATTTGCACGATCTCCGTCCGACCGGGCGCGGACGGTCCCGGTTGCTCGACGGCTAGGGCTGCCATACCGGCGACGGCGATAAGGTTGCTTGATACACCATCTCGGGGACATGGTAGATCGGCGACCACGGAGGGCTCCGCCGGCTTAGTCACATCAATTAGCGTAACGGCCTTTCCCTGGCCGTGTTGGGCATAGAGATAGTAACTGCTAAAGTGCTGAGTGGGAAGCAATTGAGTAATGGGCCCTGCGACGGCGATGTGACCGACAACCTGGATTTCGTCTGCAGGCGGGTTTGGTTTTGTCTTGGCGTGACGGGGTGTGGCTGCGTGAATTGCCGTGATTGTTACGAGCCAACCGACCGTGAGAAGTGAGACAGACAATTGGCCGAACTGCAGTCGCATTGGATACCTCCACTGCTCCAGGTTACGCTCCCTTGACCTAGGACACCATCCTTCAGATTCAGTAGGAGCTGAATGTCAGGTCGTGAAAGGGCCCCGTTGGTTTGACGGTCTGTTGAAAGGCGCGTGCTCGTTTGCACGTGCGAAGTCGTCTGTAAGACCGAATTGGGAAGGCGTTCAATTCAGGTCAACCGGCTCGTTGGCGGTGTCGATGGGCGTGCCCTAATTTCCGTACACGCCTACTGCCTTTAGGGTATGGTATCGATCGGCGTGATTCGTTTACATTTGAACTGGCTCGCGCTGGGCAGCCAATGACCTTTTTATGGCGTTGAGAAGAAAAGAGTCTACGCTTGATGTTAGAGAGTGTCTGCCCGTGAAGCGTGAAGCTGATCTTGTGGAGGCCTCTGCGACGCAACGATCAGGCGTGGAGCGAGCGGCCGGACGTGGCCGTTCCAGACCGCGTGCGATTGGTTGGATAATAGGGTACGAAAACGTCCTTACGTAAGGGAGTTGGCGAATGAAGTCCCGTCGAATGGCAGTTCTGCTGCTCGCGCTGCTTCCAGGGTCGCTATCAATTGGTCAGGAAGCGAATGACCGAAGCCCCCTGACCCAGTTAAGTGGGTCGATTCGGGAACTGACGCACCGCGTCGCTCCTTCCGTGGTCGAAATCGTGGTGACCGGATACACGACGACGGCCGACCAGGGGAGCCAAGCTGTGAGCCAGATTTCTCGCCAAAACACCAGTGGATCGGGTGTGATCGTCGATGCCGACGGCTTTATCATGACCAACGCACACGTGGTGCAGGGCGCGCTGAGGGTGCAGGTCCTGATCTCCACGGCACCGACACCAGAAGAGGCGCGGGATGCTGCTTCGGCTCCGAGCGTCCACACCGTGGACGCGCACATACTCGGGATGGACTCGAGATCCGATCTGGCACTGATTCGAGTTGACGAAAGTGGACTTCCTTCGTTGGGCTTCGGCGATTCCGACGGCCTTCGTCAAGGGGACCTGGTCTTTGCCATCGGTAGTCCAATTGGCCTTCGCAATTCCGTTTCGATGGGCGTTGTCAGCGGTACCGCCAGGCCGGTAAGCGACGACAATCCAATTCTCTACATACAAACCGACGCTTCCATCAACCCCGGTAACAGCGGCGGAGCGCTGGTAGACACCCGCGGAGTGCTGGTGGGGCTCAACACGTTTATCGTCAGCCGCTCGGGTGGAAGCGAAGGAATCGGTTTTGCGATCCCAAGTAATGTGGTCCGAAGCGTCTACGACCAACTGAAGCACTCGGGGAGGGTCTCGCGCGGCACAATCGGTCTCATCGTCCAGGACATTACACCAGTGATGGCGAAAGGACTCGATCTTCCTCTCTCGAAAGGTGTCGTCATCGCCGACGTGGAGCCGGACGGCCCGTGTGATCTCGCTGGAATCAAGCGCAGAGACGTTATTGTGAGCCTGAATAGCCGCGCGGTTGAAAACGCCCGACAGTTCGAAAATGCCATTTACCGGCGTCATGGTGGCGAGAGGATTAGCCTGGAGATCCAGCGCGGCGCCGATCGGCTCACGGTTCCCGTCCTGGCGAAAGAGCAATCGGCGCCATGGGATCCGCTTGCGGCATTGGCCTCAACGGAGAAGAACCTGGTCCCACGGCTGGGAATCCTTTGCATCGAAATTGACAAGGAGCTTGCCCATCTAATGCCCGACCTGCGTCGTTCCTACGGCATCATCGTCGCCGCCAGGGCGCCGCAGGGCCAAGCCCAGTTCGTGGACCTCCAGGCAGGCGATATTATTCATGCCGTCAACAATACCCCGGTTGCCGCCTTATCCCTCTTTCAGGAAGTCATCAACGGGTTCAAAAGAGGAGACGCGGTGGTGCTGCAAATCGAACGCGACAACAGGTTCCAGTACATCGCGTTCGAAATCGAATGACAGACGCTCGATGTCGCCCCGTTGCTGCGCCGCCTCGCTCAGAGCGTGCCTTGTAACAAATCCGCTAGCGCCAATCGCGAACTCTTCGGAATACTCTAACCACAGTATTCTCAGCCGGTTCATGAAGGCACATACTCTAGATGGGCCTTCGGCAAGACCAAGGAGCGGCACCAATGATGAGTGATATGCGGAGTGGCCATAAGTGCCCTTTGGGCGCTGCACGAAAACATGACCTGGACCGTCGCTTGGAGCCGTACTTCGCCACTCTCCGCTTATCGGCTCTGCGCAAAACGCTAAAACGTACGGTTGAGAACTGGCAGATCTATGCAGCTGTTACTGGATCGGCGATAGCGATGGTGACAAGCGCCTCGGCATCTATTATCGGCGCCGGCGTGCCGAACATCACTGTTGAAGCCATCGCAAGTGTCCTGGCCGCCAAGCAAAATCGCAGCAGCTCAAAGAGCATGCCGTTGATGCACGCCGTCCGGTTAGCCATGGCTAGGCAGGATACCGGAGTGAAGTTTTTCAATGGTGCGGGCGTGAAAGCCAGCTCTACGAGCCAGGTGCAGGCCCCGTCCATTTCGCCCGGTGGCATCGTTCCTCTTTGCAGCACGGTGGGTATCATCGAGCCAGGCGAATGGGTATCGATTTTCGGCTCCAACCTCGCCAGCGTAACCGCCGGCTGGAACGACGACTTTCCCACTTCGCTAGGCGGTACCAGAGTGGAGATCAACGGCAAGAATGCGTTTCTCCAGTTTGTCAGTCCCGGCCAGATCAACTTACAGGCGCCCGATGACACGGCAACGGGCTCGGTACCAGTGGTCGTGATCACTGCAGGCGGCAGCGCAACATCATCCGTGATTCTGAGTCAGTTTGCGCCGTCGTTCGACCTGTTTGACACCACACATGTGGCTGGGATCATTCTCAGGCCGGATGGTACGGGAGCCTACGGTGGAGGAACCTACGACATCCTCGGCCCCACCGGAAATTCCCTTGGCTATCCCACGGTGGCCGCGCGGCCGGGCGACGTCGTTGAACTCTACGCCGTCGGGTTGGGGCCCGCTACTCCCGCCGTTCCGGCTGGACAGGCATTCTCCGGCGCGGCGCCAATCAACAACGCCTTCGGCCTTGCCATCAATAACGTCCGTGTCGTACCGACATTCGTTGGACTCTCCAGTGCTGGCCTTTATCAGATCAACCTGACCGTTCCATCGGGCCTGGGCGAGGGAGATGTTCCCATTCAGGCTAGCGTCGGCGGTATGCAAACCCAGCCGAGTGCGTTGTTTTCGCTTCAGGTTACTGGCGGTGGTTTTAGCTACAGCGGCGGGACAGGCGGGTTTGGCGGCGGGACAGGCGGGTTCGGCGGCGGAACCGGCGGGTTTGGTGGTGGAACAGGTGGATTCGGCGGCGGATCGGGCGGTGGCGGATCGGGGGGCGGATCGGCGGCATTGCGAACCCCGCCTGGAGCTAAACCATACGAGCCCAGGCTGCGATTTACGCCGACTTCGAGCGATACGGAGTCGGTTCGGGAGGGTTAATTCGATGGTCTCCAAGCGAGTTTTTTGGTTGCTTGCCGCAGGCGGACTATCGCTTCCGAGTTTTGGCCAAGACGCACCGAAAATCGCGCCCATACCGAGCGATCCTCTCGAGCTGGTCACAGGTCGTGTCAAAGCCGTTGACACACCCGGCAGCCGCGAAGCCATTCTTCAGCTTCTGGATCGCGCGCGAAATAGCTACGCCTTGCGAAATGCCGGCCGCGCTTACGATCTCAGAGTTAGCTTTACAGTAGACTCCGGCGGGCAAACGCAGTATGACGGCGCCTGGCAGATGGAGGATCTGTTCGATCCTCGACAGGGGCTCCACTGGACGGCGACAGGCGCCGGATATTCCACTACTCAGATCCACGTGGAGGACAAGTTCTACGGAGCGGGTACGTCGACCACGATTCCGCTTCGCTTGCAGGAGGCGCGCGCCGCGTTGTTCGATCCGATTCCATCCGCAGCGAACGCCGTTCGCGACTTGATCCGAACGTCAACCGCAACCTTCAACGGCGTGCAAGTCACCTGCGTTTTGCTCTCCGGTTCGGGAAGCGCCGCGACTGCGATGCCTGGCCGAGCCTGGGAGGAGAGTGAGGAGTGCATCGATCCACAATCCGGGCTGCTCCAGGTGCAGTCGCAAGCACCTGGCCGCTACTATGCTTACGATTACTCGAACGCTCCAAAACTTGGCGGCGATGTGCTACCTCGAAAGGTGACCATAACCGAGGCCGGCAGAATCGTGTCGAAGATCTTCGTTGACAGCTTGACGGAACTTCCCGCGGCCGATCCGAACCTGTTTGTCCCCACCGCGGAAATGAAGGCCAGCGCACCGGTAATCGCGATGGCGGAAGCGCAAAAGATCGTGCTCAATTCCGGACTGGGTGCGTTCGCTTCTGGCGGGACGATCCACCCAGTCTGCGTGTTTGGCCTCGCTACGCCGACGGGACAGCTCGTCGAGGCGCACTCGTTACAGCCATCCGATCCCAACAGTCAAGCCGCTGTCGAAGCCGCTACGCGGATGAATCCCCCCAATCCGACACAGCCCGGAGGACGGCCCCAGCAACACTTTGTGTTTGTCATCGAGAGGTTTGTTTCTTCACCATAGGCCAGGCAATTGCGCAGCCCTTGGTTGTCTGGAAACATACACACCGGCTATGTCAAGCGAGAAGTTTTGGTTATAGAATGCCGTAATGAGGTTACCTCGCGCGCGGAAGGAATATGACTAGGTTGCGAACGGTGCGATGTCTTGCGGTCGCGCTCGGGCTATACGGCCTGCTCTCTGCGGGCCCGATCCATGCCCAAGCTGCGCCAGAACCTCCATTCCGATTCACCAAGGTCGACCTTCAATTGCTCGACGAGTCCAACGCTGTCGATCGCCTTTTAGAGAACCGCGGTTTGGTTTACAGCGATCCGGTCCTGGAAAAACACCTCGCCGGAATCACCACGCCACTACTGCCGAAAGATGCTCCGGAACACGTCCAGTGGCGATTTCGCATTCTCCGCGATCCCCTGGTGAGCGCCTTTGCCCTTCCCAACGGCTCGATCTACGTCACCACCGGCCTCATCGCGCGCGCGGAAAACGACGATCAATTGGCTGGCGTTCTGGCGCACGAAACCGCTCACGTGAGCCACCGCGATCCCTATCTGTTCAACCGGTCTATCCGCAGAAAAAATGTCGCGATGACCGTAATCAGCGGTGCTGCGTTCTCGCTTTCGGTGTTCGACATCTGGTGGTATCCCCCGGGAGGCATCTTCTTGTACCCCGAAGGCCCCTGCGGAGCCACCACCTCTGCCACCGCTAACGGGAGCCAGGTAGCTTCGATCTTCACCGTCTACGGATACAGCCGGACAGACGAGCGGAACGCCGATCTGAACGCCGCGGAGGGCTTGAAGAAGTCCGGGCGGGATCCGAATCAGCTCGTTCGCGTCCTTGGCGTCATGGACCAGAGCTTCGATCCAACGCCGGTTGCCTACATTTGGCAGGATCATCGCAAGACCGAGAAACGCATCGCCTACCTCAAGACAGAACTCGGGTTGAAGGGCGACGCTGCGGCGGCGCCGAATGCGGGCTACCTCGCTCGCATGCGGCCGGTGCTCGTCCAGAACATCCAAATGGATCTCGACAGTCGCTGTTTCCGCAGCGCGGTGGCTGGGGCGCAGCGGCTGACCGATGCGCGTCCCGACGATCCCGATGCCCTCTTCTGGCTGGCCGAGAGCTATCGCGCCATGGGACCGCGGAAACCGGTCCTGGACAAGAAGGAGCAAACCGGCTCCGGACAGCGGAAAGCCTACCGCAGAATGGCCAAGCTGACCGAGCAGGAGGAGACCGAAAAGCTCTCCGGGTCGCCGGAGGGCCGCGCTGCACTCAACGCGCACCAGCGCCAGGCCGAAGAACTATACCGCCGGGCCACCGATCTCAATCCGCGGTTCGCGATGGCGCAACTCGGTTTGGGAATGCTCTACCAACAGGAGAACAAGCCGGACGACGCGCTGATCGCATATCGCAAGTATCTGGACCTGGCACCGCAAGGCGCCGATCGCGAGCGCGTGCAACGGCGCATGGCGGCGCTTGACTCTCAAGGAGCCTCTCGATGAACCGCCGGTTCCAGTTGGCCCTCATGGTTCTGATCTGCGCCGTCGGGGCAGTCGCAGCCAGAGTGCATGTGGATCCCAAGCTCCAGGCGAGCCGGGTGGCCATCGGCAAGGTTGTTCTGCTCCCCCCGGAGATCCAATTCACACGGATCGGCGTGAAGGGCCCGGAAAGCAATTCCACCGAGTCGGACCAGCTCGCCGGTTCCCTTTACGCCGTGGTGGCGAGCGAACTCACGGCGCGCGGCGTCACGGTGCTTCCCAACCCTATGGCAGCCGCCGCCACCGACGAAGCCAAGTACGCGGTTGCCAAACTACAGTCCGAGTATGACAGTCTGCGTATCCAGTTGGACCGGAAACCCAGGCGCGTGGACGATGGCCATATCACTCTGGGCGACGGCGTCTCCACCTTCGAGCCGGCCAGAGGCGCGGACGCGCTGGTTCTGGTTCGCGGCACCGCGACCCAGGCCACGAAGGCCAAGACGGCGGCGATCCTGATCGGTTTCGGCGCGCTCTCCGGCTTCGAGGGAGACATCGGGTTCGTGGATGCGCGAACGGGCGACGTTCTGGCGTGGACGCGGATCAACCGCTGGCGCGACGTGTCCAACGACCCCAACGACCGCCTGCTGCATTGCACGCGCGAAGCACTGCGCGGCGTTCCGCTTCCGGTGCCGCTGGCTCAGTGACGGCGGGGCTACGTCCGGGGCGCGGTTGTTCGCAGCAGCCCCGCCGGTACTTGCGACATGTCAGGCTGTGCGAGAGTAATTTCGAAATCGTGGCGCTAGTTCTCCGGAGCACGATAGGAACGACGCCACGATGTCTTCAAGGGAGGCATGCCGTGCGGAGTAATGAGTTGAACGCGCAAACTATGAACCTTGCCGTCGCGCAAGATCCCAGTCGCAGAGAACCCAAGCACGTAGCAATTGCGCAGTTCGAGTGCGACCTTGGCAGCAATATCCGGCATGCTCTCGGCCTGCACCGGAATCGCAAGCCCGCTGGACAGCTCTGCGATCCATTCGAGGAGGGGAAAGTTGGCTTGGCCGGACCTGAAACCGATGGCATAGATCAGCGCATCGGACTCTTCCACGATTTCCTCGAGTTCATGACGGTTGTAGCGGCTGTTGTTCTCGCCACCATCCGAAACCACCAAGAGCGCCTTTCGGCTCAACTTCGATTTCTTCAACTCGTTCAACCCAAGGATCACTCCGTCGAAGAGGGCCGTGGACCCGCCCCATTTGGTTGTCAGGATGCGGTATCGAACCTCCTCTTGTCCGTTCGTCAGGGGGACGGCCAGCTCGGGCCGGCTAGCGAAGACAACCAGAAAATACTCGTCCTCGGGATTGGAAGTCTTTAGGAACATGCGCGTCGTTTCGGCCTCGCTGCGCCTGATGCCTGTGACGCTTCCGCTGTGGTCGAAAATCAGGCCCAGCGCCACGGGCTGGTCCTCCATGGCGAATGCGGTGATGGTACGCTCCGCGCCCTCGTCGAAGACGCGGAAGTTTTCCTTCTCCAATCCGGTGACCGGATGGTTCCGCTGGTCGACCACGGTTACGGGAACCAGAACGAGGTCGCTATCCACTCGCAGATTCGGGCGTGCGACGCCCCCGGCAGGCTTCGTCGGCTGCGGTTCGGTGGCGACCTGCGAGCGTGCCAGAACAAGCGCCGCGAGAATAGCCGGAAGAAACCGCCAAAGGTGTGGCCGTGTGCGAAAGCGCACCCAGCTGCCGATAGCTTCCATCCTTTCTGTATTCTACCCGCGCCAAGCGATCATCCAATATTGCGGGCTTAGACGAGAAGGGCAATGAGGACACAACCGCTGCTTTTCGTGATTCGCTCGTTGGCGATTGTCGTCATCGCCGTGACGGAAGTGTCCGGGCAAACGGTCTTGAGTGACAAAAAGAAGATCGCGGAGGCCGAGAACCTGTTCGACTCACCTACCGGCGACGAGTCGAGCTGTGAGGTGTTGCCGATATGGCCGCACTTCATCTTCAGCCTCAGACTGCAAGCGGGATATCTTGCCCGCCTGCCCCTAGCTCAGTCCCAGGTTTGGGGACAGAAGTGCGTTGCCCTCGCCAGGATCACGCCGATTAAGGGAAATGGGAACCCCGTGTACCTTTCGCGTGTCGTCCAGCTTCGCAGTGAGGGCAACAGCGACCATGAGGCAGAAGTCACGGGCTCCTATTGGCTCGGGACAGGCCGCTACTCAGTGAAGTTCTTGATGTTCGATGACCGCGGCGATGCGTGCCGAAAAGAATGGCAGATTGACGCACGCCTGAGTTCGGACGTGCGCAACTTCAAGCCGGTTTTGGCTCCGGGAACGGTGAAGGGAGTTTTGTCGAACGGGGGTGGTCGCGCGGCGGGGGCCAAACCCGTTGGGCGCCTGACCATTCTGCTGCATGCCGCATCGGTGCTGCAGTTGCAAACTCTGTTGCGTCCGTCGGACAAGGCGATGTTGCTTGATGGCATGGTTGCTCTGATGGACGAGATGCCGGCTCGTTGGGTGCGTCTGGTGGTTTTCAATCTGGAACAACAGAAAGAGATACTGCGTAGAGACGGTTTTACGTTCGATGCCCTACCCGAGGTCGCCCAAGCGCTGAATGCAGTGCAGCCTGCGACGGTTGATTACCGCGCCCTTCAACATCCCGGTAGCACGGCGGATTTCATCCAGAACCTCATCAAGCAGGAAGTTCACGCCCCCGAGCCATCTGACACGGTCGTTTTTCTGGGGCCCAGATCCATCTACAAAGTTAAGCCTTCCTCCTCTTTCGCTCTTCCACCCGACGCGAAGCAGCAGTTTTTCTACTTGGTGTGTGAGCCAACGGGGATCCTCCGCACATCGTCCCGGTCTGCATCTGGGTGGGGGGCACAGGGACTGACGATGGGCTTTCCGCCCATCGTCCACGGCGAAACGACTCCGCAACCCAACCCGACGGTGCCGCCCATCCTCCCGGACGACGTCCAATGGACCAACTATGGGCCGAACCATGGGCCCGACAGCATCGAGTACGCGGTAGACCAGTTGAGAGGGAAAACTGTGCAAGTCGACTCGGTGGAGTCCTTCGCGGATGCAGTCAATAGAATCGTACGCCTATCCCGCGCGAACCGGTAGGAGCTCACGTTTCCAAGAGTCAAATCTCCAACTGCGGACCGGCTATCGTGTGAGAGAGCCGAGCATACATGGAGGAGCTGAGGAGCCGGAGCATACCAACCTCTCTGGGATCCGCAATGTCCTGGTGCGCACTTCGCCAGCGTTCAAGGCGCCGGTAAAACACTCTGCTTGCCGGCTGGCACTTCCCGTTGCGCTCAGGCGGCCGCCGTCGGTACTCCTAGCCCCTATCGGCATCAACTACGGGCAGCCGGAGCAATGCGGACTTGCCCGGATCATCCCGTTGAGCCTGTATGCCTGAAGCGATACTGAACGCCAGCAGGAATCGGGTCCACATATTGAATTCAGTTTACCCCCAGCCCTTCGCACTGGTCCCCAAACACCCGACGTGAATCTCGCCACATCGGGCGGGTTTCGGGATGTTATAGCATCGATTAATTCTGGCGTTTTGGTGAAACATCCTCTATCCATAGGATTCCCCGTGGCAGGCCCGTCCTGTATTATTTCTGGTAGCGGACGGGCGCCGCCTTATGGGCAAGATGCGAATGGTGATTGGGGTGGTGCCCGGAGCGGTTGCAGCACCAGGGCAGCTCGGAACTCGGAGCCAAAGATAACGATCATATGCGGAGGCCTGACAGAATCGGTTGTGTGTTCCTCACGTGCATTCGGCGCGATTTCTCCTTTCTGGCCACCATATTGCAATACGATGGCATCCGGATGCATCAAGCGCAGACATTGGACGAAGCAGACTTCCTCCTCACCGTGACCGCTGGCACGGTACTCCTCTCGGATGTCAGGTTTCTGGACGGCTCCTGGCGCGACGCGCTTCTGATGGCCTCTGCTGTGCACCCGCACGTGGCCTCGATGGTCGTCCTTGAAGAGGGGGAACATCTCTCTCTCTCCGAAGCATACAGCGTGGGCGCGTGCGCCGTGCTGCGGAAACCGATCGTTTTTGATCAGGCGATCGAGCGGATTCGCGTTTTGGATGAGGCGGCAAGAGACCGGGCCGCTCTTGTGGGCAGCTCAGCCTGACTCTCGCCACGCCGGGTGGGGTTAAGAGTATAGCCGGTTCGATTGATTCTGGCAGATTGGCAAACATCCTCTATCCAGAGGATTCCCTGCGCCAAATGCCTCCTGTATAATTCCTTGTAAGGACAAATGCTGCCTTATGGGCAAGGTGCGAATTCTGATTGCCGACGACCACGCGATTATCCGACGCGGGTTGAAGACGTTGCTGGAGCATGAGGCGGACTTCGAAGTGATTGGAGAGGCCGCCGACGGCAGAGGCGCTGTCGAACTCGCCCGCCGGGATGCGCCTGACGTTGCGGTATTGGACATCGGGATGCCTAATCTAAACGGCATCGAAGCCGCGCGGCAGATCTCGAAAGAGTCGAATTCCGTCCAGATCGTCATGCTTACTGTTCATTCGGACGAATGCTACCTGCTCAGTGCCTTGAAGGCGGGCGCCTGCGGATACGTGCTGAAGAGTTCAGCCGAATTCGAAGCGGTCGAGGCGGTGCGCGCGGTGAGCAGAGGGAAAACCTTCTTCAGCCCGAAAGTCAGCAAGATACTGGCGGAGGACTATATCCGCCAGCTCGAAAAGAGAGAGATTCAGGACAGCTACGACTTGCTCTCCAGCCGCGAAAGGCAAATTCTCCAGATGCTGGCGGAAGGGCAATCGAATAAGGACATCGCATCGATTCTGAACATCAGCCCCACCACGGTGATGTGCCACCGCCAGCATATTTTCCAAAAGCTAGACTTCCATGGCTTGGCCGACCTCATCTTGTACGCGGTTCGGAAGGGTGTGGTTGCCTCACTGGGTGGCGTGGCGATCCATGGCGCTTGAAGACTTGGGCCTTGCGGGCGGAGAGCGAGTCTTCGATTCGGACAAATCCACCGGCTCGACAGCCCAGGTCGCGCGCCGTTTCCTCACCACCAGAGTCGCATTGATTCTCGGCTTCGGTGTGCTTTTGAGCCTGCTCGTCCTTTCGGGCATTAATGCGGTTCAGGTCCTTTCCCAATTGCAGTCCAGCAACGAAATCACGCTGCGGGAGTTCCTAGGCAGGGCACGCCAGTTGGACGAGATCCGCTCGGCTATTTATCTCTCCGGCACCTATATTCGTGACTATCTGCTCGAGCCGAATCCCGCGCTAGCCGACCAAAGCAAGTCGGCGTTGATCAGCACGCGGCTTCATATCATCTCAATCCTCTCCGCCGGCGAAACCGCGTTCGGCCTGTCGGATCAGAAGATGTACGAATCCCTGAAACAGGAGATCCAGGACTACTGGCGCACCGTGGATCCCGTGCTCGCCTGGACGGCGCAGCAACGGCGCCGTGAAGGCTACACATTCCTGCGCGACCAGGTGCTGCCGCACCGGGCTAGCACTCTGAACATTGCAGATACGATTGCCGCAGTAAACCAGCAGGAACTGGTACAACGAGACCACAGGCTGCTCGAAAAGTTCTCCAGCCTGCGGAACCGCTTAGTGCTGGCTATCGCGCTGATGCTTCTCTTCGGAGTCATCCAAGCATCCGCAAGCACGATCCACGTACTGCGCCTGGAAAGGCAGACGCTAAGGCATCTCACGGAAGTCACCGCAGCCCGCGAGGAACTGAAAAACCTGTCGGCAAGGTTGGTGGATGCGCAGGAAAGCGAAAGAAAGAACATCTCCCGCGAGTTGCACGACGCCGTCGGTCAGTCATTATCTGCGATCCAACTGGAACTACACGACCTCGCAGCCGCCCTGGTGCCGCATCCGGAGTCCCTGCGTGCCCGTGTAGACCAAATTCGCGGACTAGTGGAAGGCTCCCTCACCATGGTTCGCAACGTTGCCCTGCTGCTGCGTCCATCCATGCTCGATGACCTCGGTTTACAGGCGGCGCTGGAATGGCAAGCACAACAGATCGCCAAGTCTACCGGTCTGAGACTTGATGTTGCGGCGGAGGACCTGCCGGATGATTTGCCCGAAGAACACAAGACCTGTATTTTCCGTCTAGTGCAGGAAGCCTTAAATAATGTCTGCCGGCATTCGAACGCGAATTTGGTAGCGATCACCCTGCGCACAGAGGATGGCTGGGTCGCCGTAACCGTACGCGACAACGGTCGCGGCTTTACACCTCACCGGGCGAAGGGGCTTGGCTTAGTCGGCATGCAGGAGCGCGTCGCCAGCCTCGGAGGCTGGCTGAGGATTGAATCGGAACCGGGTAAAGGCACGGTCATCGAGGCATCCCTGCCACTTCCACAAGAGTTTCCCGGCAATGGGAGGCTTGCTCAGGCGTGAGCTAGTGCCCGCAACTATCGGTTTCTTGATTGTTCTAAAGCCTCATAGTTGGCCAAGGGGCCGCTCGATTTTACCCGCGGATCGCCAAACGGGCATATGAACGCTACGAACTGCCGCCGCGATGGACAGGAAGGTCATGACTGGCTTGAGCCCGGGTATGAGATTCGGAAAGGTTAGGAGACGGGCTGGACCAGAACTGGACGTTCATTAGTCGTTTCCCAAATTGATCTTGATACACTCAGTGGACTGAAGATGGCATATTCCAAGACCACTGCGAATGTTAGCGGGATTCGAAACCCATCCGCAAGCTGCTAAAGAAGTAGATATGGATATCCCAATGACTCCACAATCCTCCGCCAAAGATGTCCCGCCCTCGACCGGCCTCAGCTGTGAAGACGCCCGAAGCCGCTTGGAGAAGTCCGGCCCAAACGCAATGCCCGACACGGCCCTGCATCCACTACGCAGGGCGCTGACCAAGTTCTGGGCGCCGGTTCCGTGGATGCTTGAGGCTGCGATTGTGCTCGAGATTGTCCTCGGCAAGTATGTCGAGGCTGGGATCATTGCGGGCCTCCTGGCGTTCAATGCCGGTCTGGGATTCTTTCAAGAAGGGCGCGCCCAGGCGACGTTGGCCGCACTGAAATCGCGGCTCGCGTTGAACGCGTCGGTCCGTCGCGATAACGCCTGGATTACTGTGCCCGCTACCCAATTGGTGGTTGGGGACACAGTGAAACTGTCACTCGGGGCCGTGGTCGCTGCCGACGTGCGCCTGACCAGTGGATCGGTGCTCCTTGACCAGTCCATGCTTACCGGCGAATCGGTCCCGGTCGAAGCCGGCGCCGGCTTCGAAACTTATGCGGGTGCGCTGGTGCGGCGCGGCGAAGCGGTCGCGGAGGTCACGGCGACGGGAGCGCGTACCAAGTTTGGGCGCACCGCGGAACTGGTTCGCACGGCGCACGTCGAAAGCTCGCAGCAGAAGGCCGTTCTGCGCGTGGTGCGCAATCTCGCCATAGTCAATGGCTTCGTCGTCGTAATGCTGGTGGGGTACGCCTCCGCCCTCAAAATGCCGGGTAGCGAGCTCGCCCCGCTTGTGTTGACGGCGGTTCTGGCGTCGATTCCTGTGGCGCTGCCAGCCACCTTCACCCTTGCGGCTGCACTCGGCGCAAAGGCTCTGGCGAAACTGGGCGTGCTTCCGACCAGGCTCTCCGCAGTGGATGAAGCGGCAAGCATCGACGTCCTGTGCGCGGATAAGACCGGCACGCTGACCCAAAACGAACTGACGGTAACCGCAGTGCATGCCATGCCCGGCTTCGACGAATCGCACGTCTTGGGAGTGGCTGCCCTGGCGAGCTCGGACGGTGGACAAGATCCGGTAGATGGAGCCATCCGGGCCGCCGCAGCAAAGAAAGCAGTCTCGGACCTGCCGAAGCTGACCAAGTTCGTTCCGTTCGATCCTGGTACGAAGATGTCGGAGGCGACTGCGACCGATCCAGGCGGCGCCACGATTCGCGCGGTCAAAGGCGCCTTTGCCGCGGTTGCCGGACTGACGCAATCGGCGCCTGATGCGTCCGAGACGGCGAACGAACTCGCGGCGAGGGGTTTCCGGGTTCTGGCGGTCGCGGTCGGTCCGCCAGCGGCGCTGAGACTTGCCGGGATCATTGCTCTCAGCGATCCGCCCCGGCCGGATTCCGCCGCGTTGATTACTGAACTGCACACGCTGGGAGTTCGAGCGGTCATGGTGACCGGCGATGCACCCGCAACGGCTGCCATTGTGGCTCATGACGTCGGCCTGGATGGAAAAGTCTGTCCACCCGGGCCAATCCCCGGCGATGTGCACCCCGAGGAGTTTGCGGTTTTCGCCGGCATTCTTCCGGAGGGAAAGTACAACCTCGTCAAGGCGTTCCAAAGGAGTGGCCACACGGTTGGTATGTGCGGCGATGGCGCCAACGACGCACCCGCGCTGCGCCAGGCGCAGATGGGAATCGCGGTGTCGACGGCCACGGACGTCGCCAAGTCGGCAGCGGGCATGGTGCTGACAAAGCCCGGTCTCGTCGGCATTGTCGCTGCAGTAAGAGAGGGCCGCGTGACGTTCCAACGCATCCTGACTTATACGCTGAACTCGCTTATCAAAAAGATTGTGCAGGTGTTCTCTTTGGTGGTCGGACTGATCATGACCGGACATGCGATCCTGACGCCCATGCTGATGGTCATCCTGATGATCACCGGCGACTTTCTCGCTATGTCGTTGACGACCGACAACGTGCGTCCGTCTCCGATGCCCAATGCCTGGCGAATCGGCAAATTGACGATAGCAGGCGTCATTATGGGGAGTTGTCTTTTGCTCTATTGCAGCGCCGTGCTGGCGGTCGGCAAGTTTCGGATGGGGCTTGGAATTGACGCGCTGAGAACCCTGGCCTTCGTCGTGCTCGTGTTTGGCAGTGAGGCGACGATCTACGCCATTCGCGAGCGTGGGCGACTGTGGAGCTCTCACCCAAGTCTCTGGGTCGTTATGTCGACCGTCTGCAATATCCTGATCGTCTCGGCATTGGTTATGCGGGGAATAGCCATGGCCCCTCTGCCCGTATTCGTGGTGGGAGGAGCGCTCGTATCAGCGGCGGTATTTGCATTCATTTTGGATTTGGCCAAGGTCCCGGTCTTCAATCGCCTGAAAATCGCATAGAGAGAGTATGTGCCAAAAGGCGTGCCCTGGTCGGTCACCGTGACTACGGAACCCGAGGAAGCTGCTAGACAGGGCGCTGCTATACCCAGCCAGACCAACTCCAAACATTGAATACTCCCTCTCATGGATCCCCAGCTATCAAGCTACAAGTTTGAACTCCGCAGGATTGCCGGCGTACTCCCGATCCGCTTCTTCCTGGCACCTGATGCACAGAGAGGCCCAGGGCACGGCCGCCAAGCGTTTTGGGCTGATGGGTTCTTCGCAATGGAGGCATTGGCCGTAGCTTCCGTCGTGAATCCGTGCGAGCGCCGCCCGCACCTCGCGAAGCAGAGAAGAACTCCGATCCAGGGTCTGAATCAGGAGGGCCCGGTCCGCGGCGCGTTGGATCTCATCACAAAACTCCGCTTCCGGTTCAGCCTCCAGCCCCTCCCTGTTCTTGAGACCCGCCATTAACTCCGCTTCCTTAGTCCGCAAGACGGCCTCGCCGTCGGTCGGCTTCCAGTGTTTCATTTGGGTGTGCTCCTCATAGTTTCAGTAGACTCCGCAGCATCACGGTTGTACATACTGAGTGCACAGTAGATCGCGTTTAAGATCGAAGGACCGGCAGCCGCTATGCGGCCGCAGGAACAGCCCAAGTGTTCGCACGTCCTCCAGCTATCACCGCTTTCTACTTGAAACAGCGTATAGGAACACGAGCCGACAAGGGCTATCATCGGTTTCAGGATGGCTGCCATGAAGCGGGCACGATCGGAGACGAGTTGCGGGGCCGGCGGTGACGCACCGTACGGACTCACTGGCTCGAGCGTGGGGACGCCTTCGAACGGCGGTGATCGTGCCCGGACCCGTGGCGAATGCGAGGTAGATCACCCATCGTCCTCTGCTTTCGAGATTTGGCTCGCAGGCTACTGCAGTCGGCTGGAACAGTTCGTCAAGAATGCGAGGCGCCGGTGATTTCGGAGGCTACAGAGTAAATGCCTGGCGGAATCCTGTTTGACCGGAGAGAGGCGTCGAGAAGTGCTGGACTCCGGGTGAAACTCTCGAAGACTAAGGAACGGCAGAGATTCTTGCGATTCTTCAATTTCCATGGCGGGGCGGATGTCACACGGCCGCAACTCTCAGACGCGGACCGCGGACTATGGCCGGTCGATCCCGGCCACCCCGCCGCCAGCGTCCCTTCTCGCGGCCTACGGCAGCAAACCGGCATATCCGGCGATTGCGCCCCACAGGTGAATATGTTCCAACCAAAAAGCGCAGGGCGAATCCTGCTTGCACTTACCCTCTGTTCTTCATTCGCAATTGACGCTTACGGCTGGTCCCCTGCCTCGTTCTTGCATCCGTCGATCAGACAGGAAGAAAGAGCCATGTCATTTGTGGCGTGGGCAGTTCTCGGTCTGGCGGCGGGGTTCATAGGCAGCCAGCTTGTAGACAGGGGAAAGAAAAGCATCCTGCCTGACATCCTGCTGGGAGTTGTCGGCGCCATGATCGGAGGGTGGCTGTTCTCTGCCTTTGGACCCGCCGGTGTAAACGGCCTCGACCTGTATAGTCACTTCGCGGCTGTTATCGGCTCGTTGGTCTTTCTGCTTCCTTATTACGCCCTCAGACGAGTTTAATCCCGCCTTCTTATCTCAAGAATGCAGACGCCAACGGTGCGGCGGTTACCGCGTAAATGTGTGGCGGAAATTGCGGGTCTGCGTGGCCAATGCGCTCGTATTAGGCGGCGGGCATCGCGACGGGCGCGTTCAGGACGATGTCGATTGCTGGCGTATTCAGCAGCGTGTTGTGAATCAGGCACGCTTTCACGGCCCGCAGAATACCCGCTTGGTGCTGAGGATCCAGTTCAGGCGCCGTCACCTCAATCTGAAAGCGTCCCAGCCTCGCCGGCTGCGTATCCGTTTCCGCCGTGACCTTGATTCGCAGTCCATCCGCGGGCAGGGATCGCGTTTTGAGGTACTGCGCGGCGTAAAACCCCGCGCACGTCCCGAGCGACACCAGTAGAAACTCCGGCGGCGTCATGCCGCTGTCGGAACCGCCGTTGCTGGTCGGCTGATCACAGATCACGCGGTGGCCGCGCGCGACCGCCTCAAACTTCACTTCACCTAAATGTAGGATTTCCACTTCCATAAAGAACTACCTTCATCCAACCATGATGCAAGACTTTCGAAAACGTGACAGTGTCACCAACGGGCGAAAGTTGCATCTTGAGGGATGAAGCCGAGTTTCCGAGATCCGAAAACCATGAGAAAGCTACTCCTTTGGGCCCTAGCTGTACCGCTATTGGCGCAGGATCCGCTCTCGTTGCACGAGGCGGTGAGGTTGGCCCTGCGAGAAAACAAAGCCATCGCCGCCACCAATGCAGGAATGTGTGCCGCCACGACACGCATCGACGAGGCCCGTGCCGGCAGGCTCCCCAAGCTGAACTATTCCGAATCCTTCACGCGCAGCGACAACCCGGTCTATGTTTTCAGCTCGTTGCTGACCCAACACCAGTTCGGTGTTGAGAATTTCAATATTGGTCCCCTGAACCGTCCCGATTCCTTGAACAACTTTCAGTCACAACTGACGGTTGACCAGATCCTGTACGACGCCGGGCAAACCCGCAACGCGGTGAAATCGGCCGATCTCTCGCGGCAGATGAGCGGAGAAGAGCAGCGCCGGACCCAGATGCAGGTGATTGCGGGCGTGGTCAGAGCCTATTACGGCGCGGTGCTGGCGGCTGGAAGCCTCAAGACGGCGGAGCAAGCGCTTCGCAGCGCCGAAGCGGATTTGACGCGGGCCGAATCGGTCCGCACGGCCGGCATGTCGACCGATGTCGATGTGCTCTCGATCCGGGTGCATCTCGCCGCGGTTACCGAACAGCGCATTCAGAGGGCGGCTGATCTCGAGGTAGCGAAATCCGCGCTGAACGACGCCCTCGGACTGCCGCTGGACAGCGGCCATGTCCTGGCCACTTCGCTCGTTCCAATCGATCTGCCGGCACTGACGCTGGCTTCGCTCGAAAAGGACGCCTCCGCCACGCGCCCGGAGGCCCGTCAGATCCACTTGGCGGCAGACCTGGCCAAAACGCAGGCGGACTCGGCCCGGAGCGCGCTGCTTCCCCAGGTCGCTTTCCACGCGGCCTTTGAGGCAGACCGCCAGCAATTTGTCGATAAAGGTGGGGCGAACTGGCTGGCGTCGGTTGGATTGCATTGGAACCTGTTCAACGGCCTGGCCGACAAGGCGCGCATCGAGGAATCGAGTCACTGGCTGGAGCGCGCTCGTGCAGATGTGCAGCGCATGGATTCCGCGGTGCGGCTCGAGGTGCGCCGCGCCTGGGCCGATCTGCGGGCGGCGCAACAGCGGATCGACGTGGCCAAAGCGGCGGTGGCCGAAGCCGAGGAGAGTCTGCGGATCACGCAGAATCGTTACGAATCCGGCATGAGCAACGTCACGGACCTTTTGCGAAACGAAACCGCGCTACTGGAAAGCCGAACCCGGTACCTGGCAGCGGTGCATGACCAACGCATCGCCGCCACTATGTTGGATTTGGCCGCAGGGCGGCTCTCGGCCGACTCGGAGGTATTGAACTAGTGCGATTGATTCTTGTCCCCATTCTTGCTTCGGTTGCCATGTTGAGCATGTTGAGCATGTTGAGCGGTTGCGGCGGCAGCAAGCCTCACCCCAAGGCGGCTGATGCTCCCGCGATTCCGGTCCAAGCTGCGACCGTCAGCATTCAGCAGTGGCCCAATGTGTATGAAGCCACCGGAACCGTTCGTGCGCGCACCGCCGCGGTGCTTTCGAGCAAGGTTATGGCGTACGTGCGGCAGGCCGCCGTTCAAGTGGGCGATCGCGTTCAGGAGGGTCAACTTCTGGTCACGCTGGACTCGCAGGACCTGGACACCAATGTGCGCCGCGCCGAGGCCGCCGACGCCGAGGTTGCGAGCGCCATCCCTGAAGCCGAGAGCGGTGTGGCGGGCGCCAAAGCAAATCTCGACCTGGCGCAGAGCACGTTCAAGCGCATGGAAGAGCTCGCCGCCAAGAAGTCGATCTCGAATCAGGAGTTCGATGAATCGTCGGCACGGCTCAAATCGGCTCAGGCTGTGTACGAGATGGCCCGGGCGAAGCGCGCCCAACTCGATTCCAAGCGGGCCGAGGTGCAACAGGAAATCCGCGCCGCTAGTATCATGCGCGACTACACGCGAATCTCGGCGCCGTTCTCCGGCGTGGTAACGGCGAAATCCGTGGAACCGGGAAATCTGGCCGCTCCCGGCGCTCCTCTTCTCACGATCGAGCGCGAAGGCGCCTATCGCCTGGAGGCATCGGTGGACGAATCCCGGCTTCCGTTCGTGAAGACCGGGCAGACCGTCGAGGTCGGTCTGGAATCGCTGGATCGCCGGCTCAGTGCCCACGTGTCGGAGATTGTGCCTGCCGTGGATGCGGCTTCGCGCGCTTACATCGTGAAGATCGATCTGCCTGTCGTGCCGAATGTGCGATCCGGGATGTTCGGACGGGCCTGGTTCCCCACGGGCGCCCGCAAGGTGGTGACGATTCCGCCACAGGCCATGGTGGAACGTGGACAGCTGCAATCGGTTTTCACGATTGAAGAGGGCTTCGCGCGCACGCGCCTGGTGACCACCGGCGAACGCGGGCAGGCCGCGGTGGAGGTGCTCTCGGGATTGAGCGAGGGAGAGAAGCTAGTAAGCCCGGTGCCTTCGGGCCTGGCGGACGGCGCCCGCGTGGAGGTCCGGCAATGAGCGGGGTGCGGGGTGCCCCTGGGGCCGGGCCGCGTCGCCTCGGTCCGGCCGGGCGATTTGCCCAGGCGTGGATCGCTTCCAAGCTGACCCCGCTGATCATCGTCAGCGCGCTGCTGCTCGGCGGCTTCGCGGTATGGAAACTGCCGCGCGAAGAAGAACCGCAGATCATCGTGCCGATGATCGACGTCTTCGTACAAATGCCCGGCGCCTCGGCGCACGAGGTGGAAGAACGCGTCACCAGGCCGATGGAAAAGCTGTTGTGGGAGATCCCAGGCGTCGAGTATATCTACTCGACTTCCAGCCCGGGCGTGTCTCTGGCAATCGTGCGTTTCTACGTGGGCCAGGATGAGGAGAAGAGCGTCGTCCGCCTGAACCAGAAGTTCGCCGCCAATTTCGACATCATCCCGCCGGGCGCGTCGCGGCCGCTGGTGAAGCCGCGATCGATCGACGATGTGCCGATTCTGGCGCTGACGCTATCGAGCACGCGATACGGAGATTTCGAACTGCGCCGTATCGCGGCCCAGGTGGACGACACCATCAAGCAGGTGCCAGACGTTTCCGCGGTCACCTTGATCGGCGGCCAACGCCGGGAGATCCGAATTGTTCTGGATGAAGGAAAGCTGGCGGCCTATAGCCTGGCGCCGCTCCAGGTGGCAGGCGCACTCGGGCTTTCGAACCGGCGCCTGGCTTCCGGACAGTTCGACACAGGGAACAAAGAATACCTCCTGGAGACAGGCGAGTTTCTGCGAACCGCCGAAGACGTGCGCAACGTGGTGGCGGGCGTCGCGAACGACAAGCCGATCTTCGTTCGCGATGTCGCCGAAGTGAGCGATGGAGGGGAAGAGCCTTCCGAATATGTTCGCATGGCGCATGCCGGGTCAAGCGAATTTCTGCCCGCCGTGACGATTGCGATCGCCAAGCGAAAGGGCACCAATGCGGTCATCGTGGCGAACAACGTACTCCAGCGGATCGAGCCGCTAAAGGGCCGCGTAATTCCATCCGATGTCCAGGTGGATATCACACGCGATTATGGTGAAACCGCGGCCGAGAAATCGAACGAGCTGCTGTTCCATATGTTGATCGCGGTGGTTTCGGTCAGCATCCTGATTGCCATCACACTGGGTTTCCGCGAGTCGCTGATCGTGTTCATCGCCATTCCGGTGACTCTCGCTCTGACGCTCGCGGTGTTCTATCTTTACGGCTACACGCTGAATCGCATCACGCTATTTGCGCTGATCTTCTCCATCGGCATCCTGGTGGACGACGCCATCGTGGTGGTGGAGAATATCGTGCGCCATTGGCGTATGCCCGCGAACGGTGAGCGGCCACCCGTCAACGTTGCCATCGAGGCCGTGGATGAAGTAGGAAATCCCACGATTCTGGCCACCCTGACAGTCGTCGCGGCCATCCTGCCGATGGCTTTCGTGGGTGGGCTGATGGGGCCATATATGCGGCCGATTCCAATCGGGGCGAGCGCGGCGATGGTGTTTTCGCTGCTGGTGGCATTCATCGTGACGCCGTGGGCTGCGGTGCGGATTCTCAAGTCGGGGCATTCGGGAGGCCATGAACGAGAAGACCTTGTGACGCGAGTCTATCGCGTCGTGATGGGAAAGCTCCTGCACGTTCCGGCGATGCGTTGGGGCTTTTTGTTGGGCGTGGTGGCCCTGCTGCTAGGCTCTGTCTCTTTGTTCTATTTCCAATTCGTCAAAGTGAAGATGCTGCCGTTCGACAACAAGAGCGAGTTCCAGGTGATTGTGGATATGCCGAATGGAACGACTCTCGAAGAGACGGCCCGCGCTGCGAACGCTCTGGCGCGAGCCACGCTCGATCAGCCGCAGGTAGTGAATCTCCAAACGTACGTGGGTACCGCATCCCCATTCAACTTCAACGGGCTGGTGCGGCACTACTACCTGCGCCAGGGTTCGAACGTCGCCGACATTCAGGTGAACCTGCTGCCTAAGGCCAACCGCAATCTGCAGAGTCATGAAATCGCCAAACAGGTCCGGCAGCGGCTGCTACCGGTGGCCGCGCAGTACGGAGCGCGCATCAAGGTGGCGGAAGTGCCTCCCGGACCGCCGGTGCTGGAAACCCTGGTGGCCGAAGTCTACGGGCCGGAATTGAGCGAGCGCACCGCCATCGCACGGCGCATCCGCGATTTGTGGAAAGCTACGAATGGCGTGGTGGACGTCGATTGGTACGTGGAGGACGATCAACCGAAGTATCGGCTGGAGGTGGACCAAGAGAAGGCCGCGCTGAACGGCATTTCCGAAGATGACGTCGCGCAAACCATGGCGCTGGCCTCGTCCGGTTATCAGGCGGGCCTACTGCATTCGGATTCCTCAAAGGAAGACATACCACTGGTGCTGCGCCTGGACCGCGCAACCCGGTCGGACCTGGAAAAGATTCAGAGCCTCAAGGTAAGTGGGCGGACCGGCCGGCTTGTGGCGTTGAGCGAACTGGTGCACAGCCGGGAGGTCGTCGCTGATAAGAGCATCTACCACAAGAATCTGCTCCCGGTCACTTATGTCACGGGCGACGTGGCGGGCGCCATGGAAAGTCCGGTGTACGCCATCCTCAAACTCGGGCCGGAAATGGACAAGTTTCAAGCACCCGGCGGGTACGCAATCGAGCAGCATATGGCCGCGCTCCCGACCGATGCCGAACACTATTCCATGAAGTGGGATGGCGAATGGCATATCACCTACGAAGTGTTCCGGGATCTGGGGCTCGCCTTTGCGGTAGTGCTGATCCTGATCTACGGTTTGGTGGTCGGATGGTTCCAATCGTTCATCACGCCGCTTGTCATCATGGCGGCGATTCCGTTTTCGCTGGTCGGAATCCTGCCTGCTCACGGTCTAATGAATGCGTTTTTCACCGCCACATCGATGATCGGGTTCATTGCCGGGGCGGGCATCGTGGTGCGCAATTCGATCATCCTGGTCGACTTCATCGAGCTTCGCTTGCAGGAGGGGATGCCGCTGGATCAAGCCGTGATCGACGCCGGAGCGATCCGCTTCCGTCCCATGATGTTGACCGCGGCGGCCGTGATTGTCGGCGCCGGAGTGATCCTTTTCGATCCGATCTTTCAGGGCCTCGCCATCGCGCTGATGGCCGGAGAAGTTGCGTCACTGGCGCTGTCGCGCATGACTGTGCCCATTGTCTACTTTGTTGTGAATCGAAGGAGAAGAACTGCATGACCATCGAACGATACTTACGCTTGATTGCCGGCTTCTTCGTGATGCTGAGCGTGGCCCTGGGTTATTGGGTCAATCCCGCATGGTTCCTGTTCACTGCGTTCGTCGGCTTGAACCTGTTCCAGTCGGCGTTCACCAACTGGTGTCCCATGATGACATTCCTCCGGAAGGCGGGTGTCGGCACGTCGCCTAAGCTCTCGCAGGCGGAACCTTAGATCGGAGAACGGAGAATTGTATTGGTTCAGCCTGAAATGGAGAGTTGGCGTGCCCCCTTAGCGAGTATAATGCCATCCTCGGCGGGCCAGTTGGACCGAAATCCACCGAGCTGTACGGAGCGACCGCGCGGCAAGCGTGATTTCGTCAATGTCTCGGTTGGTGCCTTTCCTTCCAAAGAAAACAACAATCTCAAGCCATGTACTAGAATGGGCAGTGACAAGGAGGCTCGGTTGAAGAACACCCTCATGGCTACCCTGATTGCATCGGTAGCTGGTACCGGAGCATGGCTTTTCGGCTTGTCACGGACAGTCTGGCCGGCCCACCCCATGCTCGCGACGTTCATCGTCACTCTTGTCGCCTACGCTGCAGTGAAACTCTCGTGGCCGTCGAGTATATCCGAAAGCAGGCGGGACAATGCAAAGAGCGCTGGTCCGCCAAAAGCGTGAGCCCACGGATCGCCGCACCCGTGGGGATTTCCCGCTGCCTCGGTATGACGTCTATTCAGAATCCGGAACGGCACGCTTCGCTGCGGGACCGTGAGGAGGTTGATGTCCCGGATGTGTGCCGGCGCAATTACGTGGGGAACACGAATACCAACAATGCTGGCCTTCGCACCGAGTTTACACCTTTCCTAATGATAGCGCCGACGCCACCACCCATCTTGCGCTTGTTCCCGGTTCCAAGGAAGCATGGCGGCGGCCCACGCCAGCAAGGACGCTAACAGGCAAAGGGCCGTACCGGCGACGAATTCTCTAGAGATCTTCGGAATGGACATTGGCGAGCTGGTTTTAGATTAACCGGCCTCTACAAATAAGTAAAATGGATAATACCGATACTCTTATTCGGCAAAATCGATTTAACATGGTGGCAATGCAGATTACGCTTCGGCAACTGGAGATCTTCGCCGCCATCTGTCAGGAAGGCACCATCACCCGGGCGGCACACCGCATCGGGCTTTCCCAGGCCGCCACCAGCCAGGCACTCGCGGAACTCGAAAACCAATTGCAGAGCCGCCTCTTTGACAGGAACGGCCGTCGGATCGTGGGAAATGCGGCGGGGCGGGAACTGTTGCCGGCAGCGATCCAGGTGCTGGACAGGGTCCGCGACATCGAAGCCGGTGCCGGACACCTGCCCCTGAATATCAAACTCTGCGCCAGCCTAACGGTTGGCAACTATATGCTGCCTTCGCTGATTGCCCGGTTCACCCGGCGTCATCGGGAAGCTCGCTTCCATTTGGCAGTCGGAAATACCGACCGTGTGGTTGCATCGGTGCAGCAGTTCGAAAGCGACGCGGGTTGGGTTGAGGGGCTCTCTCGTCATCCCGACCTCGTGGCATTTCCCTGGCGCGAGGATAAGCTGGTGATCATTGCTGCGCCGGGCCACCCGCTGGCCGGCCGCCGGGCCACGGCGGGCACGCTGTCTGACGCACGGTGGGTGTTGCGCGAAAAGGGGTCCGGCACGCGCGCCGTGTTCGAGGAGGCGATCGAGGGCAGATTCAGCTTGCATGTTCCTGTTGAGTTAGGGGGGATCGGCGCTGTCAAACGAGCGGTGATGTGTAACGCGGGATTGGGCTGCATCTCCCATTCGGCCGTCGAGCCGGAGCTGAGAGCGGGTCAACTTTGCCTCGTTCATGCGCCGTGGCTCGACCTGAGGCGCCAAATCACGCTGCTGGTTCATCGTCAGAAATTCATCGATCAGGGCTTGCGTGAATTCCTTCGGTATTGTGGCGTGGAACTGCCGCGGCATTGATGGCTGCGGTGCGATTGGCGAACCGCCAGCGGCGTGGCAACACCGTTCTGACACTGAAAACGTAGAATTGAATTCTCGTTTGAAGGATGTCACCTTGAACGAGGTTCTTGCATCTTCAATAACAAAGGAGAGCCCGGAACACCGGGACTCGACAGAGAGATCGTAAATCGCTTACGATCTTAGCGTGCCTGGTGAAGCAAAGTCCGACGTTCAGCTTGCGCTTGAGTTGCTGAAAGGCAACGAAGAAGCTTTCACGCAATTTGTGAACGCCTTCCACGCAAGACTGTCGCAGTATAGCTTTTTGATGTGCGGTCAGAAGGAAGACGCGGAGGAGGTGGCCCAGGAGACCTTGCTAAAGGTGTTTGAGAGCATCGACCAGCTTCGCGATCCGAACCGGCTGAAGGCGTGGGTCTTCCGTATCGCAAAGAATGAGTGCTTCATGAAGCGCAGGAAGAGTGTTTTCGCGCCTAAGATTGAACTTTCGCTGGACGACCTCCGACCCAAGAGAGTCAATGATGGCGAAGTGCACGGAATTCAGATCGCGGACTGGACCGCATTGCCGGAAAACCTCCTCCTCGACTCTGAATTGCAAAATGCTCTGGCCCGATCTATCCGGGAGTTGTCCGAGATCTATCGAAGCGTGGTTTTGCTGCGCGATGTAGAGGAGTTGACGACGGAGGAGACGGCGGAAGTTCTCGATATCAGCCCGGATGCCGTGAAAACGCGCTTGCATCGCGGAAGATTGGCCCTGCGCCAGCATATGGACCTTTATCTTCGTACCGCAAAAGGAGGACATTAGACATGAACGAGAGCGATTGTGGCCGTGTCTTTGCGCTCCTGTCGGAGTACCTGGACCAGGAACTGGCTCCCGCCACGTGCGAGGAATTGGAGGAACACTTGGGTGGCTGTCCAGAGTGTATCCAATTCGTCCAAAGCCTGAAGCGTAGTGTGCAACTTTGCCGTCAGTACGGCGAGTGCCGGACAGCCCCGCCGATAGATCCGGAAGTGATGGCCGGTTTCCGGCGGGCCTACCAAGAGATGCTGGCCAGACGGCGCAGTTCCCAGTAGAGCGCCGCGCCAGCCTGAACCTGGACTGCGATCACATCAGGCCAGCCCGACCCGCAAAAGCGGAAACAGGTCGGCCATGAGAATGGCGCTCCATTCGATCAGGGAATCTTCCCACCTGACGCGAAGGGAAGGACCGAGAATGGCCGCCTGGGTTCAAACTGCCCACCCAATCGCCCACCCACGAGCGCACTTTCGGTGCGTAAATCGAGATTTTACGCGCAAGTATTTCCTCTGTAATCATGGCGTTAGGCAGGGCGGTCTGGTTCGGGACCAGGAGGTCGGTGGTTCGAATCAACTCGCAACAACCATTTTATAATCAGTAACTTACAGCAAATCAACAAGAACTATTGGGTCGGTACCGACCGGGGTTCCCAGATTCTAACGCTCCCCCGCCTTGCGTTCCTACCCTCCATTTACCCTCCATTAGCACGCCTGCGGAAACCGGGTATGGTTTTGTTGGCGTTTTTCATACCCTGAATCAACGCCATGCGCATCCATGTTATTCAAAACAAAACATTACCCAGCTTCTCCCAAGCGGGACGTCGCGGGTTCGAGCCCCGTCTCCCGCTCCATAACCATTCCAGAATCTGCGCGTTAGGCGCCATCACACGGTTAGGCGAAATCCTCGCGACTCCGCTTGACTCCATTCGCCCTTCGGCCCGAGGTACCCTGGATCGGGATGGCGAGTCGTTGTCGTTTGGTCGGTGATGCCGCAGGTCTGCTGGCAGACGCTCCGCGCCCTCTGGAGTCGTTCTCTCCTGGGCACTGGGCGTTGATGCAGGAGCTTGAACGTCGCGCCCCTGAAGTCGTCCCTCGCCGAGATGTGGATGCCGCGGCATCGTTCTTGTCGGACGTCGTGTATCTCAAGCGGCCGCACACGACACACCGAGCGTCGGTGCGAGAAGCGGTCGCATCGCATCCGGCGGAGGTATTGGGTGCCCTTGACGCTCCTGAGCGCGTCGGCGAACTTGGGTATGCCGCGATGGACGCCCTCGCGAAGGTTCCGTGGTTCTGCGCTTAGTATGTCCTGCGTCATTTGGGATTGTCGACTGGCGCAATCTTGCCGTGCTCTGCGGCTCGCCGGGGTTTGACGGGCTTGTCGCGCCAACGGTGTCGTTCTCGCAGTTCTCTCGTGAGGAAGTGGTGGCCGCGCGCGGGCAGTTGCCCTTCACGATGGACGTGTACCGCGAGTACAACAGGACGCTGCGGTCGCTCGCTCGTGATTGCGGTGTGCGGGTCGCTGACGTTGATCTCGTCCTGTGGACGTACTCGATCGATCGGCAACCGTTCGCTCCCTTCTCCCTGCCGGTCTTCGACTCAACGGTCCCCGCTCTGGGGGAGCGGGAGCGCGACGCACTGCGTCGTGATCACCAGTCCGTCGCCGCCCAGCTTGTCAGAGAGTACCTCGTGCGTTTGGGGGACGTAGGCTTCCTCTCGAAGAATCAGATTCTCGCTGAGCTCCGGTCGGTGTTCGGATTGATTCGTGATGAATGTGCCGGTTTCGGCAATCACAAAAGGGGAAAGGTGAAGGATAGAGTGCGGCTCGTCGTGGCGGCGCTCGATGAGGCCATTTCTTCAGAGAGTCCGGAGCGCCTGCTTGGCCAGTGGAATCGGTGGCAAGGTATGGTTGACCCGACCGCGTCGAGTTGGATTGGCATCAGCCTTCCCACCGACATGATCCTCGAAGGATACCTGGTTCTCGAAGACTTCATCCCCGTCAAAGAGTATCTCGGAGCGCATTACGATGCGTCGTCCTTCGATCCACGATGCGGGCGCGAGTAGAGCCCGTGGTCGGAGCTGTAAGGCGTTGCGTCGCTGCCTGTTATCGGTTGAGTCCCATTTCCTTGCTTTAGAGCTTTTTCTTCCAAGGTTCTTCCGTGGCGATGATGTCGTCAGTTGTGGCGCGGGTATCTGCCGCACGCGACCTTGCTGATGTTGCTTCACTTCGGCGATCAGGTTCGGTGCGGCCAGGGCATCACCTCGCCGATCATCACCTCAGTTTCCGAAGCGATCCGGTCCACGATGTGGTTGACGCTGATCGCGCGGGAGATGTGATGGATAAAGAACAGCAACCAGCCGACGCAGACCAGCGCCAGCAGCATCGCCCCCAGCACCGTGACGACCGGCGCGAAAGGGTGCGGGAGCGAATGAGCCGCCGGAAGCGCGGCCATGCAGTACGTAAACGTACCGAGAAAGATCCCCAGCGTCCATTACGTGGAGCGCGCTTCCGCAATCATCTGTAAAACCTCGGGCTCGCGATCCGAGAGCAGGTCGTAGCGGTCCTCAAGGCCGCGCTGCTGCAAGCGGCTGACGTAGTCCTCCTGGAGGATTCGGGTGACCTTGCGGGTCAGGAAGGAACGGCCTTGAGACATCGCGCGAATCGCCTGCACCACCTCGCTGCGGATCGAATCCTTAAGAAGGTACCTTTTCGCACCGGCTGGCGGAGTAGAATAGCATCGTAGAACGGATGCGATTGATGAGCGATTCGCGACGAGGAGTCGAGTGGTCCGGGGTTTCCAAGGAATCCAAGGATGGATGGTAATCGGCGACCGTCCTGGACCGCAAGGCTAAGCCGGAGCCTGGAGGGACTGCGACAGAGCGAAGACCAACTCTCGCTCGTGTTCAGCCTGGTGATCGGCGCCCTGGTCGGCCTGGTTGTAGTGGCCTTTATCCTGCTGACCGGACGACTCGCGGCACGAATGTATCCAGCGGGAGGATCGGGCTGGCGGCGCATTCTGGTTCCCGCACTCGGTTCGCTCAGCACGGGCTACCTTCTGTGGCGTTATTTCCCGTATGCGCGAGGCAGCGGAATCCCACAGACGAAGTTTGCGCTCTTCATCAACGATGGCCGGATCCGGTTTCGAACGGTACTGGGGAAATTCTTCTGTTGCTCGGCCTCGCTGGCGAGCGGAATCGCGCTCGGCCGGGAAGGGCCGTCGGTCCAGGTTGGCGCGGGACTCGCCTCGGTGGTCGCGCGAAACCTGGGACTCGATCCGAAAGGCGTGAAGGCCCTCGTCCCGGCAGGTTGCGCGGCGGCGCTGGCTGCGGCGTTCAATACTCCGATCGCGGCGGTCTTGTTCACGCTCGAAGAGATCATGGGCGATTTGCACGCCACGGTGCTGGGCTCCGTGGTGTTGAGTTCAGCCACGTCTTGGATGGTCTTACACCTGGTCTTGGGCGACGACCCTCTCTTCCACGTGGCTGGTTATCGGTTGGTGCACCCTGGGGAACTTGGCGTTTACGCCGTGCTCGGCGTGGTAGGCGGGCTGGGATCGGTTTGCTTCGTCAAACTTCTGCTAGGACTCCGCGCGTGGTTCCTGCGCCTGCCAAAATGGACGGTTTGGTTTCAGCCGGTCGTAGGAGGTCTGACGGTCGGGCTGATCGGTTACTTCGTGCCCGAAGTGTTAGGGGTCGGCTATAACCACGTAGAGAAAGTGTTGAACGGTGACATTGTACTGAAACTGGTCGTGCTGCTCGCTGTGCTCAAGACCGTTGCGACCGCGGTTTGCTATGCGTCCGGCAACGCCGGCGGTATATTCGGGCCGAGCCTGTTCATCGGCGCGATGATGGGCGCGGCGGTCGGGGGCGTCGCCCAGAGGCTGTTCCCTGGCTACACGGCGGGCCCTGGCGCGTATGCACTGGTCGGCATGGGAACCGCGTTCGCCGGGGTCGTGCGCACGCCGCTGACGTCCGTGTTCATGATTTTCGAGATCACGCGCGATTATACGATCATCGTGCCGCTGATGATCTCTAACCTGATCGCGTACTTCATTTCGCACAAGCTCCAGAGGCAGCCGATCTATGAAGCGCTCTCCGCCCAAGAGGGCGTGCACCTGCCCACCGCGCAATCCCGTTCCCAGGCCGAGCGGATTCAGGTGCGGCAGGCAATGCGTCCGGCACCGGCGGCCCTATCGCCGGACCTGACGATTGCGATGGTCCTCCATCAAATGAAGGACAGCGCGTTCGATGCCTGGCCCATCGCTGACGCGGAAGGGCTGTTGGCAATGGTCCAGAGCAGCGACCTCGAACAGGCCGTTGACGACGGAGCGGCGAATCAGAGGGTCGCGCAGATTCTCGGCGAAGATATCGAGAGCGGCCCCACCGCCGCCGAGAACATTCCCCACGTTTATCCCGACCACAGCCTGAGCCTGGCGCTCGAACGGATGGGCACCAGCGGCCTGAATGTTCTTCCCGTCGTCAGCCGGGCGAACTTGCGGCAGTTGATCGGCATTATCGCACTGGACGACATCCTGGACGCCTACGGCGTGACGAAACGGGTCAACTCGATGGAGCGAACCGAATCATGACGAAGCCCCTCGCCGGACGCTCTTTTCTGGAGACGTTTGGGTTGACCTTGCTCGCGATCGCGGCACTCTTTGTAGCCGACACGTTTCTCGCCAGGACGGAGCGGGCGGAAACCATGGTTGAGGCGGCCCGTCAATTTGAACAAGGGCGCGTTTTGATGCAAAGGGGGAAAAACGCGGAGGCGATAGAACGAATCGAAGACGCGATTGCGAATGCGCGCGGCAATCGTGACTATCGGCGATTACTAGCGCAGGCGCAGTTCGCGGCCGGAAGAACCGCCGACGCCGAAACGACCCTGACGGAGTTGTTGCAGAGCGACTCCACGGATGGTCTAGCCAGTTTGACGATGGGCCGTGTGCTGGTGGGTGAGGGCCGATTCGAGGAAGCCATCTCCTATTTTCATCGCGCCATCGATGGCCGATGGAGCCAGGATCCGACGGGAAACCGGCTCCGCGTAAGGTTCGAATTGGTCGAACTACTGGCGCAGCACAACTCGAAAGAAGAGCTGCTGGCTGAATTGCTTCCCTTGCAGGAGCAGGCTCCCGGCGATCCGAGGACACGAACACGGATCGGCCGGCTGTTCCTCCTTGCCGGATCTCCGGCCCGCGCCGCGGAAGTATTTCGCGGGATTCTGCGTGACGCCCCTGCGAATGCGGAAGCACATGCCGGCTTCGGCGAGGCGGAATTCGCCCTAGGCAACTATCGCGCGGCACAGCGGAATTTCCAGGCTGCGCTGCGGTTGGCGCCTGATGACCAGGTCACACGGCAACATCTCGACCTCTGCGACGAACTGCTCGCGCTTGATCCAACGATGCGCGGCCTCGGTCCGCCAGAGCGATTCCGACGAAGCCTGAAGCTTATCGAACTTACAATCGACGACATCAGTCAATGCCTCGGTCGGAATCCCTCGCCGGAATTGCGGGGATTACTCGACGAAGCCGGGAACGCGCTGAAGGCTCATGTCGGCGTCGCCCGCCAAAGCGAAGTTGCCGAGTCTAATCTGGATCTTGCCGAGCAGCTCTGGCAAGCTCGCAAGAAAGACTGCAGGTCGGCACCAGATAGCGATAGCCCGCTGGCTCTGGTTCTGGCTAGACTAGGTCAGTAAAACCAGCATCGGCGAGTCTTACTCTTGAAGGGTTTCGACCGGGCCGCCATCAAGCCATCCGGCGAGACAACCGAAACCGCTGCGGGTTGAGAGGAACTTCACTGAACCAGCACATCTTACTCTGGCGCGGCTTGCGAGGGGCGGTGGCGCTAGCCTCAGCCCTTGGACTACTGCCCGAGGTCTCGCGACGCGAGAAGATCGTAGCCAATAGCTTCGCCGTCGTCGCGCTTTCAGTCTTCGCTCAAGGACTCAAGGGCTGACGATGGCGCCATTTCTCCGGAGGGTAGGCGGGATTCCACGGTAATGTTGCAGAAGCGGGAACAGCTCATGAAGCGCTCGACTGTGCCGCCGTCAAGCCACCGGCGAAATCTCGCGTTTAGCCTTTCAGCAGCACATCCTTCACTTTATCGAGCAGTTCGGCCGCCTTAAACGGCTTTGGAAAAACCTCGAACCGCTGAAGAAACTCCCGGTTGGTGAGCTCATCATCGTCGAGAATGCCACCCACTATGAGTACGGGAACTCCGGGGCACATACTGCGCAGGTATTTCGCGGCTTCATGGCCCGACATGGCCTCCGTATAGTGGCGGACCATCAGCAGATCGGGCATACATTCCTTGATCCGCTCGACAGCTTTACCTATGTCGCCTGCCTCCAGAACACAATATCCCTCGCGTTCCAGTGCTTTGCATATCACCCTTCGGATAACCGGGTCGGACACCAGAAGCACAATAGTTTTGTTCATCGCTTCTGCCAATATTAACGCATGCGATGTTGGCGTGGTGCTCAGAGACCGCGCAATCGCAACGGGGTGGCTTCATATTCGTTCGCTGTGATACCAGGCTGTTCGAGGAGTTCGCCGATTTCAGCTTGCGGCCGGAGGATGTAGCTCGCGTGCGACTGCCGCTTCCGGCTCACACGGACGGCAATCGTATTGCCTTCCGGCGAAAATGCGGCCTCGTCACTCTCGTCGTCGCCCACAAATAGCACCCAGGCGCAGTGCAGACGGGCCCGCTCCGAAGCCAGAGCCTCACCCTTTGGCACATAGAGCCTCAGCCATGGTCGCAGGCGCTTCAATAAGCAACGGCCGTCTTGCGTCCCTGGGTCTCTCCCCGAAGCCAGACATGCGAAAGCGCGTGTGGGCCAGGCGCAGGCCAAGGCCGCACAATAAAGAGTTTCTGGCGGCTCATGCCGCACTATAGATCGGATCTCCCTACTGCAGCCCGCGGGCCCGCAATTCTTGGGCGGCGTGGAACCAGTTCTCTTCCGGTAATCCCTCCGGATAGCCTCTGGCTTGCCATATCGTATAAGCCAGCGCTGCAATGTCTTCGTACCGAAAGATCGCGATGCCGTGTTCATTCACAGAGTCTCGGTGCGCCGGCTCGGCATGGAGTGCTCAAGAACTTGCCTCGAGTGCTCCTGCAAGGTTTGGTGATCCTGTTTGATCGGTTTTGTTAACTATCTGCGTGATCCGAGTATTCCAGCCAGCGTTCGCTCTGAGTGTCAGTTTGCCACAGTACAATCCTCTTTTTGTCGTGCTCGGCAGCGGTACGATGGGCCTGTGCCGCAAGTTCGAGCTGCTCAACGGCTTTTCGGTGTGCCCCGGGAGGACATCTATCGTGACAACAATTGCACAAAACGCCCAGGCGAAGCCGGGTTCCGAGCCCGCGTCCAAGGACGATCTGAAATCGCTTCCCATGCCGGACATGGAGGCAAAGCTGGGCTCGTCGCCGGACGGCCTCAGTCAAGCCGAAGCGCAGAAACGGCTGAACCAATATGGGCCCAACGAAATTGAAGAAAAGAAGACCAATCCGTTCCTGAAATTCCTCAGCTATTTCTGGGGTCCCATCCCGTGCATGATCGAAGTAGCGGTGATCCTGTCAGGCGTAGTCCGGCACTGGCCGGACTTCTTCATCATCCTCCTTTTGTTGGTTTCCAACGCCGTGGTCGGATTCTGGGAAGAACGCCAGGCGGGCAATGCCATCGCTGCCCTGAAGGCCAAGCTGGCGGTCAAGGCCAAGGTCAAACGGGATGGGAAGTGGACTAACGAGGCGGCGCTTGAGGTGGTGCCGGGCGACGTCATCCGCGTGCGCCTGGGCGACATTGTGCCGGCGGATGCGCGCTTGCTGGCGGGCGACCCGCTGGAGGTGGACCAGTCCGCGTTGACAGGCGAATCCTTGCCCGTTGAGCGCAAACCCGGTGAGCCTGTGTTTTCGGGATCCATCGTGCGCCGGGGCGAAATCGAAGCGATGGTGTATGCCACCGGCGCCAACACCTACTTCGGCAAGACCGCGCAACTGGTCGAGGGGGCGCGCACCGTCAGCCATTTCCAGCGCGCCGTACTGAAGATTGGCGATTACCTGATCATTCTCGCGATGGCTTTGGTAGCGGTGATTATTACCGTCGCGCTCTTCCGCGGCGACCCTATCCTCGCCACCTTGCAGTTCGCCTTAGTGCTGACTGTGGCCGCGATTCCCGTGGCGATGCCCACGGTTCTGTCGGTGACGATGGCGGTCGGCGCGCGTCTGCTGGCGAAGAAAGAAGCGATCGTGACCCGGTTGGCCGCTATCGAGGAGTTGGCTGGTGTGGATGTGCTTTGCTCGGACAAGACCGGCACACTGACCCAGAACAAGCTGACGTTGGGCGATCCGTTCAGCGTCAACGGTATTCCGGCTGACCAGGTCATCCTCTGTGCTGCGTTGGCTTCCCGTGCGGAAGACAAGGATACTATCGATCTGGCCGTGATCGGCGGCGTGAAGGACGATCAAGCCTTGAAAGGCTATCAGGTACTCCATTTCCAGCCCTTCGACCCGGTGCATAAGCGCACCGAAGCCACCGTCAAAGCTGCCCACGGGAAACAGTTTTTCGTGGCCAAGGGAGCGCCGCAAGTCATTCTGCAGATGGCGACCAACGCCGGCGAAGTAACGCCCGTCGTCGAGAAGGCCGTTAACGAATTCGCCGCACGCGGCTTCCGTTCCTTGGGCGTGGCCCGTGCGGACCAGGAAGGCAAGTGGCAGTTCATCGGCGTGTTGCCATTGTTCGATCCGCCGCGCGAGCAGGCCAAAGCCACCATTGCGAATGCCCGGCAGATGGGCATTAGCGTCAAGATGGTTACCGGAGATCAAGTGGCTATCGCTCGAGAAACTGCCCGGCAACTGGGGATGGGCACGAATATCCTGGATGCCAGCGGATTGGGGGACACGAAGCATCACGAATCGGCGCAGTCGGCGGAGGCCATCGAAAAGGCGGATGGTTTCGCTCAGGTGTTCCCCGAGCATAAGTTCCATATCGTGGACGTCCTTCAGCAGCGCGGCCATATTGTCGGCATGACCGGAGACGGGGTGAACGACGCTCCCGCGCTGAAGAAAGCCGACTGCGGCATCGCCGTGTCCGGCGCGATGGACGCGGCGCGCGCGGCGGCGTCCATCGTGCTGCTGGCGTCCGGCCTGACGGTGATCATCGATGCGGTCAAGGAGAGCCGGAAAACTTTCCAGCGGATGAACAGCTACGCGATCTACCGCATCGCCGAGACCTTGCGCGTTCTGTTGTTCATGACGTTGGCGATCTTGGTGTTCAATTTCTATCCATTGACCGCGGTGATGATCGTGATGTTGGCTTTGCTCAACGACGGAGCCATCCTATCCATCGCGTATGACAACGTTCATTACAAGGATAAGCCCGAGACCTGGAACATGCGTCTGGTTCTGGGAATTTCCACGGTGCTGGGTGTCATCGGGGTCGTCTCCGCCTTCGGATTGTTTTATCTTGGTGAGCGCGTCTTTCATCTCGATCGTGCGCACATCCAGACTTTGATGTATTTGAAGCTGTCCGTGGCCGGACATCTGACGATTTTCCTGACGCGCACGCGCGGCCCGTTCTGGTCCATACGCCCCGCACGCATACTATGGGCGGCGGTACTCGGCACGCAAACGGTGGCGACTCTGATTGCGGTCTATGGGCTGTTTATGACGCCCCTCGGCTGGGGCTGGGCGCTGTTCGTTTGGGGCTACGCCCTGGCTTGGTTCCTTCTGAATGACCGCGTGAAACTGCTCGCCTATCGGGTTTTCGATCCTACTGAAGCCCCGTTGTTGGCCAAGAAGGCGCGGGATCTTGCACCGCAGATCGCTATACGGGCCTATGAACTCTATGAGCATCGGGGCCGCGCCGATGGCGAGGCAGATCAAGACTGGCTTGAGGCCGAGCGCGAGATTCGGAAAGGTTAGGCGATGAAAGTGACGAGAGCTCGGGAGTCGCAATCTGGTCAATCCCCACGAGTCCGGCGCGCGGCCCATAAGGCCATGGCGAGCGCGACAGCACGACTGAGAGAGACGACGGGCGAAGGCTGGGCTCTTTCGAGCGAGTCGTACAGTTCTACGATTTTCGGCCAGTTTGTTTCCGCGGCGCGAGCGGCCTTGCAATGCTCAGCGGCGATGGCGGCCTGCAGCGCGTATGGACGTGCTTCGGCGTGAAAAGCCTCGGAAACGTGCGGCCACCGGCCGTTGGGCATTCGCAGGTCCTCGAACGCGATATCTGGACCGCTGGCCCATTCAACGGAGGGAGGGGCTGTTCTCGACAGGGAACGGTAAACACTTCGCGGCCACACGTTGTCTATCGTCAGGCCCGACCGCTTCCGCTTCTCCTCGATGCTGCGGTGCTGCAACAATGGGCAGTATGGCTTTGATCGTTTTCTTCCGTGGTATCAACGTTGGAGGACACAGGGCTTTTCGTCCGAGCGTGCTCACCAAAGAACTGGGCATCTATGATGCCGTGAACGTGGGCGCCGCAGGCACGCTTGTCGTTCGCAAACCTGGGTTGCGCGCAAAGTTCCTTGCCGAATTGCGCCGGAAGCTGCCGTTCAAAGCAACCATCGCTTTCTGCGACGGCAGTGAGCTGATTCGACTAGAGATGGACAATCCGTTTGGAACTGAGCCACCGCCCGCAGACGTCGTTCAATTTGTAAGCATCCTGTCGGAGGCTGGACGCCGCAGAGTTTCTCTTCCGATTGCTCTTCCCGAAGGTGGGGAGTGGCTGGTGCGAATCATTGGCTCGAAGAATCGTCTCGTGTATGGGGTGTACCGCCGCCACATGAAGACGATTGGCTACCTCGGCCAGATCGACAGGCTCTTTGGGGCGCCGGCGACAACGCGCAGTTGGAACACAATACTCTCAGTGCTGCGGATTCTGAAATCACACGAGCCCGGCAAGTAGACCGCCTGAGCTGGAACGTGGATAGGCAATGATAGACCCCGTAGTGTTTAGGATCACGCAATCGCGAACCTGTAGGGCGCCAGCGGGGAACGCGCCCTCGAAGTCTCAGTGCTGTATCGGAACCGCTCCGGCGGAACTGCGCTCGAGCCATTCAAGGCGGCCTAGCGGGAATGCAGAACCAGCTCCGAGGTCTCCGAGCAGAGCGCGAGTGGTCGCAGACGGATCTTGCTGCCCGGCTCCATGTTATGCGTCAGACCGTTGAACGCAATTGAAACCAGGAAGTATGATCCCAGCTTTCCGCTCGCCTTCAGCATCGCGCGCCCCTTCCGGCAGCCGATTGAAACGATCTTTGAACCCGGCCCCGATGCGCGCAACCGATGATCGATGGCGTGGAGCGAACGCCATCGACCACCGCACGACAATGACTCCCGCTCAGTCTTCGTCCCGTAGAATCGCGACGCCGTTGGCTCCCGTGGCCAGCGTGTCGGCGGCTTGCAGCAGGGTCAGGTTGCCGTCCTCGTCCATGCTGAAGATCGACAGATGCGAGACCGTGCCGTTGCCGTCAATCACAGCCACTAATCCCGCACCCGAAGCGATGTCGGTCGGATTGCCGTTAAGCATCGCCGCCACGGCCGCGTCCTGGACGATCTTTTGCCCGTAAACGGCATACCGGGAGACACTCGAGCTCGGCGAGTTACTCGAGAATAGAAACGGCCCCACCAGTGTCAGCCAGCAAGGTGCCGACTGCGTGGCGGAGCCGGTTATGGTAAGAATCGCTCCATTGCGGACCAGGCTGATCTCGTTAGCATGAGCGATAGTGACATAGGCATCGTTGCCACGAGTTACCAACCCGAATGGCGTGTTAACGTTGGACGGTATGTTTTGCACTTTCGCCGCGGCGCCACTCACGGCCCCGTCGGAAGCTAAATCCACCGTCTCAATCATGTTACTTTTCTCCGTGATGATGAGCTGGTTCTCGACGACACCAACCTGGGCCGCGGATCCATCCGCAACCAGCAGTGTCACCACTCCATCGGGAGTGGAACTTACATCGGATCCCCAGATCCGGTGAGATTCCACTTTGGTTGTGCCAAGGATGTATAGGTGGCCGGCGCCGAAAGCCACGCTAACCGGGCTGGTGACCGAGGGCACCAGATACTTGAACTTCAATCCATCGCCCTCGCGTTCGAATATGGAAACGTTCTGTGAGCCGAAATTCACGACAGCGACCAGACTGCCATTCGTCTCGATGCCGCCCGCATTGCCGCTAACGCCGCCCTTACCCTGCGTGGAAACCGTCTGGACCAGCTGGCCGCCGGTCGAGTATACCAGCAACTGGTTCTGGGTGGCATTTGACGCCGTAACTACTAAAGCGTCGTGACCTTCCGCCATGGCCGTGGCCGCTCCAAGAAGCGGCAGCAACACACTGAATAACCCGAACTTCATTCCTGCTTCGCGAATCGTCATGATGTTTTCCCTCGTTCTCCTTAATAAGTGTTGTTCGACGTGGACTCCGGGAGCCAGTAGCCTTCGCACAATCTCCCAAAGCAGCACAGCATCGGTTGTCGAAAGTGTTTTCGCCAGCGGGCGCGGAGAAGTTACGGTGCCGCCACAAATCGCATGCCGGACTTTGGCTGGCGAATGGAATAATCGGTCCGTAACTTTCCGGCGCTTTTCGTCGTATGATTTCTGTAAGGATTCGTACACAGCATTGGCGAAAGGCGCGGACTATCCCGGCGATAATTGAGTGAGCAGCCGCGCCCCTATGCACTCGGAAAGCGATCTGGAAATCCTGATGGCCCGCTATCAACAGGGCGATTACGCTGCGGCGACGGCTCTCATCCATCAGCTGGGCCCGCAGCTACACCGGTTTTTCCTGGTTCAGTCCGCCGGCCGTGGAGACGCCGACGACTTGTTGCAGGAAACCTGGCTGCGCATTCACGAGGTGCGGCACACCTACCGCACAGGCGAGCCCGTGCTGCCTTGGTTTTATGCGATTGCCCGGCACATTCGCGTAGACCACTACCGCAGGGCGCTGCGCACCACCGGCCGCGAACAGCCGCTGGAAGAGGTGCCCGAACCGGCCGCGGCGCCACCTACCGCGTCCGGCGGGATCACGGATCTTCAAGATCTTCTGGCGCCGCTCCCCGCGAGCCAGCGCGAAGTGATCGAGATGTTGAAGATCGCCGGGATGTCGCTTGAGGAGGTAGCGCGCGCCACTTCGTCGACGGTGGGATCGGTGAAGCAGAAAGCCCACCGAGCGTACGCAAAACTGCGGGAGCGGCTGAGCGGCGTGGCGCTGAATGAAGGCCGCGCGGGAGGTTTCGGTTGAGGGACAGAGAGATCGACGCCATCCTCAACCAGGCCGCGCAGGCTCCGAACGACGTGGACCCGGCTCTGCTCGCTTCGATCGCCAATTCCGTCGGGCGCTCGCTCACTCCGGTCCGTCCGCTGCCGCCGGCGTGGGCCCTGGCGGGCGGGCTGGTTCTGATCTCCGTGGCCGTCGCACTGGCCGGCGCAGGCCGGTTGGGGTTCTACGGCATTCAGAAGATGAGTGTCCTGGATCGCGCCCTGATTTTTCCCGCGCTCGGTTTGCTCCTGTGGCTGGCGGCCACGGCAAGCGTCGCCGAAATGATCCCCGGCCGCCGCCGCGTGTCTCCGCCGATCTTGCTAGGAGCCGGCAGCCTGGCGCTGGTGACTGTCTTCGCGATCCTGTTCCGCGACTATCACACTCACCACTTCGTGCACGAAGGGATCGCCTGCCTGAGTGCAGGCTTGCTCCACGCGATTCCCGCTGCGCTGGCAAGTTGGGTACTGCTGCGGCGCGGGTTCGCCGTGAATCCGGTTGCCGCCGGCCTAGTGGCCGGGACGCTCGCGGGCCTGGCCGGCGTCACCATGCTGGAGCTTCACTGCCCGAATTTCGAAGCCCCGCACGTGATGCTCTGGCACACCGCTGTGGTACCGATGAGCGGGGCCGCGGGAGCGTTGCTGGGGTGGCTGAGCAATCGGCGGGCGTGAACCGAGTCGCTTCCGGCCTGCTGATCCCGGAGCCACCGATCCCCACCATCTCCGTCCCTCTTATACGATGTGGCCCATGATCCTCAAAGATCGGGCAGAGGCAAGTTCACCAATACCGTTTTTCGGGCAACACGCTCACGCTGGAGACCGACTCGCCCGCCTGGCACGCCACGCTGATCTGGCGCCGGATCGAGTGAACTGCGGTCGGATCC